>VSSQ01000416.1_pt1 | contig 30714 bp, 30 predicted proteins | sample 4763081 | NCBI WGS metagenome assembly VSSQ01 (sample SAMN12137344, study PRJNA551015) | bioreactor metagenome | isolation source: SDC9 anaerobic chlorinated ethene degrading culture | place: USA: Knoxville, Tennesee | collected 2015-01-01
AAATTCTGAAATTAAAAATAATGTCCGATGTGAATCGGTTCATTTTCTAATGTGTGAAGCGGCAGAGGCGTAGTTAGTTACGTCTCTGCTTTTTTATTGCTTTCTCCCCCGAAGCAGGTTGATATCTCCTTTCAGGTTATATTCAATCCCATCCGAACCTTTTGCTTTGATGACATAAAAATAGGCTCCTTCGGAAACAGCCTTGCCTTTGTACGTACCATCCCACCCCTTTTGTGGATCTGACCAGTGGTAAATTTTAGTACCCCAGCGGTTAAATATCCAGCAATCGAACTCTATGATAGATTTGTAGGCAACCCTGAATTCGTCATTAAATCCATCCGCATTGGGAGTAAACACGTTGGGAGCATACAACGCAGACTCAGACACCTTGATAACCACAGAATCCGTATAACTACAATATGCATTTTCAGTAACCAGTTTAACCGTAAAAGTCCCCGCTTCATTAAAAATATAGCGGTGAATCTCTCCGGTTCTGACAATAAAAGGTGCAGCATTACCGGTTGAAATCTCCCACCTGAAATAATTGGCTACAGGAGTATTGGAAATAGCCGAGAAATTGATTTCCAGAGGGGCTGAACCTGAAACCGTGGTAATACTTTCCGGACGATCTGCTTCTTGTTTTTCAACCCGAACTGTAGCTTCAGTCTTTATTTTGGATATTACCCTGATTGCCTGATACAATGAACTCTGAATTGTTGAAAATGCAACATTTAAATCAGCAGCAAACTGATCTCCGGTCAACGTAAAATAAGTGTCCTTATAGGGCGGATCGTCAATTTCAATTGTATTATCATCAACAACAATCTGGTTTTCAACCTGTTTAGATACCCATCCATCATTCCACTCCAGGGTTTCATATTGTAATGTAAAGTTACGGCCTAACACCTGTTTTAAACCATTTGTTGTCTGATAATACATTTCAGGAATTACTCCATCAAGCGTTAACGTAAGTTTGTCACAAACCGAAGTCTGAGGATCTGATGTTTTCAAGGCATTTAACGTGGGCTGATATAACTTGTAATCAATTACCCAAACACTTAACTCCTCATTGTATGGCTGTCCGTTTACTGTTCCGGTAATTCTTGCCAGATAACCGGTATGATCATCAGGACTGATACTGACCTGGTTGCTGACAAACTGAAGATCAGGATAGCGATACCAATTCACCGTCAATCCCGGATCAGGCAAAGAGACCGAGATTTCCGATGCGGTAGTAATCTCATACATCATGACCAAGTAATCAATGCGGTTCTCAAATTGGAGATAAACTTTTCCTTTGCCTGAGGTCACAGTTATTTGCTGGGCTAGCAATCCGGTCGAAAATGCAATCGACAGCATTAAACCCCAGATTTTAAGTATAGATAACTTTTCTTTGAATTTGACAGATATCATATTAAACCTGATATTGTGCTTGATAAATTAAACTGCAAAAGTACGTTTTTCAATTAAATAACAAAAAAAAAATGCTATTTATTACTGCTTCCCCCCTGAGGAAGTATTTTTTTTGTACATTTGCATACTATTCTTCAATAAAACTTTGAAATACATTCATTATGCAGACATATATTACAAAATATATTCATCCTTTGCGACATCAAAGTTTACTGATCATGCTGTTATCAGCATTCATGCTCCAGTCATGTTTACTTTTTGCTCAAACTCCTTCATATCCTGTAAAAAATGTAAACGGAATTGAGTGCATCGTATACAAAGTACAACCGGCAGAGGGTTTTTACAGAATAAGTAAAAATTTCAATACAACGGAGGCTGAGATCAGGGCTGTTAATCCGCAAATTACAGATGGATTAAAAGCGGGTATGGAAATATATATACCTGTACAACAGAAAACTAAAACAGAAAAAAACTACATCGAACACCTGGTTGAGAAAAAACAAACCATATTCAGGATACGCAAAATGTATAATATTACTGAGGAAGAACTAATTGAGATGAATCCTCACCTGAAACAAAACTCTCTGCGTACCGGTGAAATTTTAAAAATTCCGCTACCAAAAAAAGAAAAAACTACGGAAGATGCTAAAAAAGAAGAAATCAAACCATCAACCACTCAACATAACAATCAATCTGTAAAAAATGAAACTACAGAACATAAGCAAGATAAGAAAGTAATAACAGATAACATCAGATTAAAAAAGCCTGATAATCTGAACATTGCTTTTTTACTGCCATTTATGCTGGATCAAAAACAGGATGCATCCGATAAACGTTTTATCGAGTTTTACACAGGTGCACTGATCGCTATAAAGCAAGCTAAGGAAAATGGGATTAACTTCGACATACATACTTTCGATGCTGAAAAATCCGATTTGAAAATTATGGAAATACTGCAGGACTCTAATCTGGCAAAAATGGATTTGATTGTCGGACCTGCATTCTCCAACCAAATATCCGTTATTGGTGATTTTGCACGGATGCATAAAGTAAAAACCCTGATTCCTTTTTCATCCAAAATCATCGACATTGAAACAAACCCTTATCTGTATCAGTTTAATCCCGGACAAGACACGGAATTAAAGAAACTAAAGGAAATAATTCAATATGAAGGAAATAAAACCAATTTTATCTTTGCAGAGCTTAGTCATATAAGTCCGAATGATGATAGTTTTGTACTTTCCCGTTCATTAAAGCAACTGATGCAATCAGAAAATCTTTCATTTAAAACAATTTATCTGAACCCAGACTCACTGCATCACATCAGACAAGCTTTAAATCCCCTGAAAGAAAATATTGTTTTTTTCAATACAAGTAGGATTAATAACCTGAGTATATATTTAAGCGAATTGAAACGTTTGTCGGCTTCTGTAAACCTGAAAATTTACGAACCGTTTTCATGGCGAAATTCAAAACTGGAAAAACCGAGATCTTTCTATTTGTCGGTTTTCAAGAATGAATATCCGGAGTCCGCATACGAGCAATATGCCAATGAGTTTTCTTCGTTATTTGACTGGACACCTTCAAGCGAACTACCCAGATATGATTTATTAGGCTATGATCTGATGCATTATTTCATCCGGGAGGTTTTAACGATAAAAAACTCACCCGCAGAAAGCTATCCGATTCGCGAAGGTATCCAATCCAATCTGAAATTTGAAAAAGCTGCAACAACCGGAGGATATATCAACAGACTTATCAATCATTACGAATAATGCAACAGCGTGCTCAATATAAAATAACCGGGGTTATCAGCATTTTATTTATCTTTTTATCTTTTGCTGATGCGCAAAACAACAAATTTCAAAGTGAAACCTATATAGGAATCACCGGAGGACCTAATGCCTCGATGGTCTATTTCAGACCTCAGGTTGTTCAGGATTTTTTGTTTGCCTACCAGGGAGGATTAACTGTCAGATACATCAATGAGAAAAGCCTCGGATTGCAGGCTGAAATTAATTATACGCAAAGAGGCTGGAGTGAGAAAGACAAAAGTTTTGTTAAAAGGCTGGATTATATAGAAGTTCCTTTTTTAACACATGTATATTTTGGAGATAAAGCTCGTTTTTTTTTCAATATCGGACCGAAAATAGGATATTTGCTACATGAAACTGTGATTCAGAATGTTAATCCGGCATCCACAAATGAACAACATGTACAACCCATTCAAAATAAGTTTGATTACGGACTGGCATTGGGATTAGGCTGTATGTTTAAAATAAAAAAACAATTGATACAACTTGAAGGCAGGGGAAATTTCAGCGCCAGTGACCTTTTTTCAAACGACAGAAAGGACTATTTCGATAATTCCAACCTGATACACGGGTCGGTCACTTTAGGTTGGTTGATACAAGTAAAATAAATAAAGCAAAATCACATGGATCAGAAAATTTTAGAAACAAGAGTTAATATTTTCCGTTTTACTGAGTTAGAGCCTGAAATTCAGGTGTTAATTAACAAAGCTAAAGAACAGGTTGATAATGCTTATGCCCCTTATTCAAATTTTCGTGTCGGAGCGGCAGTTTTACTGCAAAACGGGGCATTATTTGTAGGCAACAACCAGGAAAATGCAGCATATCCTTCTGGGTTATGCGCAGAGAGAGTTGCTTTATTTTATGCTAATGCGCAGTTTCCTCAAGTGCCTGTAAGAGCAATTGCCATAGCTGCACACACAGGAGATAATTATCTGGCTTATCCGGTAACTCCGTGCGGTTCATGCAGACAAGTCATGCTGGAAACAGAGACTCGCTTTGAAAAGCCGATAGATATTTACCTATACGGTACAGAATGTATCTATCACATCGAGAATGCAGCTCAGCTTTTACCTCTGAGATTCGAAAAAAAGAGCCTGGAACAGAATCATTAATAATCTGATCAGCTATTCGCTATTAGTTATTCGCTATTTTTAATTATCTTTGCACCACTTTTTTCGAATAACAAAAAATCATGTTTTCAACCTGTAAAACATGTATACAGATGATTTTCAGATTATAAAAAAATGGCAAAGGAACTTAAGGAATTGACTTCAAGAAGTGAGAATTACTCACAGTGGTATAATGATTTGGTGTTGAAAGCTGATTTGGCAGAAAATTCTGCTGTCAGGGGATGTATGGTTATCAAACCTTATGGTTATGCTATATGGGAGAAAATGCAGGCCGAACTGGATCGCATGTTCAAGGAAACCGGACACGTAAATGCTTATTTTCCGTTATTTATACCCAAATCTTTTTTAAGCAAAGAAGCCGACCATGTAGAAGGTTTTGCTAAAGAATGTGCTGTGGTTACCCACTATCGCCTGAAGAACAATGCTGAAGGTAAAGGTCTCATTGTAGATCCCGAAGCCAAACTGGAGGAGGAACTGATTGTTCGTCCGACCTCTGAAACCATCATCTGGAACACCTATAAAAATTGGATTCAATCGTACCGCGACTTGCCTATCCTGGTAAATCAATGGGCTAACGTGGTTCGCTGGGAAATGCGTACGCGCTTGTTCCTGCGTACCGCCGAATTCCTCTGGCAGGAAGGCCACACCGCCCATGCCACAGAAGCAGAAGCTATGGAAGAAGCCATCAAGATGATGCACGTATATGCTGATTTTGCTGAAAACTTCATGGGTGTACCGGTTATCAAAGGAACCAAATCGGCCAACGAACGTTTTGCCGGCGCATTGGAAACATTCTGTATTGAAGCTCTGATGCAGGATGGCAAAGCCTTACAGGCCGGAACATCTCACTTCCTCGGTCAAAATTTTGCCAAAGCATTTGACGTAACTTTCGTGGATAAATCAAATAAACAGGATTATGTCTGGGCAAGCTCCTGGGGTGTTTCCACCCGCCTGATGGGCGCACTGATTATGACCCATTCAGACGACAACGGGTTAGTATTGCCACCCAAATTAGCGCCATTTCAGGTTGTTATCGTTCCGATATACAAAAACGAAGAGCAACTGTCGGCGATTACCGAAAAAGTGGATACAATCATTTCTACCCTCAAAGCCAAAGGCATCAGTGTAAAATATGATAATAACGACACAAAAAAACCAGGCTGGAAATTTGCTGAATATGAACTAAAAGTCGTTCCGGTTCGCTTAGCCATTGGTGCTCGGGACATTGAAAACGGGACCATTGAAGTCGCACGCAGGGATACCCTGACGAAAGAAACCGTCTCCATCGAGAACATTGAAAACTACATTGCAGGCTTGTTAAATGACATTCAGCAAAATATCTTCAAGAAAGCACTTGATTACCGGGCATCCGTTACACGCGAAGTGAACTCCTATGATGAATTTAAAATTGAAATTGAAAAAGGAGGGTTTTTACTTTGTCACTGGGACGGCACACCGGAAACGGAAGAAAAAATCAAGGAAGACACCAAGGCGACCATCCGCTGCATTCCTATTGAGGGGGATAAAACACCCGGTGTTTGTATGGTAACCGGTAAACCGTCGACACAAAGGGTAATTTTTGCAAGGGCTTATTAAAAACCTGCAAATCATCAAAAACTTTATAGTAATGCCTTGGATGAACCTTTCCAGGAACATCCGAGGCAATATAATGTATGTAAGTCGAAACCTTCCAGCGACTCCTCCGGATGAATGGGAATCACTTCGTACTGTTCATTTACAATGACAACTACTGAATCACCTTTCTCATTTTTCACGCGGAAACGGTGAATCTTACATTGCGGGCAAAGCTTTTTCTTCATAAAAGACTACCTGTTATTCTCCATCCAGAATATCTGTACCAATATATCCGGGCTGCATAGCGTCAATCAAACGCTCATTTTCAACCTGGATAACACGTCCCGGATACATATTTACCCAGTTGTGATTATGCGTAGCCATAATCACTGTAGTACCCGACAAGCGGATTCCATACAACAGCTCAATCAGGTCACGTCCGGTTTCCGGGTCTAAGTGTCCGGTAGGCTCATCAGCTAAAATGATTTCCGGAGAATTAAGCAGTGCCCTGGCTATTGCCACACGTTGCTGTTCACCTCCAGACAATTGGTGGGGACGTTTGTAACCTTTATTCTTCAAGCCTACCTGAGCAAGCACAATCTGAATCTGCTCTTCAATGGCATCTTTCTCTTTCCATCCGGTTGCCCGCAACACAAATTCCAGATTAGCATTCACCGTACGATCGGTAAGTAACTGAAAATCCTGGAAAACTATCCCTATTTTTCTTCTGAGAAAAGGAATTTGCTTGTTTTTTATCTCATTCAGATCGAATGAAAGCACTTCTGCATTACCACCACTAACAGGTACTTCCTTATAAAGCGATTTTAGAAAAGTACTTTTACCACTACCTACTTTTCCCAGCAGATAGATGAATTCACCTGAAGAAATCTCCAGATTAACATCCCTCAGCACTGTTAATTCCTGTTGACAAATATCAACATGTTCGTATTTAATCAGCATTTTCTTTTCCATGACTTACAAAATGAATGCGATTATTTATGCCTTTTTTTCAATTCCCGGCCCAAATCATCTAAAGAATAGCCTTTGGAAGTGAGTAACACAATGAGGTGATATAATAAATCTGAGGCTTCATACAAAAACATTTCATCCGTTCCGTTGGTAGCTTCAATTACAGTTTCTACCGCTTCCTCACCTACCTTTTGTGCCATCCTGTTCACTCCTTTTCTGAACAAAGAGGTTGTATAGGAACCTTCGGGCATTTCGTTAAAACGTTGTTGTATAAAATGTTGAAGATAATTCAGGAAGAAGAAGTCGCCCTGATTGGATTCATTCCAACAGGTATCTGCGCCGGTATGACAAACGGGGCCAACGGGCTTAACCTTGATTAAAAGTGTATCATCATCACAATCAGTCAGAATAGAAACTACATGCATAAAATTTCCACTCTCCTCTCCTTTTGTCCAAAGGCGTTTTTTGGTTCTGCTGTAAAAAGTTACTTTACCGGTTTCTTTGGTTTTATTAAATGCTTCTTCATTCATAAAACCGAGCATCAGCACTTTGGATGTAAGCTCATCCTGTATAATAGCCGGAACTAAGCCATCCATTTTATTAAAATCTATATTCATTCGACAATAATTTTTGCGAATTTACGATAATTCCGTGAGAACAACAAAAAAAACCGGAAAGCGGAAAGCGGAGAACGGAAAACTTAAATTTTTAATTTTTTAAACCATTAAGCACTATTCACTATTCGTTCTCCGCTTTCCGTTAAATTAAGAAGATTCCCGCTTCATCACAGGCCTTACGCATATCATCGGGCCAGATACTTGCCTGAATTTCGCCTATGTGGGCTTTTCTCAGAAAAAACATACAAAGTCGTGACTGCCCGATACCTCCCCCGATAGAAAGTGGTAAAGAGTCCTCAATCAATCGTTTATGGAAGTAAAGTTCCAGTCTGTCGGTTTTATTTTCGAGTTCAAGTTGTCGTAACAAAGCTTCTTTATCCACCCGGATTCCCATGGAAGAAATTTCTAATGGCATTTCAAGTATCGGATTCCAAAGAAGGATATCACCGTTCAGACCGGGCAATCCTTTTTCGCCCGGAGTTGTCCAGTCATCATAATCAGGAGCACGGCCATCGTGTTTTTCACCGTCACCCAGTTTAGCTCCTATACCGATTATAAACACAGCGCCATATTGTTGGGTAATTTTAAATTCTCTTTCTTTAGGAGATAAATCAGGATACAGTTGGCGCAACTCTTCAGCATGAATAAACTGAATTTCATCCGGAAGAATCGGTCTGATTTGCGGAAAACTTTCAGAAACCAGATACTCCGTACGCAGCAGCGTTGCATAAATACGTTTCACAATTATTTTCAGGAAATCAATATTGCGTTCCTCTGCAGTCATGATACGCTCCCAATCCCACTGATCAACATACAGCGAGTGAATATTACCCAGCTCCTCATCAGCCCGGATGGCATTCATATCAGTATAAATACCATAACCATTTTCTATATCATAATCCGCCAGCGTCACCCTTTTCCATTTTGCGAGCGAATGAACCACCTCAGCACGAACATCCTGCATGTCTTTTATCGGAAAATTAACCGCCCTCTCAACGCCATTCAAATCATCATTCAAACCCGTTCCACGCAATACGAACAAAGGAGCAGTTACTCTTCTGAGTCGTAATTCGGCAGACAAATTAGCCTGAAAAAAATCTTTAATCTTTGCGATACCCACTTCTGTCTGCTGGAGATTCAGTAATGGTTTATAATTGGCCGGTTTTATCAAGTAGCTCATAGAAATTATTTAACGTAATGTTTGAAATAAAGAGCAAAGATAATCAAATTGTAAGAATTATAAGCATTTCGCCACACAAAATATACAACATTTACTTTATTCCGATTTAAATGAAACAACAAAGCCTCTTTCTTTGTAGAAAAAGGCTTTAATATTTACTTAAAATCAGGGTTTTAAATGCGTTCGTATACAGAAAAACTATACGGATACTCATTCTTTTCATCAGTGGAATGGTCTTCTCTCGAAACCTCTTTCCATTTGCTCCAGTCTATTTCCGGAAAATAAGTATCGGCTTTAAAATCACCATGTACCCAGGTAAGGTACATCGAATCGACCGAATCCATACACTGTTTATACACGGCTGCGCCACCGATCACAAAAACCTGTTCAGCATTGGAACACAATTCAAGTGCATCCTCAAGTGAGTCTGCTTCAAAATAACCTTCAACAACGCCTTCCGAAAGCATGGTTGTCAGCACAATATTGGTTCGGTTTGGAAGTGGACCGTTTGGCAGACTTTCAAAAGTTCGTTTGCCCATTACGACTGTATGTCCGGTTGTGAGATTTTTAAAATGCTTCATATCAGCCGGTAAATTCCAAGGAAGCTTTTTCTTATAGCCGATCGCGTAATCATCCGCGAGTGCGGCAACAATAGAAATTTTTGGCATGTCTCTGATGTGTGAGGTAAATAATAATTGACAAAAAATGACTCAATGACAATTTTGTTTTATTGTTTTTGCAGTCGCAAATGTAATCATTTTTTGCACAAATAAAAATAAATTGTGCGATTATTTACATTTTACACAGCTACTATCCCTTTGATATGCGGATGCGGATCGTAATTTATTAATTCAAAATCTTCAAATTTAAAGCTAAAAATATCCTTAACATCCGGATTAATCTTCATATCAGGTAAAGCACGAGGTTCGCGGGTTAATTGTAATTTAACCTGCTCAAGGTGATTGGTATAGATGTGCGCATCACCCAGTGTATGAACAAAATCACCCGGTTTCAATCCCGTTATCTGGGTCATCATCAGCAACAGCAAAGCATAGGATGCAATATTAAAAGGCACACCCAAGAAGATATCTGCACTGCGTTGGTACAACTGAAGACTCAATCTGCCATCCGCCACATAAAACTGAAAAAAAGCGTGACAGGGAGGCAGATTCATATTGGGTAAATCAGCCACATTCCAGGAACTTACAATTATTCTTCTGGAGTCCGGGTTGTTTTTAATCGTATTGACAACCTCCGTAATCTGGTCAATGTGCCCTCCGTTGTAATCCGGCCAGGAGCGCCACTGATAACCGTAAACATGCCCCAGGTCTCCATTCTCATCTGCCCATTCATTCCAGATTCTAACACCGTTTTCCTGCAAATATTTTACATTTGTATCGCCATTCAAAAACCAAAGTAATTCATGAATTATGGATTTCAAATGTAATTTTTTAGTTGTCAGGCATGGAAATCCTGCGGATAAATCAAAACGCATCTGATGTCCGAAAACCGACAAGGTACCGGTACCCGTACGATCCTCTTTTCTGACTCCTTCTTCTAACACCCGGGTTAAGAGATCTAAATATTGTTTCATCTGTTTTTATTTACAATTTAACTATTTACAATTTACGATTTATCCATTTACGATTTGCATTTCACTTCATGCTCTTACTAAAATCGTAAATCATCTCAGGCTCATTCTGACAACCTTAAACTCAGTTCTCCTGTTGATCTGATTGGCGATTTCCTGTTCTTCAGGCTTTAGTGTTAATATAAATTCTTCCGTCAAAGCCTGTTCCAACGGCAAGAATGAATGTTCTGCATGCAATGACTCATCTACTACATAAGGTTTTTCTTCTCCGTGTCCAACCGAAATCAGACGTTCCGGCGCAATACCGGCGCGAATCAGGTAATCCACAACCGATTGAGCACGTTTCTGAGACAAATTCAGGTTAAATTCATTATTTCCGAAATAATCTGTATGTGCACTGATTTCAATAATGATATTCGGATTATCATTCAGCATGGCAAGTAACTCCTGCAAACCACCTTCAGATGAAGGAGTCAGGTCCCATTTTGCAAACTCGAAGAAAATATTCGGAAGTTGCACCGGTCTGAACGCAGCAGGTAGAACCAGATCAACGGTAAAAATTTTACTAGCTTTTACACCACGCGATGATACTGTCGCCTTTTTATTCAGAAATCCGCGGGCAGTACCCAACATCACGCAATCCACATCTTTATCTATTTTGATCCTGTAAGTACCATCTTTTTTGGTCATCACCCGGGTATTTTGTCCAGTATTGCTAATCAACCTGACCATCGCATCCGGAATCGGATTCAATTTATCATCCAACACTTTACCTTGCACAACCACTTCCGTTTCCGGCAGTTCAAATGACCAAATTGCATCGTAACCCCTGATTTGACCTCTGTTCGAGGATAAAAAACCTTTCTCTTTATTTCCTTCGAAGGTAATGCCGAAATCATCGAAATTAGAATTTACAGGAACTCCCATATTTACGACCAACCATTCCCCTTCATTTATTTTGGTTGCCTTGAAAATATCCAAACCACCCAAGCCCGGCTGACCATCAGAAGCAAAATACAAAGAACCATCAGGTCTGACATAAGGGAACATTTCATCACCGGGTGTATTGATTTGCGGCCCCAGATTTTCGATAAATTTACATTCCGAACCCGACAAAGTACCTTTCCAAATGTCTTTTCCTCCCTGCCCGTTCGGAGCATCAGACACAAAATAAATCGTAACCCCATCCGGTGCAATTGCCGGATGCGCTACTGTAATCGTACTATCCTTGAAGAAAGTAACCACCTGAGGAGCCGTCCACTCCCCTCCCGCTCTCGAAGAAGAATAGATTTCAGCATTGGCATTTGTATCATCTTTTTGCGATGCTTTGGTAAAATACATGGTTCTGCCATCCGGAGAAAAAGCACAGCTACCCAATTCAGCAGCAGCCGTAAGTTCCTCAGAAAAAACAGTTTCCGGCTTACTCCATTTACCAGCCGCATCTTTTTTCACAAAATAAATATTACTGTTCGGCAAATTGGTTACAAAATTATTTGCAACTCCTTTTTTCACCTGCATTCTGTTGGATGTAAAATACAATTGATCCGCATCAGATCCCTGAAAAGCAGGACTGTAAGTATGCCGGTTCCGTGTGTAGAAATTATTATCTCTTCTCACAACATAACCGGATGGCTCTGCCTTCCATTGCGCAACCATTTGCGCCCCGTTCAGTCCATTCAACGCAAGCACTCCAGCACTGTCATGCTGCAAGTAGATTTTGTAATTCTTAATCGCTTCCCCATATTTGGCATTCCGGTGCTGAGCCTGTGCCAGCCGGAGATAAACGATGCTGTCCTGATATTTAGACCGGACAGCGCGGGAATACATCATTTCGGCACGGGTATAATTCAACCTGCGCAAACATTCAGCCTGATTAAAAGCAACTCTGGCTCTCAAATCAGCTTCTTTATATGAAATCTTAGAATAAACCCTGGAATAAAGTTCGGCAGCCGAAGCATATTCTCCGGCTTCGAACTTTTTATCGGCAGTAGTCAAACGAGATTTAGTTCCGCAACTGATCAAAACCAGCTGTGATATCAGTATTACCCAATAAACATATTTAAATCTCATTTTAAAATATAGAAATTACACCAACTCGTGAATAACCAGTCCGGAACGCAATTTGGGTTCGAACCAGGTTGTCTTGGGCGGCATGATGTTACCGGTATCGGCAATATCAATCAACTGTTTCATGGAAACAGGATAAAGCGCCAGTGCAACCTGCATTTCACCACTGTCAACGCGACGTTTCAATTCATCCAATCCACGGATACCACCCACGAAATCAATTCTTTTATCCGTTCTCAGGTCTTTAATTCCCAAAATTTCATCCAGAATCAAATTGGAAGAAATAGTAACATCCAGCACGCCAATAGGGTCATTGTCGTTGTAAGTCCCCGGCTTAGCTGTCAGGTCATACCAGTTTCCGGACAGATATAACGAAAAATTATGTAATTTATTGGGTTTGTAGATTTCATCTCCCACTTTTCTGATTTCAAAATTGTTCGACAACGCACTCAGGAACTCTTCATCCGACAATCCGTTCAGATCTTTCACCACCCGGTTATAATCTATGATAGTCAGCTGATTATCCGGGAAGCAAACCGCCATAAAATAGTTGTACTCTTCATTGCCCGTATGGTTTGGATTCTGCTGACGTTTTTCATTGCCCACCAATGCCGCCGCCGCACTGCGATGGTGACCATCGGCAATATACAAAGCCGGAATAGCGGCAAATAATTCCGTAATACGTTGAATCGTCTTTGCATCTTCAATGACCCAGAAATGGTGGCCAAAACCATCACCAGAAGCTACAAAGTCATATACAGGTTCATTTTTAGTTGCTTCCTTAACAATTTCATCCAACTCCTGTTGATGTGGATATGCGAAAAATACCGGTTCGATATTCGCATTGTTCACCCGTACGTGTTTCATGCGATCTTCTTCTTTGTCCTTTCTGGTCAGTTCGTGTTTTTTAATGCGACCTTCCATATAGTCATCCACATTAGCACACACAACAAGTCCGTATTGCGTTTTACCGTTCATGGTTTGAGCATAGACATAATACTTTTCTGTTTCGTCCTGCACCAGCCAGCCTTCCTGTCTGAATTTCGTAAAATTTTCAACAGCTTTTGCATACACTTTCTCATCGTGTTCATCCGTACCCGGTTCAAAATCGATTTCAGGCTTGATGATGTGATAAAGCGACATCGGATTTCCGGCAGCTTCGACACGGGCTTCTTCAGAGTTCAATACATCATAGGGACGTGAAGCTACTTTTTCCACAAGGTTTTGGGGAGGGCGAATACCCTTAAACGGTTTAATTACAGCCATATAAATTAGTTTTTTAGCATTGATTGAATCAGGCACAAATTTAATTAAAAAAACCGATACCCACCAAAAAAATCTGGGGCATCGGTTTTCTGTCGATTTTGAATTGACCGAAATATGTTGTATTGTATAACTACCTGTTATTCAGCAACTACATCAAAAGCAACCTCTACTGTTACCTCTTTGTGAAGTTTGAGGGTAGCTTTGTAAGAACCGATTTCTTTCACAGGTTCTTTCAACACAATTACCTTACGATCAACTGTAAATCCGGCTTTTTCAAATGCATCAGCAATCTGAATCGGGCCAACGGCTCCGAAAATTTTACCGGTCGAGCTTGTCTTAGCTCCAACAGTCAGGGTAATATCTTTTACTTTGTCAGCCAGTTCCTGAGCTTCGTTTTTGATTCTTTCGAGCTTGTGAGCACGTTGTTTCAAATCTTCAGCCAGCATTTTCTTTGCTGATTCAGTTGCCAAAACGGCTTTTTTCTGTGGGATCAGGTAGTTACGACCGTAACCATCTTTCACTTTCACTATATCGCCTTTGTAACCCAAGTTGATTACATCTTCTTTCAAAATAATTTCCATACAATTTCCTCCTGCTTTTGATTATTTCAACATATCAGTTACATAAGGAAGTAAAGCCAGATGACGGGCTCTCTTCACAGCCTGAGCTACCTGACGCTGGAACTTCAGTGAAGTACCGGTCAAACGACGGGGTAAAATTTTACCTTGCTCATTTAAAAATTTTTTCAAAAACTCAGGATCTTTGTAGTCGATGTACTTGATACCGCTCTTTTTGAAACGGCAATACTTTTTTCTTTTCAGATCTACTGTCGGGGGGGTTAAATACCTGATATCTCCTTGATTTGCTGCCATGTTTTAGTTCTCCTTTTCTTTAGATTTTAAACCTTTTCTTTTTTCCGCATACTCGTAAGCATACTTGTCTAAACGGAAAGTCAAGAATCTTAACACACGCTCATCACGACGATAGATGGTTTCCAATGCTGCAACGACAGTCGGTTCTGCATCGAACTGCAACAGTGAATAAAAACCTGTCGATTTCTTTTGGATAGGATACGCTAACTTACGCAACCCCCAATTCTCTTCATTTGTAATAGTCGCACCGTTTTCTGTTAAAACGGCTTTGAACTTTTCTACCGCTTCCTTCATCTGAGCATCAGACAAAACGGGAGTTAAAATGAAAACGGTTTCATAATGATTTAACATACTGTTTACTAACTTTTTAAAATTAATTATGTTGTTTTTCGCTTTAAAAGCGGGTGCAAATATAGGAATAATTATTTGATAAACAATATAATCTGATAAAAAATATCCTATCAATGACCAACTTACAGGTAATCATATCCTGAAAAACAATTTATCAGAAGTATTTCATCTCTACTTCAATTTTCAGGATCTGATTTTCTTCTATCCTGAAAATAAAGTCATTAAACTGCGGTCTACGAATACCTTTATGTTGATAATTTGAAAAGCCGAATCCTTCCTGAGGTAATCCTATCATGTTATATTTCATTTTTCCATCTCCGTTTTCATCATCTAATACCGACAAGCCATAAGTTCCGGGAGACATACAAATCGTCAGCATAACCTTGCCATGTTCTACTTGCGACTTGGAATAGTGTCTTTTCCAACAAGGCTGTTCTTTTTTGAATCCTTCTTCACTGTCGAACAAAGCCACACAAAGCTGCCCCTTGTTTGTGCGTATATTGCTTATGGTAACTTCAAGGGTTTGTGCAAAACCAGTTGAGAACCACACAAACAAACAAAACAAAACCAATTTACATCTAAAACAACACATTACAATTATAAATTTTCATTCACCATATAAGACATATAAGCACATATAAGAATTATTAATTTGTACGTAAACAAGCTTATATGATCTTATATGACTTATATGGTAAAATATTGTCATTTATCAAGCACAGCAGGCGAGAAAGTATGCTCCGAGAGTTTTGACCCTGACTGGAATTTATCCACAATCATCTCCGATTTTCTATTGTTTTGTACGTTTTGCATGGTCATCCGGTAAGCAAAGTATTTGCCGTTTGCTTGTTTTTTGTAATCTGTGATATACTGGATACGATGCAATTTATCCGACATGTCGAAATATTCAATCTTATAACACAGGAATGTTTGCTGATCAATGTAGCTGATATTGCTGCTGAAACCGTTTTGCAGTTTAAGGGCATCTGTTTTTCCTGTTGCTTTGATTTTCCAGCACTTCCTGCCTTCCAGCGTAATTTCTCCACTCAACTGATAATCAAAATCCTGTTGATTTGGACGGCTCATATCAGCATTGGTAAATTCGGAGCCCATAAAGTTTTTGCCTTTCTCAGTGCTGACGATTCTCCTGACTTTACGCAAAGCGGGCATGTAAATCCACTGACCGTCATCCTGATCCTCGTAATCATACACCAGCAAGGCGGTACCTTTTACATCTGCAGGAGCAAGAAAGCGAATCAGCATCTTAGTACATTCAGCAAATTTCCGGGATGCAGTGCTGATCTGACGGGTCCTGACATTGCCTTTGGCATCGTAAATATTAATCGTGGAAATCATTTCCATGTCCCCCACTTCTGTGGCGTTCGTGGCGTTACGACTGATTTCCCGTGCATTTTGCGCAGTCAGTGAGAAGGCGCAAAAAATCAAAATTGAAGTGATTGTTGTTTTCATAATTTTTTATTTTTGTCTAATGTCTAATGTTTAATGTCTGATGTCGTTTGTCGTTAAACTTTTGACATTAGACTTTTGACTTTTAAAAACTTCGGTTTGAAAATCATACACAAAGCCGGTATAAGTGCTAAGGCACTGATCAAGCAAAGGAATAAGCTGATGATAATCAGAAATGCAAATGATTGAATAAAGGGAAAAGCTGATAAAAACAACACAGAAAAGCCTATCATGACGGAAAAGGCATTAATTGTAATTCCTCTTCCGATACCACGCACAGCTTTATCGATAGCCTTTTGCCAATTATCCGTATACATCAGTTCTGTTTTTATCCTCCAGAAAACCTGGATGGTGAAATCAACTCCCAACCCGATGGAAATAGATGAAAGCAGCGCTGTAACGATATTCAGCTCAATGCCAACCCAACCCATCAGTCCGAACGTACAGAACACCGCAAATGCCAGAGGCAAACTACCCATCACTCCCGCAGTAACACTTTTGAAAATAATACTTAATAGAATCAGAATAGCAAGAAAAGCAAAAAGTAGCGAGTAATACTGTCCGGTTTCAACCGACTGACTGATTTCTTTGTCTATCAAACTGGCACCTCCTACCACATAAGGCTGGGGTTCATCTTTCAGCATTTCAGATATATCTTGTAAAAGCCCTTCAACATCAGGCAGACTTGCAGCCTGATATTGCACCGTCATCAGCGTATGCGTATAATCAAAACTAATAAATCTTTCAAAATCAGCCACATCAGCACTCATCCCATACAGCTCAAGATATTGCGAAACAGCAAAATTATCTTCGGGTATTTCATTATACCCGGGTTCTCCCGGCTCATGCAAAGCCATACTGATTTTTTTAATCATCATGGATAAAGATGCCGTGCGACCGACCAACGGATTCTGCTCCAACCGATGACCATATTCGTCAATTCTTTTCAACAAAGCCGGATCTGTTGCATCTCCTTCGAACATGATATGAATCATTTTACTACCTCCAAAATACTCATCCGCAACCCGGATAGCACGGTTAAATCCATGGTCATCCGGTAGTATTTTATTCGAATCAGGGGCAACATGAATCTTAAAAACGCCCCCTGAAAGCAACAAAAAGAATAAGATAAAAAAGATCGACATACGTTTGGGAGAATTTGTCGCGAGTTTTCCGACATGACTTAGTAAATGATGAAAAAAACCCTCATTTACTTGTTTGTATTGTTTTTTTGTACTTTTACCTATAATCGAGAAGAGAGCCGGAATATAGGTCAGACTGAGTAAAAGTGCAAACGCAATGGCTAAAGAAGTAACAACTCCCATCTGACGTGCCGGAATTAATAAATGTACAACCAGACCAAGCACCCCGGCAATCGTAGTCAATCCGCATAAAATCATTGGTTTTTTGAGGTATGATATAACTTCCTGTACAGTTTTCGCAATATTTCTTCCCGGATGATAGTAATTAATTTCCTGATATCTGGCAACAAAATAAACACCATAATTATTTGCAATAGCAATCATCATAATCGGGATTAACACGCCTATCAGACTGAGCTCCCATCCCAGAGCAGGAATTAAGCCCATTGCCAGTATGATTGAAAAAACAACTACAGAGAAGGGCAATATCATTGCTTTAAATTCACGGAATGATATCCACAGGAAAATCAACATCACACATAAACCAATTGGCAACAATACCATCAGATCAAGTGCTATTTTATCGTTTGCTTCGGCCCTGAGATAGGGTTGACCGGTCATGTATATTCTCTCATTTCCCGGATATTTCGCGATAATCTGATGAATTTGTTCCATCAATTCAACGTCCGGCACTTGCTGGTTGGTCGTAAGCATAATCATTGCATACCGGAAATCTTCGGACACGACCAATCCGTAAGCCAGATCATTCCCCTTAATTAATTTTCGCAAAGCCTCGCGTTCTGCCGGTTGCTCAGGAATGTTTTCGACTACCGGTGTGACTACCATCATCCCGTCATCCGATTGAATATTCTTTGTCTGGAACAAGGACAAAACCTGTTCGAAAGCATCATTCATCATGAAAGATTCACTGATATTCTGTATCCTTTTCAGGGTTGCCGGGCGAAGTACATCATCATTCTCAAGAACCAGCAACATGGTTTCATCGTTTCCAAAAAACTCACCGATTTTCTTGTTATTGATCTTCGACAACATGGTATCCGGCATGTAGGACTCCAGATCGGAATTGATTTTAGTATTTGTAAGCGGTATGATAGCCGCCAGCAAAACAATGCCGGTCAGCAATAACACCCACCAGCGATGACGGATAATGAAGAGGGAGGTTTTTATCTTTTTCATTTTTTCAGTAAATGTTTATAGTTAGTCGCTTCGCGACAGTCTAATGTCTAAAGTTAAGAGTTAACAGAGCAGCAGAGAGCAGAAAACAAATAACTAATAGATTTTAAGCGACTATTGACGAATATCCGACCTCTGTTGACCAGCGACATTAAAAAGATGCTTTAAGGCTGATGAAAGCTCCATTCATGATAGTTGAAGCATAACCGAACAGGGTTTTGTTGGAACCATGCATGTAGTTACCACCTAATGAAGCAGTCAGAGCATCACTTATTTTGTAAGTCACTTTGGGTTGAATCATCCACTCTTCAGAAGTAATATCATAATAACCCGTGCACATCAACTCCCAGGCATCATAACCTACTGATTTCGTTAATGAAAGCGCAACAGCATGGTTCATTCTTTACTGCTGATGAAAAATCCGGCGATTAAACTGACGGTTTTCGTAATCGATCATGGCATTGGCATATTGCATTTGCGCCAGAGGATTCAGAGGTTCTGTGAGTTCCGGCAAAACCAACGCAGTAAAATCGGGCACATATTTGCCTACATATTGTGCGATGACAGTCAGACCGCCTACATTCGCTTCCAACGCCCCTACATAACTGAAATCGTTCATAGGAATATACATCTTTTCATCCGGATTTTCCGTGATGTTGTATGCTCCTTCCGCACGAACGATTACAGCACCCAGAGGTACAGCTAAATCAGCTCCCCAGCTTGTTTTCAGGTAACTGGCAGGCCGGTTCGTAATCACAGGCGAACCTGTTGACCAGTCAATCGCAGCCACCTCAAAACCATGATAAGGGTCGTAGCCCCTGAAATAAGACACCGACCAGCCGGCAGCAGGTAAATCAACATTAAGTCTCGCTGCTACCGCACTGTTTTTCAACTTCTTTTCAGGCAGTCGTTGTTCTGCAAAAGACACATTAGCGCCCATGTCGAACAAATCATACTTATACACCGACGGCTGATAAAAAGGCACCCCGATCACATCTAATTCTACGGCTGATGTAAAACGGTATTTGGCACGTAACAGAAAATTGGATAATTGCTGATCATCCGGATCTGGTGTAAATAAAAAATAATCTTTCGGAGTAATATTATCCGTTGGATTGAAGCCATCGGTTCTCCCCCAACTCACAACCTGATTACCAAGCAGCAAATCGAACTTCAAACTGCTATACCCGGCATAAAGTTCCTTGAAATCAATTAACTGAACGTCTTCATTAAAAAAAACACCTTTCCGCAACCGGATATCGGCCTGCAAAAAGGCGCCGTGACTTCTCAACTGCGGTTGCAGAGCAACTTCAGCAAAAGTGGTTGCCAGTTCATACTTTTCTCCCCCGCCAAATACAACACCACGGGCAAAACCATTCAGTTTCAATGCCGGTTGCTGAGATTCGCCCGCTGTTGCTTTTTCGGCATCCTGAAAAAGACTTTGAGCGGATAAATTCAAAAAAACCAGGCAAATTGTAAATAGAAATGCAAATCGTCTCATATCAGTAGTTTTTAAATTTTACTGCAATGATACAATTTCAGCAGGTAGTGAAAGTCCGTATTTTAAAAGGCGGACAGCTTGTTGTAGTATTACTTTTAAAAAGGAAACAGCATTTAGCTGATGATTTTATTTTTGAAATCGATGGGAGTCATACCTGTAATGCGTTTAAATTCTTTGTAGAAAGAAGATTTACTTGAAAACCCACATTCGTAACCGATGGCTTCGATAGAGTAATTATTCTTCGGGTCAGCAAGCATTTTCTTGACGGCTTCTACACGGTATGAGTTCACAAACTGAAAAAAGTTCTTTCCGATAACCGTGTTGAGCACTTCCGTCAGTTGATATTTAGGAATCTTCAGGTTTTTCGACAGCACATCCATATTCAAATCCGGATTCAGATAAACCGTTTGATTTTCAAAATAATGCAGAATCTTATTTTTTATCTTTTCTTTGTTCTCATCACTTAACAGAGAGTTCTTATAAGTGGAAGTCTGAATGGAAGCAAGCGACTCTTTAGGTAACCCTTGCTGACGAAGCCCGTAAAAGCTCAACACAAACACCACGAAAAGCAAGGCTGCATAATTATAAATATGTGGAAGCAAAGGTTGCACATCTGCTAAATAAACTACGACTGAAATGATAAAAGCAATAGCGCAATACACAAAATAAAAGACTGCGACACTCAGCACCCAGCCCAGATTTTCATTTTTCCCGATATTCGATTGCTCATTGCGCAAGTGCATCCGGTGTTTGTGCACATAAACCAAACTTAACGGATTATAAATCATCCACGAAATAACATTGACAACAGCAAAGCTGATCCGGAACAGAAAATTCTCATCTCTGACAAAAAAACTATCCATAGAAAAAGGCTCCCTGATGCTGTAAGCAAGAATTTCAAAGACAACAAAAGGTACCAGATGTAACAATTGTAACCACCTGATTTTAAAGTCAGAGCGTGTCAGCGAACTAACATACAAAAACATAGAAGGATTAAACAAGAGAAAAGAACTCGACAACAAAGGCTCCCCGAAGACCTCATAATCCAGTCCACAGGTCAGAAACTCAATTGCGAGCAAAGTCAACCACCCCGATAAAATCTTATCCGGCAGCGAACTGTCCTTTTTGGTGAACATGAGCAGGGCGGCAAAGAGTCCCTGACAAAAACCTATCCAGGCAATGGTATTCATAAATATAAAAAGGTTGCATACAAAGGTAAAAAATAATTTAATAGCTATGGTAATTTCACCGGGAATCTTATCTTTGTAAATCCAAACAAAAAATTATTGCCGGACATGCACGTTTATTTAAAGATATTGATTTTGATGACAGGGTTAAGCTTGTTTTCAGTTACATACGCACAACAAGTCGATTCAACTCTCATCACAACAATTTCCACAGATACCACTTTCAACCCGCTGCATACACAGCAATCCGGCCACATCACCGACTCCCTGATTAGTTTTGCAAAGAAATACCTGAAGAAACCTTATCATTACCGACCTAATCCACAAGTCAGGTTCGATTGCTCCGGTTTCAGTTCGTATGTTTACGATCATTTCGGCTATAAACTCAAACGATCATCGGCAGAGCAGGCCGAACAATTCCGCAAAATCGACAGAACACAACTCAAAACAGGCGATTTGGTATTCTTTTCAGGCAGAAGAAACAACAGGCATGTCGGACATGTGGGCATCGTGGTTAATGCGTACGAAAACGGCAAATTTGATTTTATCCATTCATCCAACCAGAGTGGCATCGTGATTTCCAATTCAGATGAGAATTATTACGCCAAACGTTACATCAAGGCCGGAAGGGTAATTGAAGAAAACGCGGCAACAGTTGCGCAAACAGAAACTACGGCTAACACACCGGACCAGTTATCCACAAACAATACAGGAAAGACTGAAATTCAAAACGTACAACCGGAACCCAGGCCTGCTGTCTATCACCATGTCAAAAAAGGAGATACACTCTATTCAATCGCAAGAAAGTATGGCATAACCGTGAATACCCTGAAAAGACAAAACAAACTCACCGGAGATAAAATCCTTCCCAAACAAAAACTAATCATCACGGAACAGGCTGGTTAAGCTGCAATTTTCACAAGTTATATGTGTCAATCAGTCTCATTCACATTTTTTAATATATGAATATATGTACATATATTGCATCATATTGATTAATGTATTACTTTTGCAGCATCGAAAGAGCGGAAAAGGGAGAGCGGAAAGCGAAGAGCGAATAACTAATAGAGGGAAATTCAGGAGTTAGGAGTTGGTGCGACCGTAGACCGTAGACATTCAGACTTTATAGACATAAAAAACAAAATGGAAAAAATAATCATCATCGGCGGAGTCGCCGCAGGAGCAACAGCAGCCGCCAAGGTACGCAGGCTGTCGCCGGAAGCCAATATCATCATGTTGGAGGCCGGACCAGATATTTCATTTGCCAATTGTGGCCTGCCTTATTACATAGGAGGCGACATCAAAAGCCGTTCGAAACTCATTCTGCAAAGTCCGGAAAGTTTCAATGAACAATACAATGTAGAAGTACACACCCACACCATGGTTACGGCCATCGACCGGACGAACAGAAAGATTATGGCTTTGGATGTGCGCAACGGGGAAACCCGGACATACGAATACGACAAACTGATACTTGCTCAGGGTGGACGCCCTGTAAAACCGGAAATACCGGGAGCGGATGCAGAGCATGTATTTTCGTTGTGGACACTGGAAGACATGGATAACATCTACCGCTTTATCGAGGAAGAAGAACCTGCAACCGCAGTTGTTATCGGAGGCGGATTCATCGGACTGGAAATGGTGGAGGCTCTGGTCAAAAGAGGCATGGAAGTCCACGTGGTGGAAATGATGCCACATGTAATGGGCATTATGGATCCGGAAATTGCTGGATTTATTCAGCAGGAGATGCTTTCTTATGGCGTAAAAATACACACCAACAAGGGCGTAACTGCCATCAACCCTAATTCAGTAAAATTAAATGACGGTACGGTATTAAAATCCGACATGGTCATCATGTCGATAGGTGTTCGTCCGACCCTGCAATTAGCGAAAGATGCCGGACTATCTATTGGAGAAGCCGGAGGTTTATTGGTTGACGAATACCTGCAAACATCCGACGAGAATATTTATGCAGCCGGCGATATGGTGGAGATCCAACACCGGGTATCCGGAAAGAAAGTCAGAATTCCGCTTGCCGGTCCGGCCAACCGCCAGGGACGCATTGCCGCCGAGAATGCCCTCGGAGGGAAACATCCGTACAAAGGAGCTACCGGAACATCCATTGTGCGGGTGTTCGAAGCAGTGGCCGGCATTACCGGACTATCGCTGAAACAGGCACGGACAGCCGGCCTGCCTGCCGACGCAGTAGTAGTACACAAAGAACATCATACATCTTATTACCCCGGAGCTGAAAACGTAACGGTCATGTTGGTGTACAACACCGAAACCGGAGCCGTCTTAGGCGGACAAACTGCCGGATACAAAGGCGCCGACCGCAGATTAGATGTGATTGCCGCAGCCATGGCAGGCGGATTAACTATCCACGACCTGGCCGATGTGGATTTTGCCTATTCTCCCCCACTCGGCACCGCCAACGATGCCATGAATATGGCTGCTTACACGGCTGAAAACAGAAAGACAGGTTACAGTCCTTCTGTTACCGTTGCTGAACTGGACGAACTAATCAAACAAATCAATCCTGTGGTGATAGACGTCAGGGATATGTTCGCCTTCGATAAATCAAACATTCAGGGATCCTACAACATCCCCCTGGAAGCATTACCAGAACAATTGCAAGCCATTCCCAAAGAACTGAATATCATCGTGTATGATGAAACCGGCAAGAAAGGTCACCAGGCACTGAGGATGTTGAAAGGTGCCGGTATCGATAAAGTATGGAATATCTCGGGCGGGCATATTTCGATGCAGCGACATGCCGTGGCAGTTGGTTTTGAAACCATCCAGTTGCCTCTGTTACCTTTGAAAGAAAAGAAAATCGGAACAATTAAAGAAGACGAACAAGAAGAAGTTAAAACTGCTAATGAAAAACAAAGTTCCGACAACAACACGCCACTCGTAGTAGATGTCCGTACTCCGGGAGAATTCCACGGAGGCGCTTACCCGGGCGCTATCAACATTCCACTGGATGAACTGCAAGCGAGATTAGATGAATTAGGCAATAAGGACCGTGAGATTACGCTTTACTGTGCTTCGGGAGCTCGTTCGGCCTACGCACAACGCATGCTGATGCAGCTGGGTTACAGTAAAGTGCAGAATGGCGGCGGACTGATGCACATGATGATGAGGAGATAAACAACAAAAACGGGATTGTGAATGACAATCCCGTTTTTGTTTAGTCTTGTTTGATTTCTTCAAAAACTATCATCAATTCAACCCGCCGGTTCTTATTGCGACCGGCCGGACTTTGATTGGATGCTACCGGCTTGGTGTCTCCGAAACCTTTTACAATAAGACGATTCTCATTAACTCCTTTTGAAGTCAAGTATTTCTTCACCAAATTCGCATATCCTTCTGAAATCTGAATTTTATGCAGGGAATCAGCTTTGTGCTGCGCAACCGAATCTTTCACAATTCCATCGGCAACAGCCGTTTTATTTCTGATGATGTTATCGGTATGTCCCTGAATCTCGAGGCTGAAATTGTCATTCACTTTCAACACCACCACGATCTGATCGAGTATGGCATAAGATGACTGTGTAAATTCCAGGGTATCTTCCCTGAACTGAATACTTTGCATGGCTTTTTGGAAAAGAGTTCTGACTTCTTTCTTTATCTCGGGACAACCACGATACTCTGGCAGACCCGGCACGCGCGGACAATCATCCAGATAATCCGGAATCCCATCAAAATCAGAATCTTTCGGGCAACCGCGGTGATCTACCATTTCGCGGGCAGCAAAAGGAGTATCTTTACAATCATCGCGATAGTCAGGCACACCGTCATCATCTTCGTCAATCAAACAGCCATTGATATCCACAAATCCACGGGCTTCAACCGGGGTATCGGGACATAAATCAAGATAATCGGGGACACCGTCATCATCGGTATCGAGGAGACAGCCATTCGGATCTACAAAACCACGGGAAGCGGCCGGAGAACCGGGACATAAATCGAGGTAATCGGGTACGCCATCCTGATCGGTATCAACCGGACAACCCACTGAATCGACTGCGATACCCATCGGGGTTTCGGGGCAGTTATCCATGTAATCCATCACCCCATCCTGATCGGTATCGATGGGACAACCAATCGAATCGACATGTCCACGGGCTTTGGAGGAAGAATCGGGACATTTATCGAGATAATCGGGCACACCATCACCATCGGTATCAAGCGGACAACCATCCGGTCCGACAAAAGCGCGGGCTTCTTTCGGAGTACCCGGACATAAATCGAGGTAATCAGGCACACCATCTCTGTCCGAATCAATCGGACAACCACGGCTATCAACTTTTACGCCCAGCGGTGTGTTGGGACATTTATCAAACTTATCGCTGATACCATCTTTATCTGTATCCTTTTTCGTACCAATCGCATAATTAAAGCCCAGGGCGAAATTAATACGGTCGGAATTATAACCAAGCGGTAAAGAAATGGCCGGGATAACGGGATCGAACTGCTGCAGGTCAAGCCCGACATACTGGAACGGAATATAATCCGCCGACAGGAAGATATTAAACTTGCCGGTACTAAAATTAGCGCCGAATCCGAAATTGCTGGCCTTGCCATTGGTTATAGAATAGGATAAAGCCAGGTTTACCCAGTTAGCCGGACGAATATTAAACGCTGCCGTTAATTCATGCAGGAACCGATCTTCACGAAACATGCTGCGCGATAACACGCCCACACCCAGCAAATTATTCAGGATATTATACTCAGCAGACACATTCAGTTTGGGAGTCAGGTAATTACTGATACCTGGTTTATCGCCACGTGTCACTCCGAAATTATTTCTGATATCTGCGATGATACTATCAACCGGCACATCTGTACCTGTAAATTCAGGGTGACTGCTTTTCCATGCTATGGCATCGTCCTGATCAAATTTATAATTCAACTGATAATCGATAGAATTCAGTTTTCCCCAGCGCATCAGTCCCAAATCCGTAACCGCGGCTGCCAGAATCAGGTTCTGAATAGGTTTGTAATGCACACCCAGATCCAGCGCACCGCCAAAACCTTCGGGTAAGATATAGTCGAAGAAAGTGGCCGGTTTTTCCAGTCCGAGCCGATCATTGAGATTGAAAGGAGAAGCTTTCAGCACAGCAATATTCGCCACGGCATCCACCTGGTTGTTGGCATACGCAAAATTAGCCTGCGAAACATTCATGGCAACATAGTTGTTTCCATACAGCAATTTAGCTTTGGCACCAAAACCAAAACGTCCGTTCACGTCCCTCGAATAGCCGAGCGCCGTTTCTGTATAAGTAGAACCACTCAGATTAAAGTCCTTAAAACTGGCCGAATATCCATCAGTCAGCTGAAAACCGTTAAAATACACATCGAAGAAACTTTTAGGCAAATCGATCAGCAGATCGGCTTTTTGGGTAACAGTAAACGACCAGAAATTGCGGTTATGACGAAACCCGAAATCCAGCAGGTTCACTTGTCCCTCGGTAAATATATTCGACATCGGGCGCAACGCCGACAGCATCTGTGCCTTATCCTCCTCGATATTAAACACATGTCGCCGCGGGAATCCGGCTTGCTTGTACGTAGGAATATCCGTATTCAGGCTAAACTGCAAATTTCCCAGAAGCGGAAAATCTAGGTAGAAATTATTCATCGGCTGAAACGACGGATTATAATGATGACGCAACGGCGAATTATCCAGGAAATACATATTATTAATCAACTGTGCCTGAATGGCGCCGGCACCCAGTAAACAGAACAATACCACGTAGCGGATGGCTGTATGAATTCTTTTCATAATATTACCCTTGTTGAATAAAACTCACAAAGATAAAAAAATAATTGCATTATTAACCGATTTTTACTGATGTCATTGTTAATGAACCTGCCACAGCTTTATCATTAAACAAATGTATACCCTCGTTTTCTTCTTTTAATGCCAGCGTATACAACAAAGGCAGATAATGTTCCGGGGTAGGTATAGCAAGCTCGAACGCTTTGCCATGACAACGGTAATTAATAAGTTGTTTGTGATCATCGTTCAGGATGTATTTTTTCATTTTATCGCTGGCTTCCAAAGCCCAATCGAAAGCATAGTTATCGGCATCAAACTTATTCCAGGCCACTTCACGCAGGTTGTGAACCATATTACCACTACCAATTATAAGCACTCCTTTATTTCGAAGCGAGGCCAGCTCCTTCATTAAGTCGTAGTGATACTGAGGTGTCTGATAATAATCGAGGCTCATTTGAATTACAGGCACATCGGCCTCCGGGTATAAGTGCTTAATAACACTCCAGGCGCCATGATCGAGTCCCCATTTATGGTCTAATTCAATATTGGCGGATTTTATAAGCGATTTTGCTTCATTGGCCAGTTGCGGGTTGCCAGGCGCCGGGTACTGTACATCGTAAAGCGCTTTTGGGAAACCTCCAAAATCGTGTATGGTTTTAGGTTTCTCCATAGCCGTAACAAATGTACCCCGGGTTTCCCAATGGGCAGAAACGCACAGTATGGCGTTTGGCCTGGGTATTGATTTACCTATATTTCGAAACCCTTCAACAAATTCATTTTCTTCAATAGCATTCATCGGGCTACCATGACCAAGAAACAGCACAGGCATTTTAGGCGTACTGCTTAATGGTTCAGTAATTTTATTTAAAGAGTTAAGTTTCATAATTCCTCCTGCTAATGGTAAAATTGATAATAATTTTAAAAACTGTAACCTGTTCATTTTATTCGTATTGGATCAGCAAATTGAGATATCAATGCTCATACATGGAGCATCCTCCGGTTATAATAATCCCTTAATTATTTGTATTGTGTTCAAATAATTTCCAGATTGCTCCATTCTTCGTTGTCTGTTTTACCAGTTTTCCATTCGCCGTAAGCTCTTCGAGCAAATTATTACTTTCGTTTCTTGAAAATCCGGAAAGCTCTGAGAATTCCTTAATTGTTAGTGTCGGATAAATGGCAAATAATGCTTCCGGTTTTTTGCTGTATTCGCTTTTTATAGCTGTTGGCACCAATTTCAGAACAGCATTTTCAAAAGCTGCATAGGGTTTTGAACCATAAACGAATGTGTTTGCTCCTTCATCGTGAATGAAAAACAAGGTAGGAAAGCCTCTGACTCCCAGTTCTCTTCCCAATTTCAAATCTTCATTGAAAAGTTCTTTTGCTTTTCCCTCATAATCAATTTTAAATTGGGTTACATGTAGCCCGACCCACTTTGCAGCGGTTTCTAAATGCTCCCATTTTGCGATATTTTTTTTCTGCAGAAAGACCATCTCCCTGATCTCACGGAGAAAGGAAATTGCTTTTTCATTATCCTGCATTTGTGCCGCTTTAAAAGCAATGGAAGGAGGATAAGAAGAATTCAGCGGATCTTCCAGCCAAACATCACCATCGATGGGCATATCGTAATAAAGACTTGCCTCATCCCAGTGGCGGGCCACGTCAGAAGGCTGACTGATACCTCCCCCGTTGTAACTCCAATCGGGCAACAAACCACCCATTCTGTATTCAATTTCAACGATGTTGCCATATTCCAGCTTCAGTTTGCGCAATTGTGGCTCTATGCCCCAACACGATGAGCAGATAGGGTCGGTGTAGTAAATAACCTTCACCGTTTTTTTTGTGAAGGTTATTTCACGGTTAGCCGCAGCATCCTCCTTATCAGCAGGTATTTCACACATACCTGTTTCCAGGTCGCACAACAAGGGATTATTCTTCTCTGTCATTATGGCTATTTCGTTATGCTTGTTTTACAAATTGCACTTCGCCGGCGATTTTAACTTCATCACTCACCAACACACCACCGGTTTCTAAAGCTGCATTCCAATTCAGCCCCCAATCCTTACGGTTTATTTTTCCGCTAAAAGAAAATCCGGCTTTTATATTTCCCCAGGGATCTTTATTGGTTCCTCCAAACTCAACATCAAGCAACACCTCTTTACTTACGCCTTTAATAGTAAGCAATCCTTTGAGTTTATACTCATCGTCGTCCACTTTTTTAAAATCAGTGCTTTCAAAAGTCATTGCCTGATGATTTTCTACATCGAAAAAATCAGCACTTTTCAGGTGGTTGTCTCTGTCGGTGTTATTGGTAAAAATTGACGAAGTTTCGATGCTTACTTTAACAGTAGCATTTTTAAAATCTTCATGATCAATTTCGGCGGTAAAGTTTTTAAATTCACCTTTCACATTGCTAATCATCAAGTGTTTTACTTTGAAGGTAAGCTCACTGTGTGTCGGGTCAAGTACCCATTTTGCTGCGTTATTTTTTACATTTTCCATTTTCTGATTGTTTTATATTGTTTACGATGCAAAGATACAACCCGACAAAAAGCTGTGGGTAATAGTTTTCAGAAGAAGGGTTGTAATTTTACGCAATGAGGTTTTGCATTTCATCGCGAAACTCGGATGGTGTTTGCCCCGATTTCTTTTTAAAAACATTGGAAAAATACGACTTTTCGTTGTAACCCAGCTCAAAACCAATTTCGGAAATGGATTTATTTGTGCTGGCGAGCAGGTTTTTGGCTTCGGTAAGTTTTCGGGTTTCAATTATCTCCGAAACGCTCTGATTCATTATCTTCTGGCAAATCAGATTCAGGTTACGGGATGACATGAATAATTTTTCGGCATAAAATTCAACGCCCAGCGGTCGGCGAAAGTTATCTTCCAAAATTTTCAGAAAGTTTACAAAGGTTTCGTTTTGTATGATGTTATTGGCATTGTCATTTTCAGTGAGTTTTTTTCTTTCCGACTCAATCATGATAAACAGAGCACTTAACAGATGCCTTACAATTGACAAGTCAGGTGTTGCACTTTTCATTTCCTGGTCGATGATTTCGCACATGGCGCTTAACCGGTTGAAACAAGCGCCGGTCTGCAATACCTGATTGGCATTGTTGTGGAAACTATTGTATAGCTGAAAAATGGTTTCGGAAATAAATTCACTTTTAAAACGCAACACCCACATATCAAAATCACCATGTTGCAATTTGGTAACAACCCGGTGCGCTTTCCCCTTGGCGATAAAACTAACCAATGGAGCCTGGACGGTATAAGCTTTAAAATCGATAAAATGTTCCAGCTCGCCCTTTATGCCCACGATCAACTCTTCAAAATCGTGTATGTGCGGCTCATCAGGCATGGCTGCAATTTCGTTTGCCCTTGCCGCATCAATCCTGAATATGCTAAAGAGTTGATTCATGAATATGAAGTATAGAAGTAATTTAAAATGATAAGTATGGTTGAACTCAGACGTGGATTAAAATAATCACCGAAATATCCGCCAGTTATATTTATTATTAACATCAGCAGATTTGGAATTGTTTAAATTTTTCTGTTAGATGCATAACTTTTCGAGTATATTATTTAGT
>VSSQ01000417.1_pt1 | contig 30626 bp, 24 predicted proteins | sample 4763081 | NCBI WGS metagenome assembly VSSQ01 (sample SAMN12137344, study PRJNA551015) | bioreactor metagenome | isolation source: SDC9 anaerobic chlorinated ethene degrading culture | place: USA: Knoxville, Tennesee | collected 2015-01-01
TCATTTTTATGAAGAATTATCAGGCTGCAATCGATGAATTTACGAAAGTAATATTGCTTGAGCCAGATTCATTTCAGGCCTATCATAAAAGAGCAACGGCAAAACTTCTTTTGGGCAGGAAAACTGAAGGTTGTGAGGACCTCGTCAAAGCCAAAGAACTTGGTGATCCGTTTATCGACGCATTAATAGAGGAAAATTGTGGAAATTAACACCGACGCTCACGATAGTCATCGTGACACACTGCTCCGCGATGCAGAGTATTCGGAAGCAGATATTAAAAAGCGGCCCGAAGCCGCTTTCTGAAATATCTGATTTGACTTCTTTAAGAGGTTACTTTAGAATTCTGCGTTCTTTACAATTTTCGAAGTCTCATAAAAGCCATTGCCTGAAACCGTAAGAAAGTAAATTCCGGCAGGAGTGCCACTGACGTCAAGTGTTGCCGATTTCTGTGCTGATTCACCTTCGTTCAACTCGTGTTTCAGAACCACGCTGCCCTTCATATCCATCAGCACGACCACCGCCTTTTGCGGCATTTCATCCGGAAAATCAACAACCACTGAACTTACGAACGGATTCGGATAGACCTCTGTTTTGATTTTTGTATTGCTGCAACTTACATACACAGGGTCAAAAACCTCCATCGTGCCATCAAAATCCGTCTGGGTAAGTCTGTAGTAATTATCTCCACTGAGTGGCTCTGCATCTGTGATGGAATAATTCACAACAGCGTTGCTGTTTCCAGCTCCCGGTACTGTGGCAATTTCTTCCCAGAAACGTTGGTCGTTGCTGCGCTCAATCGTGAAAGATGCATTGTTTGTTTCCGAAGCAGTGGTCCATGCAACAAGAACTTCTCCCGAATTGTATTCTGCAGAAAATCCAATCAACGTCACTGGCAATCCTGAATTAACCGTTACTGAAGCAGATGGCGTTGTGTCGAAAGTATTTGTTCCGCCGATATCAACTACGCCCGTTCCAGTAATATCACAGCCAGAGCCGCCTATTAAATCACCACCAACATCGAGATGGCCGGAACCCAGATTGATAGTACCATTGTTATCAAAAACCACATCTCCGGTTACAGTTACGTTGCCGGAAATTGTAATGGATCCACCGTTAGAAGCTTCAATTTTTCCATTGATCACCAGATTGCCTGAAACGATAATTATCAGATTGTTCATGGCAGTCATATCTCCGTTTATAACCAGATTGCCGGCTACATTCAGAACACAGGTGTTACCAAAGACAATGTTGTTGTTCAGAACCACATTGTTTCCGGCAGAAATCACAATGGCGTTTCCATTACCACTCAACGGAGCAATATTGTCATTGTACCACACTGAAGAATTTTCCCAGTTTCCGCCTGTAATAGTGATAAAGTTTCCGGCCGATGCCGATACGGAAAAAATTATCAGAATAATGGTGAAGATTTTTCTCCTCATAAAAGTTGTTTTCAGTCTTTACATATTTCGGTATTTCTTTACCGCTTTATTTGAAGGTTACAAATATATACCGGCGAATATGAAAAAGCAACAAAATCAAATCTTTTTGAATATCGCATTATAACATATCATTACACACATACACCACCTTATAACATAGTGATAGAGCCACTTTCAGTTGCACTATGATTTTTATCATTTTTAAGACAGGTATAACACATTGAATTCAAGAACATATCAATTATTTTTAACGACTAAACACCAAGATATATGTAAATACGAGCATATTTATATGCTCTACATATATTAGCCAATCAAGCGTATTGACCAGCAATATTAGACCTGATGGGACTTTTTCCTCATTGGAAACTGTTTTTTCTCTCCGGAATTAACATTTTTTATGGCAAAAAGGCAGAAATTCATGGTTTTCAGGCAAGAATGGGTTCTGCAATCCGGCGAATGTGCAGCTGCCAAAACCGGTAAATCTGGTAAAAAGGTCTCAAAATAAAACAGGCCTCAAACACAAGGTCTGAAGCCCAATTTCTTTCTCGAAATATATGGCAACTCAAAAAAGAGCCGCCAGTCATAATTTTCAGGAAATATTATTCAACGGGGGTGTCACAGTTTTTGCCGTCTTTACCGTGATTACCGCATTCACTTTTGACTGGTGTGGACGAAAATTCGGTCATATGGCCGGTTGCTTCAATGGCTTTCACCAAAGATTCCTTGTTTTGCTTGGCCGGATCGAAAACAATGGTTACAATTTTTGTTTCGAGATCGGCAACGACAGACGATACGCCATCTACTTTTGCAACTTCAGTTTCAATTTTGGCTTTGCCCCCGTTGCAATGGAACTCCGTTTTGATTTTCACTTCCGAGGTTGCTGCCTGATTCTGTGCATTGCTGCTGCAGCTGAATGTCAGAAAAACGACTACCGGTAATAGCAAGGACAAGAGATTTTTCATGGATTTCATAAAGTGGTTTTTGGTTTAATCTGACACTTAGACAAAAAACTACAATAAAACTTGCATTGGTTTAAAAATAAATTGTCGGAATTGAGGATGCTTTTGATGAAAACTGGTTTTTCTGAGTGCATATTCAAATCACATCCTGCATGTTAAACCTTCTAAAGTTAACCTATTTACATAAGCTTGATAAACGAGGTAGTTTAATTACATAAAAGAAGGACTGCCATCGGCGACTATTCAGATCAAATAAAAGCCATTATAAAAAAAGATCAGGAAATCTTTGATTTAAGAATGAAACACCTTGAGAACCTCAGAGAAAAAGACCGGGAAATCAGTTCTCTCGAAAGTAAGATAATGACACTCGAAAGTGAACTCAGAAGAGAAAAGCGGCAACATCGGTTTAAACACCATGCTGGCTGATAATCATTCCCAAAAAACACATAATTGTGTTCCCGATGCTCAAATTACCAGCCGAAGCCTGAATGATAGTTCTATTAAACGAATATGGGTATTGCTGTTTAAATTCAGAAAGAAACAGATATATTTATTTTACAACCCACTATGCTAAAAAGCCAGCGCTGTGGCCGGCTTTGCGATTGAGTGTTGAAAATCGTATTTTACAAATGTTGGGATGGGTATAAAAGATTTATCTTGGATATTGCAGTGCTGCGTGAGGAATTGAGTGAAAATTATTATTTGTTGATTAAAAAACCCATTGATGGTCATGTTTAATCCATGAAATTGTCATTCTGATTTATATATCTTTACGTTTAATGTAAAAATATTTTTGTTAAAAATGTTGACTTTTGGATAATAACAATATATATTTGCGACGGATTGAGGATCTGGGTGTTTGAATTAGGATGAATTTAACAAAAGTGAATTGTTATTCTTTGATACAATTGATTTAACTAAACAAACTGAATAGCGAACCATGGGACTATTTAATTTATTTTTTGGAACAAATGAATCTCGAAAAGAAATAAGAAAGAGAGTGTTTATTAGCTTTGCTGTTGAAGATATTGAATATCGAGATCATTTGGTTAACCAAGCTCGAAACAATCGCTCTCCTTTTGACTTTGTTGATATGTCTGTGAAAAAAACATGGCAAAAAAGTGAATGGCAAAAAAGATGCAGAACAAAAATAAAACGATGCGACGGCGTAATTGCATTACTTAGCAAAAACACTTATCACGCTGGTGGAGCAAGATGGGAAATGAAATGTGCTATTGAAGAGAACGTTGAAATTATTGGAATGCATATTAGAAAAAACGACAAAGGAGCAATTCCACCCGAATTAAAAGGTGAAAAAATAATCGAGTGGAATTGGAGCAACTTAGAAAAATTCGTAAATCAACTTAAAAAATATGACAAATCCTAGAGCTTTTATAAGTTTTGACTTCGACAATAACAGTGGTGAAAAACTTTACTTCGCTGGTCAAGCGAAAAATTCTGAAACGCCTTTCAATATCGAGGATTGGTCTTCAAAGACGACATTACCTCAAAAAGAATGGGAAAAGACAATTGAGGCAAAAATAAGTAAGTGCAACATTCTTATAGTTCTTGTCGGCAAGAAAACTTCCGGCGCTACGGGCGTAGTTAAAGAAATTGCGTTTGCAAAAAGTCAGAATGTTCCAATTTTTGGTGTTTATGTTGGCGGGGCTAATAGCACAACAAGTTTACCAATCGGGTTGCAAAGGAATAGGACAATTGATTGGGAATGGGAAACAATTGCAAACGCAATCGACCAATGTATGAAAGAAGGTAAAAACAAATAAAATTAATCTTTTATGAAAAAAGCACTAGTAATTGGTATAAACAATTACCCCAAATCCCCACTTAGAGGATGTGTCAATGATGCTGCGGGTTTAGCGAGTATCTTAGAAATTAATGGTGATGGTTCACCAAACTTCGCAGTTAGATTAGAAACTGATGTTCCAACAAAATCAGAACTAAAAACAATGATAGTTGAACTGTTCTCAGGTGATGCTGACACATATTTATTGTATTTTTCTGGACATGGCTTTTTAAATGAAATTGGAGGTTATATTGTAACACCTGATCATAAAAAATATGATGAAGGTATATCAATGGACGAAATTTTAATTTTAGCTAATAATGCAAGTCCCAAAAAAGATAAAATTATAATTCTTGATTGTTGTTTTTCAGGAGCTTTTGGCTCACCAAAAATTAGTAGTGGTGCGTCTAATTTGCATGAAGGGGTCACCATATTAACTGCAAGTAGAGAAGATGAACCTGCAAAAGAAATTAATGGACATGGTGTATTTACTAATTTGTTATTAGATGCTTTGCAAGGTGGTGCTGCCGATTTGCGAGGACATATTTCACCTGGGGGTGTTTACTCATATATTGATCAAGCTCTTGGCCCTTGGGAACAAAGACCTGTCTTTAAAACAAATGTGACTCGCTTTACTTCATTAAGGACAATAAGTCCTCAGGTTCCACTAAATATACTAAGAAAAATTATTGAGTATTTCCCTATACCTGAACAAGAGTATAAATTAGATCCTTCATATGAGGATACAAATTCAAATAATATTAAACATGATGTAATTGAACCATTCGCAAAACCAGAAAATGTTGCGATTTTTAAAAATTTGCAAAAATTTCAAAGTGTTGGTTTAGTTGTTCCCGAGAGGGCAGATTATATGTATTTTGCAGCAATGAACTCAACTTCATGTAAGCTAACAGCTTTAGGCCTACATTATTGGAGACTTGTAAAAGATAAACGAATTTAAAAATTTAAAATCATGACAATTTATACAAGTAAATACTTAAGAAATCTTTCGCAGACAAAAACTTTCAGCACTAAACAACAAATTATTAATGAAAGTAAGAAAGTTCATACTGGGTTTGATATATTTCTTTCACACAGCTTTTTAGACAAGGAAGATGTTGAAGGTTTATATATTGAGTTAACAAATTTTGGTTACTCTGTTTACGTAGATTGGATAATTGACCCAGAACTTGATAGAAAGAATGTAACAAAAGCTACTGCAACTTTGATAAGAAATAGAATGAAATTTTCAAAGAGTCTTTTGCTTGCAGTTTCAGAAAATGCGCAGATGTCAAAATGGATGCCTTGGGAATTAGGATATGTTGATGCAAATACAAATAAATGTGCTGTTATTCCTGTTTCGCAAAGTGTGAATGCACCATCATTCTTTAAGGGATTTGAGTACCTATCGCTTTATCCATTTATAAAAAAAGTACCTACAAAAGGACTTGGTGAAAAGCTATTTGTTATCGAAGAAGCAAAAAAATATGTATTTTTTGACAACTGGCTGAAATTTGGAGAGAACCCGAAAATACAAATAATAAATATTTACTAATATGTGCAAATACGAAAACAAAAAGTCCAAAAATTCAAATTGTATTTATCCAAAGCTGTTTGAAGACTTTGAAAAGAATAAATCAGAATTTTCAGGATATAACTGCTCTTTACCAATTGATGAAGATGGCTTTTGTCTTTTTCACAGCAGGAACATTGAATGGAAAAGAGAAAATAATTTCATTAGTAAATTTATATCGTTAATTGAAATGATAAATCATTATGAAGAAATAACTTCGGCTAAAACAAAATCTATAAAATATGATTTTAGCGGCTTTATTCTTATAGGCCTCAATAATGTTATAGATCTTTCAGATATTCATTTTCTGAAATATCCCGATTTTGATAATGCCATTTTTTACGACAGTCTATTGTTGAATAATGTTGACTTCAGTCAAGGTGCTTTATTTGAATCAGCAAAATTCAAAGAGTCTGTTGAAATTAAAAACTCTAAGTTTGCTCTTTCAACTACTTTTAATAATGCAGTTTTTGAAGATAGTTTTAGCTGTATTGACACCTTGTTCGCTCATGCTGTTATTTTTTCGGACACAATTTTCAAGAAGATTGTTAGTTTTAGAAAATGTACGTTTGAATATTTATTCATGTTTGATGATGTTCGGTGTACAAATAGAGAATATTGGGCTACGTTTTTTAATCTCTCTTTTAAAAATCAATCTTTGGCAAGTTTTAATAGAACAAAATTTGAAGGATTAGTTAAATTTGAAAATATTGAATTTGGCTCTGATGTGAGTTTTATATATTCTGAATTTAATTTGAATGAGAATACCGATCCCAATAATTTTTCTGTGAATTTTAATAATATCGCATTAAACAATGATGCAACAATGAAGTTTAAAGGGCGTAAGCCTTTCGAAAGAATGTTCAAAGATGAAGTCTTCTTTACTTTTAATGAAGTGATAGGTAAAATCCATTTTGAGAATGTTGACTTCAATAGCATGGATGCTGGAACTTTAAAAGATTTTAAATTGTTAGAAGAAAAAGACAAACTTATCGTTGGCAATGGTTGTGTAAGAGAAAAGATAAATAATGTACATGTTTTTATTTCATCTCAAGACATTCTTCATACTGAAAGAGACTTTATTGAGAAGATAATTCGTGAGAAAAATGATGGCTTTGTCCTCAAACAGATTTACCTCAAACCCGAAAAATATGAGAATGTAGATAAAGGGAATACTGAAAATAGGATTCAAGATGAGTTTATGAATTTAATTGACTTATCTGAATATTTTATACTTATCCTTTGGAATAGTATTGGTAATTATTCTAAAAAAGAATTTGAATATGCAATTTCGAATAGATTAGAGGGTAAAAACCCTGAAAAAATATTGATTTTAAATAAAACGAATAATACAGATTTTGATGAAAAATATAGAGATTTGTCATTTGATGTTTTTTTATCAGATTTAAAAAATAATGGAATATATATAATCAATTTCTCTGAAAATCTTACTATTTATAGAGAATTGAACCTTTTATTTAATGAAATAGAGAAAAGGTATAAAAGTAAGTAAACAATGATATTTGCGAAGTCCACAATGGCGTATAGCCTCAGCCGTAGCCAATCGAAAATTATTTTTCAAAACATTATTTATTTCGATAATGTCATTATATTTGCCAACGAATTTAACTACAGGGGGTGCGAGAAGATGTCGAAAAAAATGGAATAATTGTATTAATTCCGCGCGATTGAGACTAAAGAAATAAACGAGTTGTTGTCATCATAAGAAAATTATGTGCATGATCGAAAATGCTATTTATATATTCACATGCAATCGTCCGATACAATTGGAAAGATTGCTTAAAGAGGTGTGTTATATCCAAAGAAAGTATAACATTTACATTATAGATGACACAAGTAAAAGAGAAACTATTGAAGAGAACAGAAGAATAACTAATAAGTATGCCAACACAACATATTTAGGATCTACGGAATACAAAGTTTTCTACAATATGAAAGGGTTGTTTCACGATGGTCAATCATTGGGAGATAAGACTTGGAATTTAGGGATTGCTCGGAATTTTGCATTAGATCACTCAACCTTTTGGAAATATGAAAAAGTATTATTTATTGATGATGACATAACTGGTGTTAACGAAAGGATATTAGATGATGGATTTTCAACATTAACCAAAAATTGTTTTGGTTCATGTACATTGAAAGGGTTAGCAGATAGTTCAATAATTGGTCATATAGCCAAAGAAATTGGAGTTATAGAAGACGAACCAAAGATGTTATCTGGTGGATTTTTGTTTTTGACCCCCGCTTCAATCTCTCATAGATTTTACAACATTTATAATGAGGACTGGATAATGCAACTTCTTGAAAAAGAAAAAGAACGATTTATTTTGCCATATATTGTTTGGCATCATGTAGATATGGAAGTTAAGTGGACTCTTGAGCAAGTGATTTTTCAAGAGCCAGGGGAACTTGTTGTGGACGGTTTACTCGAAAATGTCAAGGCTTTTACTTTGGATAATGCTTTCTGGGATAACATTCTTGAAAAGAGGATCAAATTCATTGAAAAAATCAAGGCTGGTTCTCTAAAAGAAGAAAAGCTGTACAATCATGACATTTGTGACGGACTTCTGAAATGGTTAAGACAATTTGACGGGCAATCTCTTCAAAATTTCATAGAACAAATAAAAAACAAGTATTATGGACATAAAATTTAAGAGTTACGATGGATATGAATTATCCGGAACAATTCTAAAGGCAAATAATGAAAAGGCAGCATTAGTATTTGTTCACGGAATTACATCGTCAAAAGACGAGCTGGGATTTCATTCTGATTATGCAAAATTCCTTTCAGAGCATGGAATTACAACACTCCGTTTCGATTATCGCTTTCATGGTGGTAAAAATGAAGGAAGCCCCAAACTCGAGAACTTATCGTTATGTGGGATTTTAAATGATATTGATGCTGCATTCACTGCTTTGAAGAATAATGTTGATAGCAATACGAAAGCATTCTTTATTGTAGGAACAAGTTTTGGCGGAGGGCTTTCTGCTTACTGGGTTGACTCAACAAACAAAAAAGAAATAAGAAAGGTTATTCTCAATGCTCCTGTAATCAGTTACGAAAATGATGTGCTCGAGAGAAATCAACTTCTCGAAAATGGTTTGCTCTCTGGTAAAGCCCAGAAGCAATTAAAAAACAAAGGGTTTGTGAAATCTTCCGATATTCATTTTGGAAGAGGACTAATCAATGAATTGAAATATATTAATGGGATTGATGCATTACAAAATCTTGGAAGTCGCGTAGTTATTTTTCACGGAGATAATGATGAAGATGTTCCTCTGACTTCTTCGCAAAAATATAAATCGAATGAAACACAACTTGAAATAATTCCAAAAGTCGGTCACGGTTTTGGGGTTGAAGATGATGAAGACTTGGACTTTCCTGAAACGAAAGCGATTCATAAAGGCATTTACAAAAAAGCGTTAGAGATTATTGAAGCATCCTTATGAAAAACCACGAAGCACTCGGAAACGGAATTTTCGTTCATAAGGAGGTAAAGATTGGAAAGAATGTTACAATCGGACATAGCTCATGTATCGGCTTTGGCGACCCTAAAGATGGTGATCTGATTATTGAAGATAATGTCAAGATTGGTGCTTTCTGTGTAATTCATTTTGGTGCTATTATCAGAGAATCCGCAGACATTGACCACAAGTGTGTAATTGGAATTGAAGCAGAGATAGGAAGGAATACAAAAATTCTTTCGGGAAAGGAGGTTACCTACAAAGCAAAGATTGGTGATAATTGCATCATTGGTGGAAATGTGGCAGACAGAACAATCATCGAAAATGATGTTACTTACTTTGGGGAAATAGCACATAGCCACAGAGATGCAAGTCGTGATTGGGATACAACAGAGGAACCTTCTCCGATTATTTATAAAGGCAGTGTTATTGGTGTAAATGCCTTAATTATTGGTCCAAGAAAAATTGGCCCCTGTGCTTACGTAGGTGCCGGTGAAATTGTAAGAACTGATGTAGGTAAAGGTATAGCTTTGATGAAAGGAGAAATGAAACCATTGTCAGCACATAGAAGAATGTTTAAATCAAGATGCAAATGAGTAAAAGTTATCGTTTAATAAATATTTTCGTATCTCATCCATTTGAGCCGAAAAATGATACCTATGATTTAAAATCATTTAGGACAAATATTGAATTAATAGTAAAGGATGCAGAGAATGAAGTCAGGAAAGAGTATCAAGATTTTGATCTTGATATAACATTCGAATTTAGCGACTTTCAAGATGGCCTTCCAAAACAAATTCTAAATAGTATTAGAAAGAGTCATTTTGCAATTGTAGATATAACAGAGAATAAACCAAATATTTTCTTTGAATTTGGTCTTCTTAAAGGATTTAATGTACCAACTTTACTTATCAAAGCTAGAAAATCTTTTGACAATTTTCACCTACCTGCTGATATTAAAGATGAAATAGCTCACTCATATGATAGTTTTGAAGAATTAAGAAGGAAATGTACTAATATTGTTGTTATTCTTTTCAAACAACTACTAAATAGCGACACATTATATAATGTTCACCTTAATAAAATCTGGTTTCCAAATAATCCAGATACAATTCATGTAATAGGTCCGCCCGAAACAGAAAAAAGTCAATATGCCTCACCCATTTCTAAAAATTATATTTTCTTAAATAATCTTGGAGATATTGATTCGATATTAGAAGTGATGAACTTTTTAAATAGAAATTACAGAAATATAAAGCTACCTATATATTCAGCTGATGAATTTAAAAATCATATCGAAGATAACTTAATGGTTCTTGGAGGGCCTGGGGAATCTGATGAAGATGGAAATATTGTCTGTGCATTATTGATGGATAAGATGAATGTAAAAGTGAGCTATTCCTTTGCAGAAGAGGATGAATTAATGGTTTATAAAGACCAAAAGTTTTCGGCGACATACAGAGGAGGAAAAGTGATAAAGGATTATGGATACTTTGCAAGATTTCCTAATCCATTTAATCCAAAATCATCCGTAGTTTTGATACATGGCATTCACACATTCGGAGTCCTTGGTGCTGCAAAAGCTTTTTCAGACCATCCATCAGCACAGGGAAATATCCGTAAGGTCATGAAAAAGCTGACTCTTGACGATATAAAGCAAGCTTCGTTTGAATGTTTCTTCCCTGTTGATGTGTTACAGCAAAGTGTTGTATGTCCTGATATTGATGAAGATTATATTTTACCATTATCAAAAAAGTAGTGAAAGATTTTATTGAACTTATAAAAGACAATGCAAAAAATTACCCTGATAGAATTGCGGTAATTGACAAAGAAAGAAAAATCAGTTACGCTGATTTTCTTTTCCTCGTTAATTCTTTTTCGCAGCAACTCAAACCGAAGTCTAAAGTTGTTATTGATTTAGAACAAGGTATAGAATCGTATGCTTTAATAATTGCAATTCTTAATGTTGGTGGAACTTATTGTCCGCTTAGTCCTGACGCTCCTTTGGAACGCAAAAAACAGATAATAAATGAGTTCTCTCCAGACTTGATTGTTGCCTCATCCAAAGAAAATATTGTGAGGTTTAATTCGATTAAGGCAGTCACTGTTACAAATTTACTTTCAAATACAAACGACATTAATGTCAGTGTTCCGTACGATGGAGAGGATATTATTTATGTAATCTACACATCTGGTTCAACTGGGGTTTCAAAGGGAGTGAAGATTTGTCGTAAGGCATTGAATAAATTTTTGGAATGGTCAATACCAACTTATGGAGCTAATGAGAATGACATTTGGGGACAGTTTTCTTTTTTAAGTTTTGACTTGAGTATAGTTGATGTTTTTACTTGTTTGTGTTCAGGAGCAACTTTGTATTCTATGAATAATTTGTCTGCTAAGAAATTTCGCCCTGCCGGGGAAATTGAAAAGCAAAAAATTACCGTATGGCATTCAATTCCAAGTGCTGTTGAATTCATGATTAAAAACTGGCAAAGCAAATCTTATGACTTCTCATCTTTAAGATTAATGAGTTTTTGTGGTGAACCTTTGAAAAAGCACCATGTTGAATTCTTACTTCAGAAGAATAATTCTGTAAGTATCTTTAATACCTACGGGCCTACTGAAGGTACTTTGTTCTGTACTTGGCAGTTATTAAACACTGCAAACTATTGTAACTATTTTCACTATTCCATGTGCATTGGTAAAGCCATTCCAGGTTGGAATATTCAACTGAATTCTATTGAGGAATTTGAAGAAAAAGAAGTTACAATTTATGGAGATTATATTGGAAAAGGATATTTGGGAAATATAGCGGATTCTAAATTTAAAAAGATTAGTGTTGATGGGCAATTGGTTGAAAGTTTTGAAACTGGCGATTTAGTAAAGGAAGTAAATGGAAACCTCTATTTCTCTTCTCGCAAAGATAGGCAAGTTAAGTTAAAAGGTTATAGGGTGGAACTGGATGAAATTGATCTTAGAATAAATGAGTTCATCAACTTGCCCTCAATTACCATTGTAAAAAATGAAATGCTATATTCATTTATTGAAACAAGTAATAGTGTTGATGATATTGAATTAAGAAATCACTTAAAAACAGTTTTGGAGGAGTATAAAATACCACATGGATTTTACCCAATTACAGAAATACCACGAAGCCAAAACCAAAAGATTGATATTGCAACTTTAAAAGGAAAAATCAAATGAATAAAAACTTAAAATCGCCTAAAGAAATTGTTGCAAAAGCGCTTGATATAAGTGTTGACCAGCTTAATGAAGACTCCGCTTATGGAAAAACCCCCAATTGGGATAGCTTAAACCATGTTTCTATCATTAATGAATTGGAGGCAAATTATGGCATACAAATCTCTGATTCAGAGATTGAAAACTATTTAACAATGAAAGCTATTATCCAATTGTATGAAAAAGTAAATAAATAATTTACTGGTTGTAGCAAATGATTTAATACAGTTGGGAATCTGGTTTGCGAGAATTTGGTTCTCGTTTCAGTATTTCAATTGAGGGATTCAGACTCGTTCTGAAAATCAACTATTTTATTTCCACCAATTAACATATATTTTCCCCATCAAAACAATTTTCCCAACCCTAATCCCGTTATAAATCTATCACTTAACCCTAAAAACCCATACAATTATTTCAAGTACTAGTGAAACCTGTAAGCCCCCCATAATTCCCACAAATCAAAAGTAGGCAAATTTATTTTTTTGACCCTATCCCATTTTTAGGACAGTTCAGGTTTTAAGATTACTAAATAACTAAAACAAAATAAAAAAAAGGCCTCAAACACAAGGTCTGAAGCCGATTTTTGTTTTTGTGAGTCTTGGCAGGTTCGAACTGCCGACCTCTTGCCTGTCAAGCAAGCGCTCTAAACCAGCTGAGCTAAAGACTCGTTCTCTGGTGGGCTGTACTGGATTCGAACCAGTGACCTCATGCGTGTGAAGCATGCGCTCTGAACCGACTGAGCTAACAACCCCCTTATGTAAGGGGAGGCAAAGATAAAGATTTTTGATTTATGAACAAGGGTTTTTGATTTTTGATTGCGGAAGGTCGGCCAAAGCACGCATTTGAACAGAAAATAAGCATCCTGTGGTCTATCCGGGCAAACTCTAACATCCAACAGGATCTTGTACAGATTTTCCCGGATGATCCATGCATAAAAAAAGCCTCCTTGCGGAGGCCTTTTGAAACAAAAACATACCCTTGCAGGCTATGAATGAGCAGCACTGATGCGATGATTCAGACGACGGCGGTTCATCCGGCGTTTCAACCGCATTTTCATCGCACGGTGAATCAGATACATGGCAGGAACAAACACCATGGTCAGGAATGTGGCAAACGACAAACCAAACACAATGGTCCATGACAGAGGTCCCCAGAATGCCACATTGTCGCCGCCAAAATAGATCTGCGGATCCCAATGCGTCAAAAGTGTTTCAAAATTGATGTTGAGACCTACCGCCAGAGGAATGAGTCCAAGGATGGTGGCCGTAGCGGTCAGAATAACCGGGGTCAATCGGGTTGCCGCAGCTTTGGCAATGGCCTGACGGGTTTTCAAGCCTTCAGCGATAAGTTTATCGCTGAACTCGACAATCAGAATTCCGTTGCGCACGACAATTCCACCCAGTGCAATGAGACCGATACCTGTCATAATAATTGAAATGGGCATCCCGAAAATCATGATTCCAAGTAAAACACCGATAAGTGACAGAATAATTTCACTGAGAATAATCAGGGTTTTTCCGGTAGAATTGAACTGAGTGATCAGGACAAAGAAAATAAGACCAAGGGAAATTATCATGGCTTTGGAAAGGAATGCCATGCTTTCCTTCTGATTTTCCTGTTCCCCGGTAAATTGGAAAGTAGTTCCCGGTGAGAACTGAAAATCGCGCGATGCTGATTTAATCTGTTGTATGATCTCATTGGCATTGTAGCCATTTAGAACCTCTGAAGAAATGGTGATCGCCCGTTTGTTGTCCACACGTCTGATTCCACCATAGGAACTGGTATACTTCACATGAACCAGCGAAGCAACAGGCACATCCTTCACCCTGCCGGATGCCATATCGCGGAATGTAATATTCATATTGAGAATATTGTCGAGATTCTCGCGGTATTCCTCACTAAAGCGAAGCATGATCGGATACTCGTCTTCCAGAACCTTGAACTTCGAAATTTCCTTTCCATAGATTGCAGTGCGCATGGCCATACCGATGGTGTATGTGGTCACGCCTTCAGCATTTGCCTTGGCGCGGTCCAGTTCAATGATGATTTCGGGTTTGGCTTCCTGAAAGTCTGATTTCAGCTCCTGAATTCCACCGATACCTGCATCGTTGATGAATTGCATAAATCTGTCAGCATCGCTGATAAGCATATCAATGTCTTCGGAATACATCTCTATGTTGATGGGTTTTCCGGTGGGTGGTCCCATCCGGTTTTTCTCAACGGTAATCAGAGCTCCCGGAATTTCGCCGATGGATTCTCTGATTTTGTCCATGTAGGGAGTAGTTGCAGTCAGTCTGTACTTACTTTCAATGAAATTGACTGTCACCATAGCTTTTTCAGGCGAAACAGCGCGGTCGAAACTATTGGGATCGGCTCCTGATGCTACTTTCGTGATTACCGATTCCACGTCGGGATTGTTGGCCCCAATGGCAGAATTCACGCGCTTTTCGACCAGATGTGCCACGCTGTCGGTCACCAGCACATCGGTTCCCGGAGGCATTTTCACCAATACATTGATCTGATTTGGATCGTTATCGGGAAAGAAAATGACTTTGGTTCCGCTCATACCGAAAAGAACAATCGTAATAAGAAACAAACCGAATGTTCCCCACATAATTCTGTACGGATGTCTTCCTTTGAGTGTCCAGGCAATGATACGCTCATATCGGTGAACAATACGCGGCCACAGGTCGTGCTGGAATTTATAAACAGCTTTCGCCGTCCAGAGTTTATGGAAAACCACAATCAAAAATGCAATTATGAGAACATTCCCCATTGCCGGAACCTTTGCCAGATGGAACAATGTGGCCGGGATCAGCAACCATGAAGCATATTTCAGAATAAACTTCCAGGTGATCCGTTTTGGCACATCGTTTTTCTCATCACGCATAAAATTAACGGCAAACACAGGATTGATGAGATAGGCCACAATCAGCGATGCAAAGAGTGCAACGATAATTGTAACCGGCATGTAGTGCATGAACTGTCCTACAATTCCGGGCCAGAATGCAAGCGGAAAGAAGGGGGCCAATGTGGTCAGCGTTCCACTGAGGATAGGATAGAAAACCTCGCCGGCAGCCACCTTGGCGGCTTTGCGGATATCCGGAATGATTTTGTGCATCCTGTACGTGTTTTCGATCACAACAATGGCGTCATCGACAATAATTCCAAGAGAAAAAATGAAGGCGAACATCACCATCATGTTCATGGTGAAGCCCAGTCCCGGAATGACAATATAAGCCACCATCATTGACAAAGGCACAGCTGCAGCGACAAAGAAAGCATTGCTGACACCCATGAAAAACATGAGAATAATAAACACCAGAATGAATCCGATAATAATCGTATTGTTAAGTTCTTCGAGCGTGTTTCTTGTATAACGGCTCTGGTCGCCGGTTTTATCAAGTTTAATATCTTCCGGCAGGGTGGTCTGCTGAAGCTCAGCCAGAATTTCCGTAATCTGATCACTGGCATTGAGAAGATTCTGTCCTGTTTTTTTAATCACATTGAGCAGAACCACATTGCTGCCATTGAAACGTGCATAGCTCTCCTGTTCCTTGAATCCGTTTTTGATTTCAGCAATATCCTTCAGATAAATCTGACCTCCGGTGGGAGTTGTCAGAATAATGGAATACAGATCGGAAATTTCGAGAAACTGACCTTTCACCGAAATTGAACTGTTCATCCCGTTTTGCGTAATACTACCGGCAGCAATGGTTGCATTTTCGGCCATAACTGCTCTTTCGATATCGGTAAAAGTCAGGCCGGCGGCCTTCATTTTATTCAGGTCAACATTGATCTGTATCTCGCGGTCAAGCGCACCAATAATATCTACACGTGTGATTTCAGGCAGAGCTTCAATTTTGTCCTGAATAATCTCAGCATATTTTTTCAGTGTTTCCAGATCATAATCACCCGAAATATTGATGGTCATGATCGGAATTTCGCTCAGGTCAATTTCGCGTACCTGCGGATCGGTAAGCAGATCGTTGGGCAGATCTGATTTGGCTTTGTCAACAGCGTCGCGCACCTTATCCTTGGCATCCTTTACATCAACATCTGTTTCAAATTCAACAACAACACTTGAAAAGTCCTGTATCGAATTGCTCGATATTTTCTTTACTCCGCTGATACTTTTGATTTGTTTTTCAAGAGGACGGGTAACCAGATTTTCGATGTCTTTGGGAGAGGTACCGGGATAAACCGTTGCAACCATAATAGTAGGAATGACCACTTCGGGCATCTGTTCCTTTGGAATGGAGCGATAGCTCATTATACCAACCAGAATGATAAGCACTGTAAGTACATACACACTGGTATTGTTGTCTATGGCCCAGCTGGAGCCAATAAACTCTCTGTATTTTTTCTTTTTCATACTTGCGTTCCTTCTTAATTGTCGCTGACAATTTTCAGCTCATTGCCATCTTTCAGCGTATTGAAACCCATAACAACAACCCGTTCGCCCGGTTTGAGTCCGGAAACAATTTCTGTTCTGCCATTATACACTTCGCCGGTTTTCACCATGCGCATTTCAGCAACATCCTTGTTTCCCTTCTTCACAGCCACAAAAAGATAGTCGCCCTTTGATGAAGTCTGAACCACATTCTGAGGCACCGATACCGCTTCAGGATTGGAGTAAACATTGATCTTCATTACTGCAATCATATTGGCGCGGTAGTCCTGACCTTTTTCTGAAGGCAATACACATTCAATGCGGAAAGAGCGACTGCCGGGGTTGATGTATTTACTTACAAATGTAAGCGGAGCTTCCGTTTCATAATTAAGATCCGGGAAAGACAAAAGAACTTTGCTGCCCACTTTCAGGTTTTTCGAGTATGTTTCACTGACTTCGGCCGTAACTTTCACCTTGTCAAAATTGACAACACGGAAAGCCGGAGTACCTGGAGCCACCGAAGAACCGACCTTTACATTGACTTCCTCAACACGGCCCGAAATCGGCGAAGTGATGTAGTTCATTGCGATCTGTGATTTCACGGTAGAAATGCGATTCTGCATGCTTTCGAAATTATTCTTCGCCTGCAGATACTGTATTTCGCTTCCCACATTCTGTTCCCACAGCGCTTTCTGACGTTTGTAAATATCTTCGAGGAATGAAGCCTGCTGCTCAAGTTCAGCCAGGGACTGTGAAAGAACCGAGGCATCCATCACCGCCAGTGTCTGGCCGCGATACACAGTCTGACCTTCCTTTACATAAACATTATTTATCACACCCACGGTTTTTGCAGTGGCAGTCACATTGTCATCGCCATCCACTTTTCCCTGCAGATCGAGATATGACACAAAACCGGTTGAGTCAATCGCTTCAACTTTCACCTGCACACTTTTATCCTTCTGCAGCAAACCTTCTGCAATCAGCTCATCTTCGAGAGTGTTGATTTCCTTTGTCAACTCTTCTCTTTCCTTTTTCAGATTTTCGAGTTTTTTCAGTCTGTCGTCTCCGCCTTTCTGGTTGCAGGCGACCAGGATAATTCCTGACAGTAACAGTAAGCCAAGTTTTTTCATATTCATTGTTTAATTGTTTTCAAGTAATTTTTCCATTTTGTTCCAGGCAGAAATCAGTTCAAACACTGCGGCAAAATAATTGGCCTGCGAGGTCTGATGTTGCATCTGAGCCTGCGTGAGTTCCATGCTTGATGAGAGCCCCTCCCGGTATTTGATCATGGTTTTGTCCAGAATTTTTTCAGTAAGTGACACATTCTGCTTCTCATGATTATATTTGTCAATGGCCGACAAATAGCCAATGCGGGCCTGTTCATACTGCAGATAAAGTGACTGTTCTACCATGTTGCGCGAAGTAATGCTTTTATCAAGGTTGATGCGTGCCTGCTGTACGCGTGCATGTCTCGTTCCACTGCTCCAGATCGGCACATCCAGTTTAAAGCCGATAAGCGAAGTTGGATACCACGCCTGGTCACCATCGAAGAAATTGAATTCGTCGCGCATTGCTTTGCGGGAATAGGAAAAATATCCGGCCAGTGTAGGCAGATATGCAGATTGTTCTCTCTTCAGCGATAGTTCCTGCAGCTTCACCTGAGTATCCATGAGCTGCATATCAATAGTCAGGGCCGGTTTAAATGCCGAATCGGTCAACACCGTAGTATTCATCGACAGCATCAGATCTTCCAGATGATCTGTAAGAATTATTGACTGTTCAACGGGCATGCCCATCTGAAATTTCAGGAGCATCTGTGCTGTTTCTATATTTCTCGACAAAGAGTTCACAGCATTTTCAAGTGTCGAGACATTGAGTTTAAGCTGATCCACATTTATTTCCTCCACAAATCCCTGCGCATTCATGGCTTCCGTTTCTTTCAGCAACTTTGCGAAACTGGTAAGGTTTGAATCAAGAAACGATTTGTTTTCCTGCAAGGAGAGAATGAGACAATAAGTTTCAGTAATCTGATGTTTGATATCAATTCTGTTCTTTTCAAGACTTTGCTGTGACAAACCTCCGAAAACCTTCGAAGCCTGAAGACCAACAATATACTGGCCGCTGAAAATAAGCTGCGAAAGAGTGACACCATATGAAGCGTTGTGTTGTGTTCCGAATTTGGCAGGAAAAAACTGCGAACTGGAAGCGTCGGGCATCTGAGCCGGGGTGATCAATCCTTCCTGGAGCAAAACACCATATACCGCCGGACTAATGAAATCGGGCAGCAGCGTTGTCGGAATATCAAGAAAATTCTGATATTCAACGGAACCATTTATCTGAGGTAATCCAATGGCCGTTGTTTCCATGATTTTTTTCCGGGCAATTTCAACATCGGCCTGAGCATTTATTAGAGTAGGACTGTTTTGCAAGGCATACTGCCAGGCCTGGGCCAGAGTCAGATTTGTACTTTCCTGCGCCCTCAGTCCCAGAAAAGTAATCAGAGTCAGAATAGTTAATGTGATTTTCATTTTTTTGGTTTTATTTCTTTCAGAAGTTTGGTTTCAAAATATTCAATACCTTTTTCATTGGCAATGCCTCTGATATGGTAAACAAAAAGTTCTGTGAGTACCTTTTCCATACTCAGGTCTTTCATTGATTCATTGTCCGGATCAATGGAAAAAATATGGTCCATCCTGACAAGATAGAAATAGGCAATTATGCGGGTGTTGATGTCTTTTCGGTACAATCCTTCGCGAATGCCTCTCTTCAGGTTTCGTTCAATGTTTTCAAGAATATGACTGTGTTTGTGGTCCATCATAATTCTGAATGCTTCAGGGTAGTATTTCTGCAAATCGAACGTAACCGAAGGATTCAGTTTTCCGAATTTCTCTATAAGCAACCGACTTACCTGAACAAGAATATCAATGGCGTTGCCATCCTCCTCGGATATCTGCCGGAAACATGAATCAGTCTGCTCAAGATGGAAATTCATGACAGATAAGACCAGGTCCTTTTTGTCGGAAAAAAACTGATAGAGAGTTTTCTTCGATATACCTAGATGACGTGCAATGTCATCCATAGAAATACTTTTGATGCCATAGCGCAAAAAAAGCTTCGTGGTTTCTTCCAGAATATGTTTTAGTTTTTCTTCCATGCCGCAAAAGTAAAAAATGTTTTCACACCGGAAACGTTTTACACTCATTTTCGTTTCCATTGTTTTCGCAGAAATATACAAACGGGCACCGGACAGGGTTGCTCCCGGCACAACATTCTGCCAAATGGCAGGTTTTACATATGAAATATTCCGGCTTTCGGTCATTTTACATTGAACAACGGGGCAAAAGTATCCACCCCGGGTTGACAGGAAAGGGGATTTCCGGCGAACAGCGGTTTTTGCCGGATGAACGGCGTGTTTGGCTGATAATGTGAAGATGCGCGGCTCACGAGAAATTACGTGAAACAGCTTGTCACGTTCTACGTGATGGCAAGCTGTAACAAGTTCGCCGATGTGAAAATGTGTTAATATGAGAGGTGTGTTTTTGTTACCCTGTATCACTTTAAAGATTTACGCTTTCAGCTGAATAAATTCCACGAGTAACGGACAAACCCAACAAATCATTTTTTGTATTTTAGCCAAAAAAAGTCATGCGCTATAAACCGATGTCGCCCGAATTCTTCAGAAGAAACAGAAAAAGACTGATGGAAAAACTTCTGCCTGAAAGTCTTGTTGTGCTTGCAGGAAATGAACACATGCCCTGGAGCGGCGATCAGGACTATGCGTTCAGGCAGAATTCCGATTTTTATTATCTCACCGGCATTGACGAAGAAAATGCCGTGCTTTGTCTCTGCCCCCATCACCCGGATCCGAACATGCGCGAAGTCTTGTTTGTGCAGGAAGCCGATCCAACAATGGTGATCTGGTATGGCAAACGCCTGAGCCGTGAAGAAGCTTCGGCTCTTTCCGGAATTAAAACCGTTAAATGGGTGAATGATTTTAAAGCGACATTGCGTGACATGGCCCAGCAATCGCGCACCATTTACATGGGTGTGAATGAATATCTGAAATACAGCACCAACACACACGATGCTAACCGTCGACTCGTTGATGAAATAAAAAATCTTTTTCCGCTGCACCACTACGAACGATTGACTCCGATAACCACCGAACTCCGGCTATGTAAATCATCCGAAGAGATTGAAATGATCGGAAAAGCCATTGACATCACCAAAGAAGCTTTCATCCGTGTTCTTAAAACGACAAAACCAGGCATGATGGAATACGAAGTGGAAGCTGAGATGACCCATGAATTTATCCGGCGCGGCGCATCGGGACATGCCTACAGTCCCATTGTGGCCGGTGGCGAGAACGCATGTGTGCTGCATTACATCACCAACGACTTTCCGCTGAAAGACGGCGATCTGATGCTTCTTGATTTTGGAGCAACCTATGGTAACTATGCATCGGATTGTTCGCGCACCGTTCCTGTGAACGGAAAATTTACGTCCCGGCAGAAACAATGCTACAACGCTGTGCTCGATGTTCTGAAAGAAGCGAAAAAGATTCTTGTACCCGGCACCACCATTGAAAAAACAAATAAGCAAATTGCATTAATGCTTGAGCAGAAAATGATCGGACTTGGTTTGTTTTCGGCAGAAGATGTAAAAAACAACACCGGTTCTGCTCCGCTCTATTTCAGGTATTACATGCATGGGGCCTCGCATTTCATGGGCCTCGATGTTCACGATGTCGGACTTCGAACCATGACACTAAAAAAAGGAATGGTACTGACCTGCGAGCCTGGAATATACATTAAGGAAGAAGGCATCGGCATCCGGATTGAAAATGATATTCTGGTCGATGATGAACCGGTGGATCTGATGAAAGATATTCCTTATGAGGCTGATGAGATTGAAGAGCTGATGAGATAATGTGAAGATGTGGGAATGTGAAAATGTGGGACTTCGTCTATGTGGGAAAGTGAGTGATAGGCGTTAGGCAACAGACGATAGGCGTGAGGAGTAAGATGTGAACATGTGCGGCTCACGTGAAACCACGTGAAACGTCGCAAGCAGTGACAAGTTCGTCGATGTCACGCTTTAATCTTGATAAATTTCAATGTGGAAATGTTATATGAAAAAGCTTGCGGCTTGCGGTCAGTGGCTTGCGGAGACTTCGCTTGCGCTGAAACGTAAATAGAAGTTTACCCTGCTTAATACTTAAGAGCTTAAAGCTTAAAAAAGAGAACCACCCTTTCACCCTTAAACCTTACGCCTTACGCCTTAAGCTTTCATCACCCTTGTCAACCCTGTCCACATTGTTTCCCAATCACTTTGTAACGTTTGCAGCGACTGTCTCATAAAAACTTTTAACCCCCTGGCAATCTGTCATCTGTAAAACATGCGCAATTAAAGAAATATTCTTCCGTTAGTCAATATTCTAAATAATAGCGTAAGAAATCGTACCTTTGCACCCCGAAATATGGTAGTGAAAGCCGGCACATATTTATCCCGCATCGACGGGCCAGAGGATCTGAAAAATCTCACCCCGCAGGAATTAAAAATTCTCGCGCAGGAAATCCGTGATTTTCTCGTTGAGAATATGGCCTGGCATCCCGGACATCTTGGTGCCAATCTGGGAGTGGTTGAACTGACCATTGCGCTTCACTACATTTTCAATTCACCCAAAGACCGCATGATCTGGGATGTCGGACATCAGTCATACATTCATAAAATTCTTACGGGTCGTCGTGAAGTCTTCCACACCATAAGGCAAAAAGATGGTATCAGCGGATTTCCGAAACCATCTGAAAGCGAGCACGATATTTTCGGGACGGGCCACAGCAGCACCAGTATTTCTGCGGCACTTGGAATGGCGGTCGGAGAGCAGGAAAAGGGACTCAACAACAACCATTTCATTGCTCTGATCGGAGACGGCAGCATGACCGGCGGGGAGGCTTTCGAAGCGCTGAATAACATCGGCGCCATGAAAAACAACATTCTGGTTGTACTCAACGATAATGGTATCGCCATTGATGAGAACACCGGTTCATTCACCCGGTATCTCACAAGAATTACTGCATCGCACACCTACAACAAACTTAAATACCGCATCTGGCGTGTTTTCAGAGGAACATTCATTGAAAAAATCGCCAATAAAACATCGACGGCACTCAAATGGACCTGGCTGAAAAAGTCCAATCTTTTTGAGGCCTTCAACCTTCGGTATTTTGGTCCGGTCGATGGTCATGATCTGAAACAACTTATAAGTGTACTTGAAGATCTTCGCGACATCAACGGTCCGAAAATTCTTCATGTTATTACTAAAAAAGGAAAAGGCTACAAACCTGCGGAAAAAGATCAGGTTACTTTTCACGCCCCCGGCAGATATGATGCAAAAACAGGTGAAATTCTTGAAACATCCTGCGATTCTGTTCCGCCGAAATATCAGGTCATTTATGGCAAAACCCTGACAGAGCTTGCCGAACAGAACGACGATATTTGCGCCATCACTCCTGCCATGATTTCAGGCAGCTCGCTCAACATCATGCAGAATCGTTTCCCTGAAAGGGTTTTCGATGTTGGTATTGCCGAACAACACGCTGTCACGTTTGCTGCCGGGCTTGCAAAATCCGGCCGCATTCCCTTCTGCACAATTTACTCAACCTTCCTCCAGCGCGCCTATGATCAGATAATCCACGATGTTGCCATTCAGAATCTGCCCGTTGTTTTCGGCATTGACCGCGGAGGTCTTGTTGGCGAAGATGGTGCTACGCATCACGGAGTTTTTGATCTGGCCTACCTTCGCGCAGTACCAAATCTGATTATTGCCTCACCATTAAATTCCGTTCAGCTGCGAAACCTTTTGTATACGGCTCAGCTGAAAAAATGCGGTCCATTTGCAATCCGCTATCCGCGCGGAAATTCAGAGATCAAAGACTGGAACACGCCTTTCGCCGAAATCGGGATCGGAAAAGCTGAAAAGCTCCGGGTGGGAAAAGATGTTGCAGTACTTACAATCGGTCAACCCGGTCTGGATGTTATTTCGTTGTACGAAAAGCTCAGTTCGCAAGGAATCAGTATTTCGCATTACAACATGATATATCTGAAACCTTTGGATGAAGAATCATTGCATGATGCATGCAAAACCAACAAAGCAGTAATCACCATTGAGGACGGAACAATGAAAGGCGGACTGGGAACAGCGGTTGCTGAATTCATGATGGAGCATTCTTATTATCTGCCATTCACAAAACTGGGTGTTCCTGATCATTTCATTGAGCATGGAACAATTGCCGAACTCAAGAAGGAATGCGGATTTGACGCAGACGGAATTTTTTCCGCCATCAAAGATATTTTTTCGAAAACAAATCAAACAACATAAGCTATGGCAAACAAAAGAGAAATCAAGAAAGACGTGAATTACCTGACAAACGAAGTGCTTGTCGATGGTATCATGCTGATGTCATTATACGGCGAGAAAGAAGGTGAAATGATCATGAAGGAGCTTGAGAAAGTGGCCGAAAAAAGAAATCAGGTTATCGACACGCTCCAGCACCCTGACAAGAAATTTGAACGCCTTCCTGTAGAAGAAAGAAAAAACGGACGCAATGCCCGTTCAAAAGCTTTCCGCAAAGTTGTAAATGAAAAATTCGCTGCTTTCGAAGAAGCTCTGGATGCCGCTTATGAAAGTTTCGGCAAGCTGGCCAAAGAAGAAAAATAAATGGAAACTCATCTTTTCGGGAGTATTATTTTCGGGCCTGTGCGAAGCCGCCGTTTAGGCTTGTCGCTCGGGATCAATCTGCTTCCGGCCGGCAGGAAAGTCTGCACTTTTGACTGCGTTTACTGTGAATGCGGATGGACCGGCATAAGCACTCCGGACGGATTGCCATCAGCTGCAGATGTCATTTCTTCACTGGAAAACAAACTGTCGGAAATGAAGTCTGCAGGCGAACTTCCGGATTCAATCACCTATGCCGGAAACGGCGAACCAACCATGCATCCTGAATTTGACTTCATCATGCGCGAATCTGTTCGCCTCAGAAATCTGTATGCACCTTCGGCAAAGATCACGGTACTTACAAATTCGACACAGCTGCACAAACAAAAAGTAGCTGATGCAATTGCTCTTGCAGACAAAGGTTTGCTGAAGTTAGACAGCACTGATGAAAAGCAATTTTCTCTGATAAACCGCCCTGCAAAAGGAATTGAGTTGAAAAACATCATGCAGTCCATACGGAATTTTCAGGGCGAAAAAATTATTCAGACCATGATGTTGCGTGGTGAAAACGAAGGTGAAAAAATTGACAATACTACCAAAGACTCACTTCTGAACCTGGCTTCATTCGTTTCTGAAATCAATGCTGTCGAATGGATGTTGTATCCGATTGACCGTCCGACCCCTGAAAAAAAACTTGAAAAAATGAGTCATGAAGAAATGGACCGGATCGGGGAATTTGTTAGAAAACATACAAATGTTCCTGTGACTATCAGGTATTAAAATGAATTTTTTGAAGAGTACAGCCATGAAACAATTCTTCTGTTGTCATCCTGAGTTCTGCACGGAGTGCAGAGTATCGAAGGGTGAACAACAGAAGCTGCTGTCTCCTGCCCTGCCCGCTGCGCAGCAGGCGGAGATACGATGAAGATTAACTAATTGCAATGCTGATTTCTTCATCACTCAGGATGACAGCGAAGGTTCCGATGAATGACAACAAAAACAAACCTATGAAAGACTACAAACGATACACCGTAACAACAGCCCTGCCTTATGCCAACGGACCCATTCACATCGGTCATATGGCCGGCGTTTATGTTCCCGCCGATATTTATGTACGCTTTCTGCGCAAGACAGGAAGAGACGTTCTGTTTATCGGAGGAAGTGACGAACACGGTGTTCCGATTACCATCAAAGCGCGCCAGAAGGGCATCACACCGCAACAGGTCGTTGATGAATATCACGGAATTATTAAAAAATCGTTTGAAGATTTCGGAATGAGCTTCGATGTGTATTCGCGTACCAGTCTGCCTGTTCATCATGAAACAGCATCGGCATTTTTCTCAAAACTGCATGCAGAGGGAAAACTGACACAAATGGAGTCGGAGCAGTATTATGACGAAGAAGCAAAACAGTTTCTGGCCGATCGCTACATCACAGGTACCTGCCCCCATTGCGGCAACGAACGGGCCTATGGTGATCAGTGTGAAAAATGCGGAACATCGCTCAATGCCACAGATCTTATTGATCCAAAATCGACATTGTCGGGAAGTGCGCCGGTGAAACGTAAAACGTCGCATTGGTTCTTGCCGCTTGATCAGTACGAAAACTGGCTCCGGGAATGGATTCTGGAAGGGCATAAAGAATGGAAAACCAACGTATATGGTCAGTGCAAAAGCTGGATTGATCAGGGTTTGCAGCCACGTGCCGTCACACGCGATCTTGACTGGGGTGTAAAAGTTCCCCTGGCAGATTCCGAAGGGAAAGTGCTTTACGTCTGGTTTGATGCGCCTATCGGATATATTTCAGCATCGCGTGACTGGGCTCAGCAGACCGGGAAAAGCTGGGAAGAATACTGGAAAAGCGATGATTCGCGCCTTATTCATTTCATCGGAAAAGACAACATCGTTTTTCACTGCATTATATTTCCGGCCATGCTTCATGCCGAAGGCAGCTATATTCTGCCCGACAATGTTCCGGCCAATGAATTTCTGAATCTCGAAGGAGACAAGATCAGCACTTCGCGCAACTGGGCGGTCTGGCTGCATGAGTATCTTGAAGACTTCCCCGGAAAACAGGATGTGTTGCGCTATGTTCTCACAGCCAATGCACCCGAAACAAAGGACAATGATTTCACCTGGAAAGATTTTCAGGCACGCAACAACAACGAGCTTGCAGCCATTTTCGGAAACTTTGTCAACCGAGCACTGGTATTGACACACAAATATTTCGAAGGACAAGTCCCTGCATCGACTCAACCTGTCGAGCTTGAAGATATTATGACAGAAGTAGGAGCACTCAAGGAAAAAATCAACGGAAGCCTTGAACAATTCCGTTTCCGCGAAGCGCTTGGATTTTTTATGGACATTGCAAGGCTTGGCAATAAATATCTCACTGACAAAGAACCCTGGAAAGTTTTCAAGGAAAACCCGGAAGCCGTGAAGGGAATTCTGAACAATGTGTTGCAGATCGCTGCCAACATGGCTGTGTTATGCGAGATATTCCTTCCTTTCACAGCCGTGAAGCTGAAATCAATGCTGAATATGAATGAAACTTCGTGGAACGACATTGGCAAACCCATGCTGAATGAAGGCCTGCTATTAGGTAAACCCGAAATTCTGTTCGAAAAAATTGAAGATGCCGATATTCAGAAACAGCTCGACAAGCTGGAAGCGTCGAAGATTGCAAACAAAGCTGCCAATGTAAGTTTTGAACCCATGAAGTCCAATGTAAGTTTTGATGACTTTTCAAAGCTGGATCTCCGAGTAGGAAAAATTCTTGAAGCGGAAAAAGTTGCCAAAACAAAAAAGCTCATGAAAGTGAGTGTTGACATGGGTTTTGAAACACGCACCATTGTTTCGGGTGTTGCTGAGTTTTTCACTCCGGAACAGATGATCGGCAAAAAAGTAGTGGTAGTGGCCAATCTCGGGAAACGCGACATCAAAGGCGTTGAATCAAACGGAATGATCCTCTATGCTGAAAACGCAGACGGAACGCTGATGATGGTAAATCCCGCCGATGAAGCCATGTGTGGCGGAATGGTCAAGTGAACATCGAACACTGAACTCTGAACCTGTCTGCCAGCCAGGCAGGCAAGGAACAAGGAAGGAAGAAGGCAAGAACGAATTTCGAACTATGTACTGCGAAATTTACGCTTCCTTGTTTCGTATTCGATATTCAGAATTTGGTATTTACTTCGAAATTCACACTTCCTTGTTCGGTGTTCAATATTCATAAGGGGTTTTCAACGAATGTTTGAAATTTTCCGGCATTTTTTAGCTGATTGTTTCTGAATTATTTTACTTTTGACAAATAATTCAGAATACCAAAACAGTATCTATCACATGAGAACTGATTTCGATGCTCGTACCAATTACGAGAACACCAAAAAGGAGGTCGGGTACGTTCCGCGCCGCGAAGCCACACAAGCCACTTACGACTCCATCGGATTTATGTCGGGACTTGAAGTTCATCAGCAGCTGCTGACTGAAAAAAAACTCTTCTGCAATTGTCCGGCAGGAAAATTCAACCCCAGTCACATTTACGATGCTGAAGTGGTTCGCCACATGCGTCCGACACTCAGCGAGCTGGGAGAATACGACGGAACCGCTCTTATGGAATTCAAAACCCGTAAAGAAATCGTTTACCGCGTAAAAAACGAAACGACCTGTACGTATGAAGTGGACGACACTCCGCCGTTTCCCATCAATCGTCAGGCACTGGATATTGCCATAAAAATTTCTCTTCTTTCTAAGCTGAACATTGTGGGTGAAGTTCACATCACCCGCAAGCAATATCTCGACGGCAGCATTCCGACCGGATTTCAGCGTACTGCCATCATCGGCGTTGAAGGAGAAATTCCGCTGAAGAATAAAAAAGTCCGTTTGATCCAGCTCAGCATCGAAGAAGACAGCCGCCGCGAAATCAGCGATATCGGTCATACCCGCGTGTACAAAACCGATCGCCTTGGTATGCCTCTGATCGAAACAGTGACTTATCCGGACATGAAAAATCCTGACGAAGTGAAAGAAGCCTGTGATTACATCCGCTTTCTCAACCGCAGTACAGGTCTTGTCCGCACAGGTATCGGAGCCGGCCGCGAAGATGTCAATGTAAGTTGCAAAGGCGGAACCCGCATCGAAATCAAAGGCGTAAGCCACACCAAATGGATTCCTGAGCTTACCCATGTTGAATGTTTTCGCCAGTGGGCATTGCTGAAAGTCCGCGAAAAGCTTCAGAAGAAAATCGGGTCAGCAGCCAACTGGAACATGCGTCATGAATTTCTCGACTTTGACATGTTCGAGATCACTTATGAACCATTGAAAGTCGCACGCGACGCCGGACATAAGATAGTAGCAGTAAATCTTCCGGGCTTCCGCGGAATTCTGAGCCATTTCACACAGCCAACAAAAATGTTTGCCGATGAAATATCGGATCGTCTGAAAGTAATTGCCTGTCTCGAAAAACCGAACATGCTCCATACCGAACAGTTCAACAGTGTCATTACACCGTTGGATATTGAAATCATTGCGCCCATTCTTGATGCACACGACGACGATGCACAGATTATTTTCTGGGGACATGAATCAGACATCAAAACAGCACTTGAAACCATTGAAGAACGCTGCCGCATGGCCTTCGAAGGAATTCCAAACGAAACCCGCAAAAGTTTCGAGGACGGTTCAACGATTTTCGAACGAGTACTTCCCGGAGCCGACCGCATGTATCCTGACACCGACAGTGCACCGATTCCGCTTACAGACAAACAAATTGAAGATCTCAGCAAAGGACTTCCGACCGATATTATTGAAAGATACAACCAGCTGAAAAAGTGGGGGGTGGCTGAAAGCACGTATTACTATCTTTTCACCAACAACCTGTATCCTGCTATTGAGGCCATAAGCAAAAGCACCGACACAGATCCCAAATGGGTTGGAAACTTCATTGGTCACCGTCTGAAATGGGTAGAAGGTCATTTCGAAAAAGGTCCGGGATTCAGCATCGGAACGATTGAAAGTATGATTCAATATCTGAAGAAAAACCACATGGACCTCCGCTATGCATACAACATGCTTCCGGTTGTGTATCAGTATCCGAAAATGGATTTTGACTCAGTGCTCACCAGTCTGAAATTCAAATCACTGAAATCAGATGAAATCACTGAAAAAATCTCGTTTCTGAATGAGAAATTCAGCACGGTCTGTCATACCGACACTGAGGAAAACCGCATCAACTGGATCATGGGTGAATTACAGCGCATTGCCCGCGGAAATATGAGCCTGACTGAGTTATATAAAGTTGTTAAACAGAAAATTTCAAAATAATGAGCGAAGATTTTTTCCAGGGATACAAGGGCCATGCGCTCGAATTGCTGAAGAAATATCAGGTCCGTGTTTGGGGACAGGCCGAGGTTGAAACCACCCGGGGTAATTTTCAGGGCACAGTTTTGCCACGCGCCGAAAACGACGATGACAAGCACATCGTTCTTAAAATCATTACCGGATACAATGTGGGTGTTGATACTTCCACAATTCTGAACATGAAGGAAACCGGCTATAAAAAAGCCAACTATAAAATTCCCGAAAAACAATTTCCGGTAACCCCGGGACTTCCCAATGTGAAACTGCTCGGAACGGGCGGCACCATTGCTTCTCGTCTCGACTACCGTACCGGTGCCGTTATTCCGGCATTTACGCCTGGTGAATTGTATGGCGCTGTGCCCGAGCTGGCAGACATCTGCAATCTCACGACTGATAAGCTCTTTGCTGTTTTCAGCGAAAACATGGGACCCGAGCAATATAAAAAACTGGCCATTGCCATCGGCGAAGAAATCGAAAAAGGGATTGACGGAATTGTTATCGGACACGGAACAGATACCCTTTCTCACACCGCAGCTGCATTGACTTTCATGGTTCAGAATTCACCGGTACCCATCGTACTCGTAGGCTCACAGCGCTCTTCGGACCGCCCGAGCTCCGATGCCGCACTGAATCTGATGCATGCAATGACCGCTGC
>VSSQ01000115.1_pt2 | contig 30594 bp, 21 predicted proteins | sample 4763081 | NCBI WGS metagenome assembly VSSQ01 (sample SAMN12137344, study PRJNA551015) | bioreactor metagenome | isolation source: SDC9 anaerobic chlorinated ethene degrading culture | place: USA: Knoxville, Tennesee | collected 2015-01-01
TTGTCTCTAAGGGGGAAAAGTACAAAGCTCCTTTGATTGGTTTCTTTGAGGTGCTCATCTGGATTGTTGTGATATCAGAAATTTTTTCAAGAGCTAATGATATGGTTGCCTACATCTCTTATGCTGCGGGTTATGCCTCCGGGAATTTTGTAGGAATTATAATTGAACAGAGAATTGCTTTTGGTATAATTCTTTGCAGGATTTACACAAGAAAAAATGGAGGAGAGCTGGTTTCAATTTTCAATGCCAACAATTTTGGGGCAACTTTACTTGAGGCTACAGGTTCTGTCGAAAAAATTCAAATAATTGAGACTGTTATTGAGAGAAAGGAGATGAAAAAAGTAGAAAAACTGGTGATAGAATTTGATCCGGATGTTTTCTATGTTGTTGAGGATGTAAGGGTGAAGCAAAGAGGAATCTTTCCAAAGACAAGATCACTTATGTCCCGGTGGAGAATAGGAAAATGAATTTTATATTAATAGTAATGAAAACAAAATATAGTTGTCTTTCAATTCTGATAACTGCGATACTTCTTATAACCTCTTGTTCTGAAGCTAATAACAGGGGAAAGAGGGATACTTCATACCTTGAGGAGATTGGGATAAGAGAGCTGGCAGATAAATTCAGATCAGGGGAATTGTCAATAAAACAAGTTACAGAAGATTATCTTCTGCGGATAGAGAAATTTGACAAGAGCGGACCAATGCTCAATTCAATAATTTCTGTCAACCCTGATGCAATTAAGATTGCTGAGGAGCTGGAGCGTGAACTTGCTGAAGGGAGAGACAGAGGTCCTTTGCATGGAATTCCTGTAATTCTCAAGGATAACATTGACACCAGAGATTCAATGCCTACTACCGCAGGAGCAATAGTTCTGAAGGACTCTTATGCAAAAAAAGACAGTAAGATTGCAGAATTATTGAGAGAGGCCGGAGCGATAATCCTGGCGAAGTCAAATTTAAGCGAATGGGCAAACTTCAGAGGGAATATCTCGTCAAGTGGATGGAGTGGAGTTGGGGGTCAAACCAGAAATCCATATATAACTGACAGGAATCCTTGTGGATCCAGCTCAGGATCTGGCGTTGCTGTCTCTGCAAATCTCTGCGCTTTTGCAATTGGTACCGAGACAAACGGATCAATAGTTTGTCCATCCAATAATAATGGAATTGTTGGATTTAAACCTACTGTAGGGCTGTTAAGCCGATCTGGTATTATTCCAATCTCTTTTACTCAGGATACCCCCGGCCCAATGACAAGGAGTGTTGAGGATGCGGCAATCGTGTTAGGAGTTCTTGCTGCTTCCGACTCTGCAGACGCTTTGACTCTGGTTAAAGAGGCAAGGTTTATTCAGGATTATACTCAATTCCTTAACAAAGACGGATTAAAAGGGAAGAGAATAGGATTGCTGACAAATATTGGAGGATTCCACTTTAAGGTAGATTCGCTTATGAGAGGGGTTGTATCTTATCTAAAGAGTGCCGGAGCGGATGTTGTGGAGGTAAATTATCCTTTGGGAGGGGGTGTTAGTGCAGCCTCTTTCCAGGTTATGCTTTACGAATTCAAAGATGGACTTGAAAAATATTTTGCGTCACTTGGGGAGGGTGCTCCTGTTAAAACGCTGGACGAGTTGATTCGGTTTAACAAAAGCGATTCAACAGAACTTAGGTTTTTTGATCAGCAACTTCTGGAAATGGCTGCTCAAAAGGGGACACTGGATGATGAGGAGTATAAACAATCATTGGCCTTTATGCAAAAAATGACCAGGGAGCAGGGAATTGATAAAGTAATGAATGAGAACAAACTGGATGCACTAATTGCGCCAACAGGGGGGCCGGCCTGGAAGACAGACCTTATAAACGGGGATAATTTTCTGGGGAGTAGCTCCTCATATGCTGCAATATCGGGATATCCTAACATTACTGTCCCAATGGGTTTTATTGGGGAACTGCCTGTGGGTGTCTCGTTTTTTGGAAGAGCCTGGAGCGAGGCAGAGCTTCTTGCAATCGCTTATGCATACGAACAGGGAACTAAACACAGAAAAGCTCCTCAGTTTCTTAACTCATTCCGATTCAAAAAAAGATGAGATTGAGACTGAAAATTATTGGATTATTATTGGCGGGGAGTTTGCTGTTTCTTGAAACTCCCATTTATGCGTCTGATTACGAAAACTCAAAGATCTCTCTTATTACTTGTTCCGGAGGTAGTGAGTTGTATTCTACTTTTGGTCACAGTGCACTAAGGGTTCAGGATGACTCACTGGCAATTGATGTTATTTTCAATTTTGGGCTCTTTGATTTTAATACTCCAAATTTCTACATGAAATTTCTTCGTGGGAGGCTAAATTATATGCTGGGGATACAGACTACCTCTGATTTTTTATGGCAGTATAACTATGAAGGGAGAGGAGTTGTTGAACAAGAGCTGTTTCTGACTCCATCTCAGAAGAGAGAGATAATGGATCGGCTAAACTTTCTGTATATGCCGGAAAACAGAAACTATCTCTACTCATTTCTGCATAAAAACTGCACAACAGAGCTAAGGGATCTTCTTAAGCCTTATATATCATTCCCTGAAGGAAAAGAGGCCTCCACCTTTAGAGAACTTATAAATTCCAATGTGGTTGATTCAAAGTGGACAAGAACAGGGATTAATTTAATTCTGGGATCAAATTTAGATAAGGAAATATCAATATGGGAGGGGATGTTTCTCCCTGAAAAATTGTATAACGGATTAAAATCACTTTCCAAAGAGAGGGAACTATTGCCAAGAACGGATAAATCACTGATTAAGAAAACTCATTTCTTACTATCACCTCTGTTTATCTCATTGATATTTTTTCTGGGATTGGTACTCTCCAGATTTTTCAGAGTGTTTAAGAATCTACAACTTATTTCACTTATCTTTTCTGCCCTTTTAGGCTTAGTGTTGCTCTTGATAATTGTATTGACTGATCATGTGGAACTACATGCTAATTATAATCTTCTTTGGTGTAATCCGCTCTATATTATATTGCTGGGAATGTATCCATATGCTGCTAGATTTAAAAAGAGCTTTCGAATTATGACTGTAGTAATGATGTTTTTTTCTCTTACAGCAGTGATAATATGGTTGAATAAAGTACAGGGATTTCTGCCGGAATATGTTTTTATTCTTGCGTCGCAGGTTATAATGTTAGGAGGTATCAGAACCAAAGTTGATGAAGAGAGCAATTAAAACACTTTCAGTTGCTGTACTACTGGCTTTGATTGTGATAGTTATTGCAATTAGTTGGCTTATTCCGAATTACGCCGTCAAAATTAACTCAGAGATTACCAATTTTTTTTTAACAGACCACTCCTCTGATAAACTTTTAGATCCGGAAGACTTTGGAATTCAAAAGAATGGTATTGAGTATTTCTCGTTGCTCACTCCTGACGGGCTGACAATCTCTGCATTTAGGATATTACCTGTAGATTCTGTTGTTAGAAAGGGGACAATTATTTTTCTTCATGGAATAAGAAGATCTAAGGAGTGCTCTTTTCCAATGGCATCTTTTTTTTCCAAAAAAGGGTATGATTGTTTTGCGATGGATCTAAGGTCGCATGGAGATAGTAGTGGAGACTATATTACTTTTGGAAACTCAGAACATAGAGATGTCTCTTCATTTATTGACTATATTTCAGAAAATTTTGGATTAGAAAACAGGGTTGTGCTATGGGGGCAATCACTAGGCGCTGCAGTTGCTTTTCTGACTGCTGAATCTGATGCCAGGGTTGATGCTCTTATTTCAGAAAGCACATATTCAGATTTTGAAAGTTCGGTAGGTGATTTTTTCTCCTCTTATACGGGCTTTAACAGCCCATTCATTGAGAGAGTCATTATAAAAAGAGTTTCTCGCATGGCTAATTTCAGGCCGGATGATATATCTCCGTTGAAGGCTGCTAAAAATATTCATATACCTGTTTTGATAGTTCATGGAAATAATGATAATAAGATTAATCCGGTTTATGCCAATGAGCTTTTCCTTGGATTAGCTTCCAATAATAAAAGGATTCTGATTATCCCGGGTGCTTCACACCTGGATGTTTGGAATAAAGGTGGAGTAGGGTATTTTGCGGAGGTTGATAAATTTCTTAATACAGCTGTTTTAAATTTTTCTTCTGATGAATGACATTATTAAATGGTTTTTATTGTTTGTATTAACAATGACTCTACCTTTTGCTGCACTTGCAAACAGGGATGATAACAGGAAATTCAATATTGAAGGAAGAGTTATTTCTAAAATAAAGAGAGAGCCACTTTCAAATGTTCAGCTATTAATAAGAGAACTAAATATATGGACTTTTTCTGATAGTGACGGAGTGTTTAAATTTGAATCTATATCGCAAGGAGAGTATACAATTGATATTATTACATTGGGCTACTCATCTGAAACAATATCCTTAAACATAATAAAGAATATCACAGATATTGTAGTTGAGATGAATGAGGAGAATCTGACTATTGATGAGGTTGTAGTGACAGCTGAGACAGGAAAGTCGATAAACACATCATCAGTAATTGGGACAACTGCAATAAGGCATCTTCAACCATCAAGCCTCACAGATATTATGCAACTTCTTCCGGGATCTGTTACTGCAAATCCTACACTGACATCAAAAAATGATATAACTCTCAGATCTGTAATTGATCCGGGGAATAATAATGCCAGAGGGGTAGCACTTTTAGTAAATGGGGTGAGGGTTTCAAACGAGGCCTCAATTTTCCTGGAGACTCCTGCTTCTCTGTTTAACACAATGGATTTCAGGAAATATTCAACTGATAATATTGAAACTGTTGAGGTTTTAAAAGGGATTTTATCTGCTGAATATGGTGATGTTTCTGCCGGGGCGGTTTTAGTAAAAACAAAGGCTGGCAGGACTCCGTTTGAAGTTAGAATAAAGGCAGACCCAAGAACAAAAGCAATTTCATTTAGCAAGGGTTTTTATATGGGCAACAGAAACGGAAGTCTTAATATTGACGCCGATTATGCTATGGCTTTTAAAGATCCTCGTTCTCCTGTTGATGTTTACAGCAGGAGTACAATTGGTATAACCTATTCAAATACATTCAACAGAGGATTGTATCCTTTGAGATTTAACGCCAGACTTAGTGGCTATTTGATTGGGAACAACTCTATGGTTGACCCTGATGTTTCAAAAAGGGATTTTAAAAAGAGAAGAGAGGGAGATATTTCTCTCGCTATATATGGTAACTGGCTTTTAAAAAAGAGTTGGATTACCTCTGTCAATTATAATTTTTCAGGGAGAGTTTCTGTTGAGAAATTCCAGGATTATTCTATTAATAACGGATTGCCTCTTCCAACGACAAATACAATGACAGAGGGTATTTCTGTGGGGAGATATACAGGAGAGCTGGAAGAATTTGACAGACGCAATGAAGATATACCTGTATATATAAACGGAAAAATTAACGGATCCCAGAATGCATATATTGGGAGCCTTCTCTTTAAAAGTATGCTGGGAATTGAGTTTAATTCAAAAGGAAACAGAGGCAGAGGAACATATTATACAGGGAGCACCCCACAGTATTTCAGGGAAAGAAACTACAGTGAAGTTCCTTTTATGAGTGATATCAGTGCTTTTGCCGAGGAGAGGATAACAGGTAAATTGTTTAACAGGAGCTTTGAGGTTAGCGCAGGGATAAGAGTCTCCAAGGTACTGTTAACAGGTTACGATTTCTCTCTTGTAACAGATCCCAGAACAAATTTCAGATACTCAATACTATCACCCGATGGCTCAAAAGTATTCAGATCTGCAACATTAAGGGGAGGATGGGGCAAGCTGCACAAATTACCATCTCTAGGTATGCTCTACTCTGCACCTGTATATATTGACAACCCTCTTTTTCAATACAGGAATTCTTTGACAGGAGAGTCACTTGTTGTAATCCAGTCAGAAATTGTTGATCAAAAACTTAATTATAATATCAGGCCTGCAAAATCAAGAAATATTGAACTTGGTCTTGATATGGATATCTCCGGAGTATTTGTAAGACTGACCTGGTTTAACGAAAAACTATCTGATGGGATTACTACCAATTACTCATATTTAACCTCCTCTTATGACTACTATGATGCTTTATCTTCAGGACAATCATCACCAAAATTCCAGGATGGAAGGGTATGGGTAAAGAATCCTGAGGGTAATTATGAGCAATTAAAATATACAACTTATACTGAATTCAAGCAATTTACCACACCTGATAACAGAGGATTGACCAGAAAATGGGGAGTTGAATATGAGGTTGATTTTGGCAGAATAAGATCTTTAAATACATCTGTTGTATTATCAGGAGCCTATATTAATCACCTCGAAGAGTCGCCCGGGCTCAGAAGAGAATATATCTCTGTTTCTGACCCAATTAATCCTCGGGAAAAATTGCCGTATGTAGGTATTTATCAGTCAAGGCCCAACTATCTTACTGTAGGGGACGGCAGCAGAAGATTAAGTTCGGCACTACATATTGTTACAAATATCCCTTCAGTAAGAATGGTTGTCTCTTTGATAGGACAGTGTATATGGATGAACGACAGATGGAATCTGTACGATAAAGAGAGGGTTTATAAGTTAGATTCTGTCGGAAACAGAGTATTCGGTGACTGGGGAGGAATCAGGAATGAGGAGACAATGTACAGAGATCCGGACTATTATCTGGACAAGAACGGAACTGTAAGACCTTTCAGTGATTACTACTCATCTGCAGACCCTGATCTTAAGAGAAGACTCAAGACTCTAATCCTCTCAACTAATCAGCCTTACTACTTTCAGAAATCCGGTTACAGACCCTATTTTATGGCAAACCTCAGAATAACAAAAGAGATAGGGGATATTGCGTCTCTCTCATTTTATGCTAATAATTTTACAAATTCAAGGCCCATAATGAAGCTGAATTCCAGACCTGACGCATCGGGGAGTCGTGTTAATACAGATATTTACTTTGGAGCAGAACTTAAACTTACATTCTAAAGAATCTTATTATGAAAAGAGTTTTATCGGCTTTTATATCATTAATCATAATCCTTTCCGGATGTATGAAAGAGTTGAGGGAAAACGCCTTTTCTGAGGAGTCCCTGAGTTCTGTAATAAATATTGAGGTTGGTATGCCTGCCAGGTATAATTTTGATCTTGACGGAGTATCACTTTTGCTAAATGATCCTGTCTCCGGTCTCAGTTTTTCAGGAAAAACAGATATTGACGGGAAGGCTTCAATTAGAGTGGCTCATGGTTCGTATAGTATTACAGCAGTTGTTAAGTACTCAGAACCCGGTGGGTTAATTTATATATTTAATGGATCTGCAAATAAAGTCAGAGTTACCCCTGCAGATGCAAATGTTATAAATGTGAAAATGGATCTTAATGCATCAGTATCCGGCCAAATAGTTATAAAAGAGGCCTATTACGGAGGTGCTGTAAATCCTCTGACAGGGAAGACATACTCAAATGACAAATATGTTATTTTATATAATAATTCTGATGAGATTGCATATCTCGATTCTCTCTGTTTTGGTATGACAGATCCATATAATGCACCCACTGCCGGGAAATTGTCACCCTGGATAAAACCAGGTACTACTGAACTCAGAGACTCTGTTCCGGCAGTCTCAATGGCATGGATCTTTCCCGGAGATGGAGATGATAATATTCTCAGACCTGGTGAAGAGGTGGTAATTTCCATGAATGCAATTGATCACACAACAATCTCTCCAAATTCTGTAAATCTTGGAAGAGCGGGATATTGGGCTGTATATGACCCAATCCTTACAAAGGGTCAGGCTGCTCCGGAATCAGGTGTAAAACTGCTTAAATGTTTCTGGAAGGTTGGGACATCAAATCAATACTCTTTTTCTCTGGCGAGTCCTGCATTTTTCATATTTACACTTGGCGGTAAAAGCCCGGAGAGATTTGCACAGGATACCTATACATGGCACCCAAATCAACCTGAAAGGAGAACATTTGATTGTCTTATGATAGATAAGAGGCTCATTATAGATGGAGTTGAGTGTTTCAGGGAGGCTACTGATTCTAAAAGATTGAGGCCGGAAATTGACAACGGATATGCAATGACATCAGGAACCGGAAGTGGTCAGAGTGTGCACAGGAGAATGGAAAAGGTAGTTACTGATGAGCTGGGTACAAGAACTCTCTATATGGATACAAATAATTCAACCCTGGACTTTGAAATTAGAAACTGGCCATCTCTTAAAATTAACTGATTATGAAAATTTCATTGTACAGAATAATATTATTCACCTTGGCCATATTGATTGGACAAAAGATGCAGGCTATAGACTCCGGTGGTAAAGCAGATTACTCATTCAGGAGGATTGCTGAGTTATACCCATGGCTCTGCTCAGCAAACCCGGCGGGTCTGGTGACTAAAGATTTTAATGATTTTTCTCAAGTAAGACTAAGTATTGAGAATATTGACGGGTCGTACAAGAATTACGACGATCCTGCAAATTTTTTTAGCTCCTCGGTTAATACCAGATCATTTGTCAGGAGAGGAAATTTTTATTTAATGGGTAATTTTGATTTTACCCATTTTGACAAAACTGCTCAGGCGTGGTCCGGGACAATCCATTCCAGAGATGTTATTAATATGCTTACTGATTCAATCCCCGGAAGAGTTCTTGGAGAGTCATACAGAATGTCAGGTGCTGCCGGTTACAGAATAAACAAAATATTTTCTGCAGGTATTGGGTTTAATTATGAAACTTCAACAGCTGCAAAAAGGGTGGATGGGAGAAATAAAAATGTATTATCATCTTTTGAGATAAGACCAGCTATTAAGATAACAGGTGATAAATTTACAGGCGGATTAAACCTTCTATACCAATATAAAGCGGAATTCTCCGATTATATTTTTCTGGGAGACAATTCCGGCAAGCACATTTATAATTTCCAGGGTGGCTGGATGTATATAAAAGAGAGTATCACTAACTCTTCAGTCCTTGACAGAGGGTATTTCTCTGATTATTATGGTGGTGCTCTTCAGTTATCATACGGCTCCGGGAATTTTAGGATTTTTACTGAATTTGACATAAAGTACAAAGCAGAAGATAATTATGATGATTTTAACCTTTTGAGGAGATATGCATCAACGGAGGGATTATTTTACTCCCTGATCCTAAAGGCGGTATATAATACAAACATTAGCAGACACTCTTTACAATTAAATTTTAACAGCGAAGAGAGGTTGTCATATAAAATTGAAAATCAATATGAGCCGGTGCCAAATGAAGTAAATACATGGAACTGGTTCGAATATGGAAGGACGCTTCGTTACTATGATGCCGGCAGAAGATACAGAGTTGTATATACATTGGAATTAGGCGAAAATAAATGGAATCCAAGATGGAGCTTCTCTCTTTCAGGGAATCTCATAGATTTTAACAGTGAGTTTATTGTTTACCCGGCATTGTATTCACAAAAGTATTGTTTTGGCGGAGCTGACTTAGCCATATCCAGGCATTTTAGAGCTGGGAAATTTAATTTGATTGACATCTCTTTAGTTGCAGGAAATTATAAAGGCAAAGGAGATATGCTTACTGTTCAGAATCCAGTAATGACAGGTGTCCTTACTATAGCTAGTAGTTTAATGGAGGAGGACTTTTTTTACAATACATCCGGAAGAGTTCTGCTGGGCGGTGGATTAAGATACAGAAGAACTGTTAATGAAGACAAAGGAACAACCCTTTTCATTGATGCCGGAATAAGACAGTTTCAACGAAAAGGGTTGTCAAGAACCTATTTGAATATAAATTTAGGGCTAAACTTCTAGTTTTTCCCTGTCATGCCCAGTTTTTTAAGAAGAGCGTCCGGCTCAGGATCTCTGCCTCTGAAACTCCTGTATAAATTGGCAGGATCTTCTATGTTACCCTTGGATAGTATATTATCTCTGAATGATGCGGCAACATCTTTGGAAAATACACCTCTCTCTTCAAAAAGTGAAAAGGCATCGGCCTCTAAGACTTCAGCCCATTTGTAACTGTAGTATCCTGCGGAATATCCTCCGGCAAAAATATGGCTAAAAGATGGAGAGAAGCAGGTTGACTCAATATTAGGCAATAGTTGAGTTTTCTTAACTGCATCTTTTTCAAAACTCTCAACATCTGTATCGGGCAAAGTTTTAAGTGAGTGCCAAGCCATGTCATTAATGCCATAAGTGAGCTGTCTGATATTGGAATAACCACTTAAATAGTTCTTTGCAGATACTATTTTGTCAATGAGCTCTGATGGTATAGACTCGCCGGTTTGGTAATGCTTTGCAAATGATGAAAGAAACTCTTTATTAATTGCCCAGTTCTCCATGATCTGAGATGGAAGTTCAACAAAATCTCTTGCAACATTGGTCCCTGTAAGTGATGGATATTTACCTTCAGCCAACATTCCATGCAGTGCATGACCAAATTCATGGAGGAGAGTAGTGAGCTCGTAATGAGTGAGTAGTGAGGGTGTCTCTTTTGTTGGTTTTGTGAAATTGCACACTAGCGAAACAAAAGGTCTTTTCTCAATGCCATTCTCAAAGTACATATCTCTGAATGTTGTCATCCACGCACCACCTCTTTTACTAGCTCTAGGGAAGAAGTCCATATATAAAAGCGAAAGGAACCTGTCGTTTGAATCATAAACTTCGAATGCCTTAACATCAGGGTGATATACAGGTATAGTTGTGTTCTCTTTAAATTTCAACCCATATAAGGAGTCTGCTAATGCAAAGATTGCTTGCTGGACATTTTCAAGCTTGAAATAGGGTTTAAGAAGCTCATCGTTAATTGCATACTTCTCGTTTTTATACTTCTCCGAGTACAGACTAAAGTCCCAAGGCATTAGAGTACCTTCAAATCCAAGAGAATTTGCGTAGTTCTGAATCTCTGCAACCTCTCTCTTTGCATACGGAAGAGATTTATCAAGCAGATTTTCAAGAAAAGAGTTAACTGTCCCGGCATTTTTGGCCATATTGACATCAAGCACATAATCTGCGTGTGTGGCATATCCTAAAAGATTAGCTCTCTCTATTCTTAAAGCAGCAATTTTCAGTACTATACCTGAATTGTCAAATTCATCTTTGTACGCTTTTGAGCTGGACGCCCTCCATAATTTTTCCTTTAGCTCTCTGTTCTCACTGTACTGCATAAACGGTCCATAGCTGGGTGATTGCAAAGTATATACCCATCCCTCAAGCCCTCTCTCAGATGCATCAGCTGCACCGGATTCAATGGCGAAAGATGGTAGACCTGCAAGTTGAGCAGAATCTGTAATATGTATGAAAAATTTGTTGGTTGCACCAAGTACATTTTGGCCAAATTGTAATGAAAGCTGAGAGAGTTCTTTGTTTATCTCTTTGAATCTAATCTTTGCTTCATGAGGAAGATTTGCACCATTCCTTTCAAATCCTTTATATGTCTCTTCAAGTAGTCTTGAATCCTCCTGACTGAGACTTATTGATGCTTTATTTTCATAAACTCTTTTAATTCTGGCAAAAAGAGCTTCATTAAGCATAATGTCGTTAGAATAATCAGTTAGCATTGGAGAGATCTCCAGTGCAAGATTCTGCATAACAGAGTCAGTTGCAGCTTCGTTAAGATTAAAGAAGATTGATGCTATTCCATTGAGTTTCCTTCCAGCATATTCCATTGCAACAATTGTGTTTTCAAAAGTGGGCTCCTCGGTGTTTGCCACAATTGAATCAATTTGAGCACGACCCTCTTTAATAGCCTCTTCAAAAGCGGGTTTATAGTGTTCGTTTTTAATTTTATCAAATGCCGGAGCTTCAAATGGATTATCTGAAGCAGCGAGTAAAGGATTCATATCTGTCATCTTTGTTTTACAGGAGTTAATTAGTAAAAGAGCAGAGATGGCAGCAATAATTGTTCCGATTCTTTTCATAAATGGTTTATAAAGTTTGAATTACCAGGTATTTTGTTTGTTCCCAGAAGCTTGCAGGCTGAGAAATTTTAAGAACCTGCATTCCGTTAGCATCCGGCTCAAATGTGTATGTACCTGTTGGGTGAACAGAAAGAACTTTTGCTTTCTCTGCATTTGTGTTAATCTCAGCAACCTCTCTGATATCTATTTTAATAAAGGCAGACTGTTCGGCCTGGTATGATATTTTGGCTGACTTAAAAAGTCCGCCCTTTGACATCACATTTGCACCAATAAGTTCAGACTTCGACCCAATTATGTAGAAACCTGAGTATATCTGGGCGTCTTGAGTGGCAATTGTCTCCTTCTGAGAGGCGGATGTCTGGCTAAGTGATGTTACTTCAGTCTTAAGAGTTGTTACAGTTTTGTCAAGAGATTCAATCTCCTGTGACTTAACAATCAGTTGTCTGTCTTTCTCTTCAAGCTGCCTTCCAAGATCAGCTATCATTACAGACTTTGAATCAAGTTCAGCTGTAAGAGCTGCCAGGCGTTTCTTAAATTGACTTGATTGAATTCTACTGTCATTTTTAAGTTTGTCAATCTGACTCTTGTAGCTTTTTATTGCATCTCCAATTGCTGCAACATCAGATTTAAGCTGGTCCCTGGAGTTTTCCTGTACTTCAGCACCACCTTTCTGAGATTGTAGTACCAAAATATTTTCAGCCTCTCTGATAGAACGAAGGCCCGATTCTACCTCATTAAGAGTTGCAAACACCTCTTCAAATTCTGCGCTCTTAACCGCGTGAACAGAGCCAAGCGAATCCAGCTGTGCCTGAAGCGCTTTGTATTTTGCAGATTTTTCCACACATGAGGTTAGAAAAAGTGATGCAACTGCAAGAATTGTAAAAATGAAAATCTTTTTCATTGTATTGATATTTAATTAATTAGATCCGATATTAAGTATTTTATTCAATTCCAAATGTATGCAATATTTTAATTCGCTCTCAATTATTTTTCTTTGTTATGTAAACGCTTCCATTAGAGCTGTTTATATATGAGTAATTGTAGCAATGCATCACTACTCTCCCATCTCCTCTTTTTTTAAATGATGTTACATATCTGAAATCAAAACCAAGGGAGGAGAGCTCCTCTCCGGATACTCTTCGTTTTCCGCAATTACTTAAATCCTTTAAAATTTTTAAATTCTTCCGCAGTTTTTTGTTTACTGAATCTATTTCAACTTTTGCCAATTTACTTGCTGTATTATTAAAAGCATTTCTGCACGCATCACTGCAAAATATCTTGTCGCTTCTTCCCGCTATTGATATACCACACTCTTTGCAAACTCGTTCCATTTTTTTATTTCAAATTTAACACTTGACTTTATTCAAGTATTACTCATTTATTATTCCAGATGAAAAATGTATGTTTCTAAAAAGGTTATCTTTGTATTAATATTGTAAAAGATGACAGAAATAATATTTACCAGACATGGTCAGACAGAATGGAATGTTGCCAGAAAGATGCAGGGTCAGCTTGACTCTCCTTTGACAGAAATGGGTCTTTTACAGGCAAGGATGCTGGGTGCCTATTTAAAAGACAAAAGTATTTCAGCTGTCTATTCAAGTCCTCTTCTAAGGGCAGAAAGGACTGCCACTATAATCAGAAAAGAGATCGGTCTGGAAAAATTAGAATTATCCCCGGCACTAAAAGAAATAAATTTATCTGACCTTGAAGGGAAATCATTTTCAAAAGCATTAGAGGAGGAGCCGGAAAGGATGCAGGCATTCTCATCTCATCCATCTGCTTTTAAACCTGGTCCGGGAGGAGAGACTTTTGAGGAGGTTCAAAAAAGGGCTCTCGGTTTTGTGTTACCCCTTTTTGAAAAGCATGCTGGGCAGAAAATCATTGTCGTATGCCATGCAGTAGTTCTGAGATTGATGATGGCATATTTTGAAAATTTCACAATAGACGAATATTGGAAGGTACAAGGGTTCTTCTTCCCTTGCAGTATTACAAGTGTATCTCTGAAAAATGGTAATTTTGTTTTGCTTCAGAGAAACAGTATTGAACATTCAAAATAGATAAACATTTTTAGTCGATTTTAAATGGTTAAACACAGAATTATTTAATTCCTGTGTTTTTATTTTGTATTGAACTTTAAAATCTTCAATATGGAAAAATCAATTAATCGCGTAGAATTAAGAGGGCATGTGGGGTTTGATCCGCGAATCAGTTCTCTTGAGGATGGGTTGCAGGTAATGAGACTCTCTCTGGCAACAAATGAAGCATACAAAAACAGAAAAGGGGAGTGGCAGGAGGAGACTGTATGGCACAATATTGTTGCTTGGGCCGGAAAAAGCATGCCGGATTTTGGGTCAATAAGGAAAGGAAGTACAATTTCTGTTACAGGGAGAATTAAGCCTGTTAATTACCAAACAAAGGCCGGTGTTGAGAGACAGACATATGAAATTGTAGCCTCTTCAATTAAACATCATTTACCGGGGAGTTCGGAATAAAATTTTGTTGTACTTTTGTTGTTTAACAAGCGGTGCCCATTGCGGGCCCGCTTGAAAATAACATTCCGTCATATGAGAGAGTTTCACATTTACAACACAATTAAAAGAAAGAAAGAGGTTTTTGAATCTATACATCCGGGCATAGCGGGTATTTATGTATGTGGTCCTACTGTATATGGAGATGCACATCTTGGACATGCGAGACCGGGAGTAACATATGATGTTCTTGTTCGTCTCTTAAGAAAGATAGGCTATAAAGTGAGATATGTGAGGAATATCACCGATGTAGGACATTTGGAGAATGACTCAGATGCGGGGGAGGATAAGATTGCAAAAAAAGCTAGACTTGAGCAGCTGGAGCCAATGGAGATAGTTCAGCATTACACATTAAGATATCATGAAGCGATGAGATTAATGAACACATTGCCACCTGATATTGAACCAAGAGCATCCGGCCACATTATTGAACAGATATCTCTGGTAGAGAAAATCTTAAAAAATGGATTTGCTTATGAGAGTAACGGGTCTGTCTATTTTGATGTTGATGAGTATAGCAAGCGTTACAACTATGGAGCACTCTCAGGCAGAAGTATTGATGATATGATTTCGAACACAAGAAATCTGGATGGTCAGAGTGATAAAAAATCCTCATATGACTTTGCATTATGGAAGAAAGCTGCACCTGAACATATAATGAGATGGCCATCTCCGTGGAGCGAAGGATTTCCCGGATGGCATTTGGAGTGCTCGGCAATGTCATCAAAATATCTTGGAGATACATTTGATATTCACGGAGGCGGAATGGATCTTCTTTTTCCTCACCACGAATGTGAACTTGCTCAAAATACTGCATCCAGAGGGGACTCCGGGGTAAAATACTGGATGCACAATAATATGATTACCATTAATGGGCAAAAGATGGGTAAATCACTGGGGAATTTTATAACACTGGAGGAGTTATTCACTGGATCTCATAAAATACTTGAGCAACCCTACTCTCCTATGACAATAAGATTTTTCATACTTCAGGCTCACTACAGAAGCACACTTGATTTCAGCAACGAAGCTCTTCAGGCTGCTGAAAAAGGTCTCAAAAGGCTGCTCCTTGCTGCATTAGAGCTGACAAAGATTAAAACATCTTCTGTAGCTGAGAGAATACCAGGACTGGAAGTCGTGAAGGATAGTGTTTATGAAGCGTTGTGTGATGATTTGAATACTCCCGTTGCCATTGCCCAGCTATTTGAAGCCGTAAGAATAGTGAATTCAGTAAAAGATAAAGGGGCATTGCTCAATACAGAAGATTTAGCCATACTATCGGAGTTGCTTAACGATCTCTCCCGGGATGTGCTGGGTCTGAAGGATGATAAAGCTGACTCTGCAAATGTTGATATTCTTGCAGGAGTTGTAGAGATGGTGCTGGAGATGCGGAGAGATGCAAAGATGAACAGAGACTTTGCTACAAGTGATTTAATTCGTCAGAAACTCACAGACCTTGGTATTCAGATTAAAGATACCAAGGAGGGGACGGATTGGAATTTGAACTAACCAATTAATACCTCATACAATGAAAAGAAGAGACTTCTTCAGGTATCTCTCAATAGGGGGTGCTGGTATTGCTATTTCTCCTATGGTAAAGGCTGCTGAGAGAATTCCGCTGTTTTTGTCCGATGATAAGCCTGCAACAAATATTGCAGATGCAATGGCTATTCCAAGAACAAAAAACTCAATGCCCGGATTGTACCCCGGAAGGGTTGTAAAGGTCACAGATCCTCTCTCTGTAGTTGATGGTGTCCCGTCAGATCAGAGGGCATACGATATGCTAAAGGCGAGTATGCTCCAGCTTACAGGTGAAAAGAACCTTAAGAGAGCCTGGAGGAAGTTTGTAAATCCAAAAGATATAATAGGATTAAAAGTAAATCCTGTTGCGGGCAGACTTCTGACAACATCTCATTCAGTTACCGGGGCAGTAATCAAGCAGCTGGAGGAGTCCGGAATTCCAAGAAAGAATATAATTATATGGGACAGAAGAGAGATGCAACTTCATGAAACAGGATACAACTCAGATAACTATCCCGGAATTGAGATTGCCGGGACTGAGTGTATGGATGAAAAAGGGGGATTCTATGATAATGAAGGGAAATTGTATTCTGAGAGTCGTATTGAAAAAAGAGAGAAGTTCTTTGCAGATGTTGAAGGGAGTTATGATTCATATACCATCCCTTATATGGTTAATGAAGGGAAGGACTCCTATTTTACAAAAATTGTCACAGAGAAAGTCACAAAAATCATTAATCTTCCAATTCTAAAAAACGCAGGACCTACTACCACTCTTTGCTTGAAAAACCTGGCCTTTGGTTCAATTACAAACACAAGCAGGCTTCATTCAAAACTATGGCACGAGACCTGTGCCTATGTTTGTGCCTTCCCCCCTTTAAGAGATAAAGTGGTTTTAAATATTGCCGATGGGCTAATTGGGTGTTTTGATGGAGGTCCATCTGCAAAGCCTCAGTTTATTTGCAATTACAACATGCTTCTGGTAGGTTCTGACCCTGTTGCAGTAGACAGAATTGGACACGATGTGATTATATCTAAAAGAGTTTCTGAAGGCATCCAAAAGATTGATCGTCCAGAAGCCTCAAGATTCATCGATATTGCTGAGGAACTGGGATTGGGGAGAGGGAGGAGAGAAAATATTGAGTTATTAGAGGTAAATTTGTTATGAAATTGATAATACTCTCTTTATTAGTTTTCATTCAGGCTGTTTTTTTGAAAAATCCTGATGAAACCAATTTTAATATTTTAAAAGAGAGAGTTTTTAAAGGAGAGGCTTTATATGGATTCATGAATGGAGGGAGCGATTTATATCTTGAGTATGGATTCCGGGAGTTAAGGGTTATGGAACTTATCTATAAAGGGAATGTATATTCTGTAGAATTGTATGATATGGGTAATCCGGAGTCCGCGTTTGGAATATATTCTCAGAATGCATTCAAATGTAATCCGTACGATAAGTTTTTCAGATGCGATTGTACCTCTCCTAAACAATATCAGGCTATCAAAGGTAATTTCTATATGTCTGTTGTTTATGAGAATAATACAGATGAAAACAGAGTGGGGGCATATTATCTTGCAGAGTATTTCTTCAATAAGTATGAAGCTCATGGAGATTTTTTACTACCGGAGAGCATATCAAAATATTTAATTCCGGGATATAAACTATCGGAGATGCTTAAGTATTCTTGTGGTCCAATCTCTTTGTCAAATTCCATATCAAGCCGGATGTACCTCTTTGAAGAGTTAGAATCATATAAAGTTTGGCTTCTTCAGAAGGAGGATGATTCTAAAATCGCAGACATAAGATTTAAATCCATAAAGGATGCTCAGAATTTCCTTGAGAGAGTTAAAGAGAATGAAGAGGGTCTTAAAAGGGAGATTATTGACAGTTTAAATATTACACTTACAATTCTTCCTGGTTTTTAGGTAGAGTGATAATAAACCGGCTTCCTGACTTTGCTTCAGATTCTACATTGATCTCTCCAGAATGTTTGGTAACCAGATAGTGACAGATCATGAGCCCAAGCCCTGTTCCGGGTTCTCCCTCTGTTCCGTACCTGCCATTCTCCAAATTTAGTGTAAACAATTTATTTCTCATCTCTTCAGACATCCCTATACCTGTATCTTCAACAGATATCTCAATCTTATCAGGCTTACGGCCGGACCCTTTTATAGTTATATCACCTCTGCGTGGAGTAAATTTTATCGCATTAGTGATTAGATTCCTGATAACAATTCTAAGCAATTTTGGATCTGCATCAACTTCAAGCTTGATGGGAATCTTATTGTTTAGATGAATCTCTTTTGCATTAGATATTTGGCTTAATGTATCAAGTTCCTCTTTAAGAGCTTCTTGAATCTTAATTCTCTCAGGATTAAATTGTATATTGTTCTGCTCAATTCTGCTCCATTGAAGAACATTATCAATCAATGTGTTAACAGTATTGACCGGGCCCTCTGTTTTATCAGAATTGACAGCACTTCTCAGATCATGAGTAATTATTGAAAAGAGTTTGTCCCTTTCATTTATGGCTATGTTCTTTGCCAGCTCCTCTCTTCTTAATTCACTTTTAAAATCATCAACCTCTTGTTTTAACAACTGTGTTTTAGCTTTAATGTTCTTTGTTTTCCACTCACAATATTTAAATAGTAAGGCTATAATAGTAAATATTAAAATCAGCTGAAAGAAGAGAGTGCCCCACCAGGCTGGTTTAATTGTAAAAGTATATGTGCTTTCGTCACTTTCAATCCCATCTCCGGTTATCGCTTTGACCCTGAATGTATATTTCCCCTTCTTAAGGTTCGCATAAGTTGCCTCAGTCTTGTCTGTGAGCGAACTCCAGTTTTTATCAAATCCCTCAAGGATATACCGGTATCTGATACTCTTCATCTGAGTGTGCGTGGTGGCAATAAAATGAATGGTGAGATAATTGTTCTTGTGCTTAAGTACAAGATCTTGAGGTAATGAGTACCATTTTGATATATTACTCATTTTAGCCCCGATGACTTTCTCTCCGTTGGCAAGTGTTAATGTTGTATCAGGGCTTTTAAATATTTTTTCCCATGGTACATCCTCGTTAAAAACCTTCAATTTTGTTATTTGCAGAGATGGGGTATACTCCGCAGAATATGTATTTCCACCATGATAAGCAGTAAGCCTGTCCTCTGTTCCTATCCAAATAGTTCCGTTGCTGCTCTCTGCTATTGCCCCTTTTCTGCACTCCATCCCGGCAAAACCATCTTCAATTCCATAACTGTTTATTGATATTCCTCTGTTAGTACTGTCAATATTTTCGTGAACCCTTTTCTTTATTTCGTGAAGACCAAATCTTGTCCCTATCCAGATATTCCCTTTAGAATCCTGAAAAATGCTCATAGCAAATTTGCTCTTAAGTCCACTCTCTTCCGAATATCTGATAAAACTCTCTCCGTCATGTCTGATAACACCCTCTCCATTACTGGCCAACCATATAATACCTCTGTTATCCTCAATTATACTGTTTATTGTATCTGTAAAAAAACCATTTTTTTTATTGAAATGGATAAAATTTTTACCATCATATTTTGTAAGACCGCCTCCGGCTGTCCCAATCCAGTAATTATTTCTGCTGTCCTGAAGGAAACTTCTGATATGATTGCTGCTTAAACCGGTTTTTTTAGAATAATTTAAAACACTGTTTCCTTTCATCATATAGAGGCCGTCTCTTACAGTTGAAAACCATATATTATTACGATTGTCGTTATATACATTTAGAATCATGTTATCCGCCAGGCCTGTGTTCTTATCGTATTTAAATGCCTTCTTTCCGTCGTATTTTGTCAGACCTCCATTATCTGTTGCTATCCATAAATTTCCTGAATTGTCAATTAATGTATTATAAACAAACTTGTCTTTATTGCCCTCTGATTGAAAAAATGGAGTTATGTACTGGCGTTTAATACCCTTTTCGGTTTTTTCAGAGAGAATATTTACTCCTCCACCATATGTCCCTAACCATATTTTCTCGTCTAAATCCACGCTGATATGAGATATTCGTGAACTTGTCAGCCCTTCCTGAGATGTGTAATGGGTAAAAAGCTTTCCCTCAAATCGTACCAGACCTGCCCCTCTTGTTCCAAACCATAAATTTCCGTTTTTATCCTGAAGAGAACTTCTTATTGCCTCAGCAACAAGTCCGTCACTCTTACCGTACACTCGCATGGAAATCCCGTCAAATTTAGTAAGGTTACCATTAGAATTGCCAAACCACATGTTTCCATCCTTGTCCTCCAGGATACTTCTTATTGAATTGTTACCCAGTCCTTCACGAGTTGTATATGTAGTTAAAGCCCTGCCGTCATATTTTATAATACCCATAAAAGCAGTGCTTATCCAGATATTGTACTTACTATCCATAAATAGTAAGGATATATGGTCCTGGATAAGCCCCTCTTTTGTTGAGAATGTGGAAAAAGAGACTCCGTCGTAAATTGAAATTCCCCCTCCGTAAGTTGCAATCCACATTCTGCCTGATCCATCTTCAATAATTGACCTTACATCGTTAGCTGAGAGCCCGTTTTCTGTAGAGAAAACGGTAAGCTTTCCGGGCTCATATTTAACAAGCCCTTTTCTGGTACCAAACCATATAACTCCGTGCTTATCTTCGAAGATACAGTTGACAAGATTATGGGGCAGGCCCTCTTCTGTTGAGATAGTTGTGAAGAAATTCCCATCATATCTGGTAACCCCGCCATCATAAGTGCTTATCCATAAATTATTATGAGAATCAATCAATAGAGCATTTATCAGACTTACCGGCAACCCCTCTCTGTCCGTATAGTGATAGAAGAACTTCCCATCATATCGGGATAGGCCTCTGTCTGTTCCAATCCAGATATTCCCTATTGAGTCCTGGACCAAGGCCCTTATTTGATCGTGTAAAAGGCCCTGCATTTTATTGAAGTAGAAGAAACTTCCCGGGTTAATCTCTTTATAAAGAGGCTCTTTAACTAAGACCTGCTCAGGAGTGCCGGCAATCTGATGTTTCTCTGAAAATTCAAAAGAATTGGGAATTGTTGTCTCTCCCTCCCCAATTACTCTTGTCGTTGTTGACATCCTGCTTATTTTCAGAGATAGTGGGATATTGCTCTGATTGGTTGTCATAGCAACAGCCGGCATCTTTTTCACATTAAAACCGGTTGGATTTTTGATAAATGTAGTGTCAGCGGGTAAGATTGAGTCAGGTGGTACAATGTACCCTTTGGTTCTTAACAGAGAAGGCAGGGAGCTATTTATAACCTCATTATTGCCCTCTCTGTTGCAAGAGAAAAGAATGGTGCTTAGAACAATTATTATTGAAGTATAAAGTCTCATTGTACAAAAAAGCTCTTTGTCACCTTTGTTTTAAAGGAAGAGTAATAATAAATTCAGTCCCTTTTCCAACCTCCGAAAGTACATCTATTCTTCCTTTATGGGCTTCAATCAACTCTTTACAAATAACAAGCCCAAGTCCGGTACTTGGTTCTCCATCTGTTCCTGATCTTCCGTTCTTGCTGTCAAGCTTAAAGAGAGATGATCTCATCTTCTCATCCATCCCAATTCCATTGTCCTTGAAACTTATCATGATTTCATCTTTCCCGGAGAGATTTGCACCAATTATTATTGTTCCACCCTTTCCTGTAAACTTAACAGCATTTGATATTATGTTTCTTATTACAATCTGAAGCATACTGTCGTCTGCTTCAAAATTATACTCTTCCGAGATATCAACTTTTATACGGATATTTTTCTTGGTGGCAGATTCAATTATCAGCCCCAGATTATCCTCAACACTTGCTTTTAAATTGACCAATGTTGGACTAAAAGGTATTGATTGTCTCTGGAGTCTTGACCATTGTAAAAGATTCTCCAGTAAATTAAACAGGTTTTTTGCCGAGATATTCATATTCTCAGCAAAAGACTTAAGTTCTTCATCAGTAAATGTTGCAACCTCTTCTGCCATTATTTCGGTGAGCCCAAGAAAACTGCTGAACGGACCGCGAAGGTCATGAGCAATTATGGAGAATAGTTTGTCCTTCTCCATATTTGATACCTCCAGCTCATTATTCTTAAGTAGTAATGCCTCTGTCTGCTCCCTGACTTTGCCCTCAAGAAGTTCTTTGTCTTTTTTTAGAATTCGCTCTCTGTACCTTATATAAAAATATATTAGAGCAACTAAGGTTAATACGATAAATATGTAAAACCACAATGTTTGCCACCAAGGGGGTCTGATTGAAAATTTATAATCAATTTCATTACTCCTTACACCATCACTTGAAATAGCACGGACCTTGAATGAATAGTTTCCGGGAGAGAGATTGCCATATGGGATTTCTGTGATAGTTACTGGAGGATTCCAGTGTTTGTCAAGTCCTTCAAGTATATATTCATACGTTACCTTTTTAATCTCGTTTTGAGTAACTGCAATAAATTTAAATGTAATATAGTTGTGTAAATATGGTAAACTAAGGTTCTCAGGAACATTATTCCATTTTGAGACCCCCGTAAATTTTATGTTTTTAAGCTTTACTCCGTTGTAAAGCCTGATTGTTGTATCCTGCCTCTCTTCAAGTATGGTCCATGGGATCTCTTCATTATACATCATCAGATTGGTCAGTTGAAGAGTAAATGGAGCATTATTATGAAGCTCCCTTTCCCCAAGGAATTGAGTCAATCGGTCATTAGTGCCGAATAGTAACTTGCCCCCGTCAATCTCTTCAATAGCACCCAGGTTACAACCCATTCCGGTAAAACCCTCTTCAAAATTATAGCTCTTTATTGAATATGTTGAGTCCCGAAAAATTTGGTTTACCCCAAAGCGCGTTCCGGCCCAGAGCCTTCCGTAAGAATCCTCTAATAAAGACAAAACATGGTCATTATTTAACCCGTTTAAAGAATTATACCTTGTAAAAGTCTTGTGGTTATAGCATACCAGACCTTCACCTGCTGTTCCGAACCATACATTCCCCTCTTTGTCCTCTTCTATGCTATACACGGTGTTGCTAAAGAAACCCTCTTTAGTCGTGAAATGAGTGAACTGAGAACCATTGAGAGAGGTGATACCACCGCCATCTGTGCCAAACCAAATCGTACCTTTGCTATCCTCGAAAATAGCAAGTATATTATTGCTGCTTATACCGGACTCAATTGAATAATTTGTAAAATTAGTACCATCAAACTTAGAGACACCTCCTCCATATGTCCCAATCCATATTATCCCTTTACTATCTTCGTAAATATCTCTTATTGTGTTGTCACTTAGACCCTGATCAGTTGTATATGTGTAAAGTTTATTTCCTTTGTAGCAAGAGATTCCGCCACCATCAGTTCCAAACCAGATATTTCCTTTTTTGTCCTCTATAATGCTGTATATCCGGGATGCATTAAGACCTTGCTCAACTCCAAAATATGACATATATTTTCCTGTTGTTCCAGAGACCTTCTCCTCTTTCATTATTGTTACATGGCCGCCAAATGTCCCCATCCACACTCTTCCCAGCCTGTCCTTCATTATGCTCATAACCCTGCTGTTGCTAAGCCCCTCCTCTTCTGTAAGATGGGTAAAGATATCCCCGTTGTATCTTACCAGTCCGGCTGTTCTTGTACCCATCCATATATTTCCTGATCTGTCCTCCATCAGGCATCTTACATATTCTGAACCAAGCCCTTCGTTAATGTTAAAGTTTGTAAAACTGATACCATCAAACCTGAAAAGACCGCTTGTTGTGGTACCTATCCAGATATTCCCGGTATAATCTTCCATAATGCTTCTTATGCTACCGTCTATAAGCCCTTGTTCGCTGCCGTAGTGGTAATAATTGTAACCATCATATTTAATAATTCCTTTGGAAGATAGTCCAATCCATACATTACCTTTGCTGTCTGTAGCAAGAGATGTAGCTTCATTCTGCGGGAGTCCCTCTTTTACGGTATAGTTAGTAAAACTAACTCCGTCAAATATAGATATGCCTCCTATATTAGTTGTAATCCATAACTTGCCGTATTTATCAAAAAGAAGATAGCGGGTGTCGTTGTTGCAGAGGCCATTATCCTGGGTGTAGACTGTAAGGTTTTTACCATCATATTTTACTACTCCTCCTCCTGTAGCCATCCATATATTACCGGAACTATCCTCAGTGATCCAGTTTACGATATCACTGGGTAACCCATCCTCTTTAGAGAAAATTGTGAAATTGTCCCCATCCAGTTTGACAGCACCGCCTCTGAAAGTTCCTGCCCAAATATTGCCTTTAGAGTCGTGGTATACACTAAGTATTAGGTTATTAGTGAGTCCTTGATTAGTAGTGTAATGAGATAAATATTTCCCATCGAATTTTGTTAATCCGTCGTCTGTTCCAAGCCATAAATTGCCTGTGTTATCCTGATCGATTGCTCTGATCTGATCGTGTCTTAACCCCTGAAGTTTTCCAATTGAACTGAAGTTATATGGATTTTTATCTCTTACATATGCATCTTTAACCTCAATTCTGACAGGTGGATGAGCTGAAACACTTCTCTCTCGGTATTTGATTACAGATGGTATCAATGTATTACCATCTCCGGGAGTAAATATTTTGCTCTGATCTAAGGTTATTATTACAGGATCCTTGGCTTGTGTAACGCTTACAGGTGATAATTTCCAGTTGCCGATTGTGGCAGATGCTACTGTGGGACTTGATGCATTTACAGTGACAGGGGGTTTAAGATCTGTCTGTTTTAGTAATCTGCCTGTTACTGTTATGGAAGTAGGCTGCTCAGAAATTTGGCTTCTGTTTATCTCTTGCTTACATGATGTAAGCAGTAAGAATAGATTGAGAATTAGAAGCAACTCTCTTGAATTATTTCTGAATGCGCTGTAAAACATATAGTTGCATATTAACATCACGTGCTCCCTGAATGAGCAAATTTAAATAAAAATAAACACAAACCATTATTGGTTTGTGTTTATTTTTAATAAGATAGGATGATCTTAGTTGGTTAATTCGTAGCCAAAGTCAATACCTTTTAGTGTCGCAGGAACACCTCGTTTCATCCATACTGGCATTGGTGTGCCCTTCAAATAGTGGTCAAAGAATTGACCAAGCCTGATGCTCAGGTCTTTAGCATTGATTCTTTTTGAAAGGTTATGCACTTCATCATTGTATTGAAGTAGCCATGCAGGTTTTCCAAGTCTTCTAAGTGCAGTGAAATACTCTATGCCCTGATACCACGGAACTGCATCATCAGCGTCGTTATGCATAATAAGCAACGGGGTCTCTACCTTATCAGCAAAAAAGAGTGGAGAGTTCTCTATATAAAGATCCAGAGCTTCCCATGGTGTCTTTCCTAACCTGCTTTGGGTGTGTTCATACTGGAACTGCCTTACCATTCCACTTCCCCATCTGATACCTCCATATGCACTTGTCATATTTGCAACCGGCGCACCTGCACCTGCTGCTTTCCATTTGAAAGAGTGAGGCTGGGTAATCATATATGCAACTTGATAACCGCCCCAGCTCTGCCCCTGTATTGCTACATTTTCGCTGTCTATCCATGGGTTTTCGCAAAGCATCTTTACACCTGGTACAATACAGTCAATTGCACTTTTGCCCGGATGACCAATTTCATAGACTATATCCGGAACAAATACTATGTACTCATTGCTTACAAAATATGGGATATTAATGGTTGATCTACTTGGTGCAGGTGCTCTGTAAGCATGAAGAAGATCTGAGTTCCTTTCATAGAAATAGGCAATCATTGGGTATTTCCTGGTGGGGTCAAAGTTTTCAGGCTTGTACAAAAGGCCCTCCAGTTCAATACCTGTAGCCGATTTCCATGATACCAGCTCTACACTACCCCAATTGTAGTCCTTCTGTTGAGGGTTAATGTCTGATACCTTATTTTGTGTTTTTAAATGATCTTTAGATACCCAAACATTAGGTGAGTTAGTGAAGTTTGCTTTTGAATATACTATCTCTTTGCCTCTTTTACTCATAACAACAGAAGTAAATGTAAATGGCTCCATATTCCATCGCTTCATCAAAGGTTTTCTTGCAGAGATGTCCTTTGAATAAAATCCATTCTCTTTGGTTTTGTTGTCAAATGCAGAGAAATAGAGTATTGATTTCTCTTTTAGTGGCTCGCTGTCTCTTAGTTCCCTGTCAGGCCTTATAATTCTGAATGTTAATTTCTCTGCTGCCCCTTTACCCTCAGTTATATTTTCAGGAGCTCTCTCCCCTTTGGGGTCAAATTTCCAGATATCATATCTGTCATAAATATATACCGCTTTATCTCCTTCAATCCAGCCCCCGGTCCCGTATGAAGAGGCCATGGAAGGAGAGTCGTGAAGTTCATCGGCAAAAGAGATGGTCATTCCATTAGTCAGCTTTACTATTTTCTCCTCCATAATGTCAAGCGAATACCAGTTTTTGTCGCTATTATCATACCATACGAAGAAATTCCCATCAGGAGAGATTGAGTAACTGCTCATATAAACACCTTTTGCGGCTACTCTTGAGCTCCCTGTGTTTATATCAATAATAATGAGATCTCTCTTTGGATTTGCATCCCACTGAGACTCGATTCTGTAGTCAAAATTTGTAATTGACAGCGCTTTTTGGGAGGACCATTTTTCAGGCACAATAACATTTTCATACTCCTCTTTTGCAAGTTGCACAAATGAAGGCTCACCATCAAGTTCAATCTTGCTTAAATAGCTTTTGCGAATTTCACGCTGTATGTTTTTTAATTGCATTGGCTGCACATAAGGCTCGGCATAATGCCATATATCAAGTCTTGCTACATCAGGTTCTTTATTGGTTGTGTCTTTTTCTCGCATTACAGGAGAGATTCCAAAAAATAGCCTCGTCCCCTCTTTGTTCAATTCCAGGCTTCTGTTCTCACTTATGCGCATACCTTCAGGCAGAGAGGCACAGCTGTTGTCAATCAGAATTCTGGCCTCCGGCATGCCGGATCTGTATTCCAGAATTGAGATGAATTTATCCTTATTCTGTTTTATTGTATCCAGTTTTGCGTAGAAAACCATCCTTGAGTTATCTTCACTGACAACAGGAAGTTTTAAGCTCTGTTTAAGGGTTGCTAAAAAAATTGGTTTAACAGATCTGTTTGCAGGAGTGTACATAAATAGTCCGGCTTTATTCACAGAGTCTTTAGAATTGGGTCTTGATACAAAAAACAGAGTATCTCCTCCTCTTGAAAAGTCATAATCTGCTACATTCCGTAATGTATCTGAAAAACCTGTTGTAATGCTGTATACATATAATTCAGTCCCCTGATCTTTATCCATTTTCACAGGTCTCTTCCCCTTTGCTGTATCAGCAGGCGGTGTCGTCTGGAATGCAAGATATCTATTGCTCAATTTAGCCATTTTATATCCTTTCAGATATGGAAATTTCCGGAGATCTCCTGTTTCAAAATTGTAAATGGCAAGAGTATCTTTAGGCATCTGATCCGGTTTGCTTTTTTTTATTCTGGCCTCTTTAGTCTGTATGAATAAAGGCTTAATAGAAAATGTAGCAAACCTGCCATCAGGAGTTATTCTGGCAGAGGTGCCTCTTTCAAATGTTTTTTGCTGAAGGTTTGTGAGATTGAGAGCAACAAGATATCCATCACCCTCTTGTGCATTCACCTGATAAACGGAGTACTTTCCGTTGTCTGAGACCTGAATATCTCCTATACTTTTCCAGTTATCATAAACGGAGTGATCAAGAGCTTTTTTCTGACCAAAAGATACAACTGAGAAAAGTACAAGTGATATTGTAATAATTCTTTTCATTCTGTTAATTTATTAATTTTTAAGCCATTTATCAAGCCATGAGTAGAATACCCTGTTCCATTGAATGCTGTTCTGTGGTTTTAGAATCCAGTGATTTTCACCAGGGAAGAGGAGTAATTCGGAAGGGACACCAAGTGCCTGAGCAGCATTAAATGCAGCCATTCCCTGATCTACAGGAACTCTGTAGTCCATTTCACCATGAGTAATGAGGATAGGCGTATCCCAGTTTTTCACAAGTTTGTGAGGTGAGCTTGCATAGTGCCTGTTGGCAACCGGGTTATTGTCCCATGGTGCACCACCGTTGTCCCAGTGCGGGAACCACATCTCTTCTGTGGTCATATACATATGCACCTGATTGAAGATGCCGGCATGTGCAATAAATGCAGAAAACATACCTTTATGAATTCCGGCAAGGTAGAATACAGAATATCCACCGTAGCTAGCACCCACAGCACCCACTTTACCCACAAATTTCTCCTTTTTCATCTCTTTAACTGAAGAGAAGTAATCTTGCATATTCAGGCCAGGATAGTCTCCTGAAATCTGATCTGTCCACTCCTGTCCAAAAGCGGTGGTTCCTCTTCTGTTTGGAAGGATAACTATATAGTCATTGGCAGCCATAAGCTGGAAGTTCCAGCGATATGACCATCCCTGGCTAAGAGTTCCCTGTGGCCCTCCAAGGCAGAAGAGCAATGCAGGATAAACCTTTGTGGAGTCAAAACCCGGAGGATAGACAACCCACATATGCATATCCTTATTATCAACAGTCTTAATCCATCTCTCCTCAACTCTTCCCATTGTTATCTGATCAAGGAGGTGCTTGTTCTCAAATGTAAGTTGAGAAAATGTTCCATCAAGAGGGTTGATTGAAACAACTTCAACAGGCATTGACATGCTTTTGTATGTGCCCACAAGTTTATCCCCTGCAAGCTGTACACCATCAAAATCAAACTGGTCCTGAACCACCTGCCTGATCTCCCTGTCTGCAAGATTTACAAGATATACACCTGTAAGAGCCTTTACACAAGATGTGAAATAGAGACCGGAGCCATCCGCCAGCCATGTAATTGACTCGGCATTATAAGGAAAATCTGTAGTTAGCTCAGTTTTTACCTTTGTCTCAATATCCATGATAAAGATTCTCTTTTTGTCTGCCTCAAACCCCGCTCTCTCCATTGATATCCAGGCAATAGTTTTACCATCAGGTGAGAAGAGCGGATCCGTGTCATAGCCCGGCATTCCATCAGTTATATTTTCGTGAGTCTTCTCAGCAATATTGTAAATATAAATATCTGTATTTGTAGAGAAAGCGTACTCTTTTCCGGTAAGTTTTCTGCTGGAGTATGCAATTGAGAGTCCATCAGGGCTCCAGTTCAGCTGGTCAATACCACCAAAAGGCAGCACAGGCAGTTCATAAGGCTCATTCTCCAGTATATCTGTAATATTGTTTATACCCTTGCCGTCGAAATCAGCAATAAAAGTGTGGGGAATAGTCTCTACAAAGTGATCCCAGTGTCTGTACATAAGATCTGAGTACATTCTTCCGTTTGCTTTATCAAGATCCGGCCACAAATCAACAGCCTTCTTGTCAGCTTTTACATCGCTTACAAACATAATTTTACTCCCGTCAGGCGAAAAATCAAATTCGTTTATCCCATTCTCGTAGTCGCTTACCTTTTTTGCACCAGTCCCGTCGGCTTTCATCATCCATAACTGTCCGCCTGAAAGGTATGCAATCTCGTTACCGTTATTTATCCACCTTGCATTGCTTTCGCTGCCGGATGTGGTAGTAAGCTGCTTCTGATCAGAACCATCGGCGTTCATAACAAACAGTTCCCTGTTGTTTTTATTTTGAGGAATACTGGTATATGCTACCCCGTAAAGAATCTTTGAACCGTCCGGTGATACCTGAGGGTCTGATACCTTTCCCATACTATGCATCACTTCAGGAGTGAGTCTTCCCCCCTCAACTGTTATGTTACTTTTTGTGATTAGCTCTTCCGGCTGCTTCCCGGAGTCTCCTCCGCAAGAGGCCGCAAATAAAGCTGTTGAAACTAACATAGTGAATAGTTTACTTTTCATAGAATATTTTGAGTTATTATTTAATTCAGTTATATAAAATGTAAAAATAAATTATTTTTTGACAATTTAAGTATTAATAAGGCTGTAATTATTATAGATTCAGCGCCAGCCCTGCTTTTATCCACCGGCCGGGCTGAGGCAGGTTTCCAAGGTAGAGGTAATCTGTCCCAAAAAGATTGGTTGCCTCTAATGAGATTTTCCATTTGCTCTCTGTCCAGATCAGCTTGACATCTGCAAGTGCAAAGGCTTTATAGGGGACTTCTGTGGACTGAGGTCCAAGCCAGGTCCCCTCTCTCTTCTGGAAACTCAGGTCCCATCTTGCAGAGAGATTAAGGAAGATTTTATGGTCTGCAAATGCAGTCGCTTTGTGCCTTAAAAAATCCGTAGCATAGAGAGACAATAGACCATCGGTTTTTTTTGATACATCTAAAAATGCATAGGTAACCCCTGCGCTGTTAAGAAAGGAGCTTGTCCAGCTTTTAATTAATGATGCTTCAAAACCGGCAGTAACCACATTTGTAATGTTGCTAGCCAGCCATTGGTCCGATCCGCTCTCCCTTGTCCAGTCAATGATACTGAATCCATATCTGTAGAATCCGGAGAGCGAGCCCCTGAGCCCCGGTTTTGTATATCTCAGCCCCATCTGAGCGGATACGGCCTCCTCGGGTTTGAGATCCATATTCCCTGTCTGGTTGGGACTCTTGTAGTAGAGGTCGGTAAATGTAGGCTTTCTGAAAG
>VSSQ01000419.1_pt1 | contig 30581 bp, 18 predicted proteins | sample 4763081 | NCBI WGS metagenome assembly VSSQ01 (sample SAMN12137344, study PRJNA551015) | bioreactor metagenome | isolation source: SDC9 anaerobic chlorinated ethene degrading culture | place: USA: Knoxville, Tennesee | collected 2015-01-01
AAATTCGCAGCTTAATTTGTAAAAAACTTGCTTTTGTCTTAGAATACTATCGGGAGAGCTCGCCGAAGGTAATCTCATAACTCATTCTAAAAATTTACCGGACAAAAATGATATTTAATGATCAGCATAATTTGCCCTTAGTTTTCCGGAATAGAAAAAGAGCAGGTAGAACACAAAAAAGGAAAACAGATTCACGACCAGTACTGCCATAAACCCGCTTCCATAGATAAACAGTAAAGACAGGAAAAGAAACGCAGTATTTACCATTGCTGCCCTGAATATGGCCTTCATACGAATCAGATCAAACCCTTCCATTTCTGTTTTTTCCTTCGAAAAGGCAATCAGGGCCAGGCCGGTCAATAAAGTCAGCAGGGTCAGCTCATCGGAGAAATTTGTCCGGAAAACCACAAACATTTTGGTTTCCAGGAAGGCCGAGTAAACGGCAAAAACCGGGATTTTCAACCTGAAATCAAACCAGGTGAACAGTACAGCCAGCAATACGCCGGCGGAAGTCAGGATAATTCCAGGCAACTTCCACCGATATGACAATAGAGGATTGTTCATTGACAATGAATCAACTATAAATGTGAAAATATAATACTAGCCTGCGCTGAAATCAGTTTTCAGCACTGGAATAAACCGGAAATGTCACGCTGGTTTCATCGTCAAAGTCCACCTTTACGCCTACCATCCCAAATTTATGGTTTGCGATATAAGTGATCTTTTGAATTCCGCCGCTTTTCATATCAATCGGGGTGGTTTCAACCTGAATGGTTTTGATAAGGAAGAACCCATAGGGATAGTCATCAACCCCTGTTTTGCTGACCACCTTTCTTTCTTTTCCGGTATTGCCGACCGGGTAGGTGTCGCCAACCTTCGAATCGTACTTTACCAGCACACCGGCCCCCGGGCCTGTAAGACACTTGATTCCCTCGGTGGTCTGCTGCATCTTCAGGTTGGTGATGGTAACATCATCGCCGTTGATGGTAACGCCGGGGAAACCCGAAACCATGTTTTTGATAAAAGTGTTGGTGACTTTGGCCGAGGCGGTATAGGTTGAAACACCATCCTTCAGTTCGGTAACTACCGCTGAAAAGTCGCTTACTCCCGCTATTTCAGCTGAACTGGATGATACGATAACGCCAACCTCGCCCATGGGTGAAGGATCCCCCTTGAGTTCATTCGCATCTTCCTTGTCAAGGATTTTCTCGCAGGATAAGCAGAAAACACCGACTGAGATGCCAAGCAGAATTACAAACAGTTTTTTCATGACAGGTTAGTTAATTTAAATGAAATAAATGTTTAGGGTTCATATTATTGATATTAAATGCGTTACGATTTTGAAGGTCACAAATCGTCCAATGGGGTTAATAAAACTGATTCCCGCACTTTCCGCAGAATTTTACGCCCGGTTTCAGCGGATTTCCGCACTTAGGACAGAATTTGGGCGTAGAAGCAGGTTTCATGTCCGTACCTCCTGCCGGCATTGGAGTAGCGGGTGGAGTTGCTGCCGGCATGACCGGGGCAGCAGGGGTAGTTACATTCACCGGACCGGAAACCGGCTGTCGTTTTCTCCGACGAAGCCTTCGGAACAACAGCAGCAACACCAAAAGCAGCAACAAAAATCCTGCTGCAATCAACAGGTAAGTCATCCGCTTGTCTGTCCCTATCTTCAGGGGAACAGCTGAAGGTTTTTCCTCAAAAGTATTGACCCTGGGGTTCACCTCCATGGATTTCAGCACAACTGCGGCCTCTCCGGAGGAAGCAATCATTTCGGCCGAGGTCGCCACCACCTTTCCAGAAACCTCCTCCCAGCGGTTTTTGAGGAGCGGATCATCCGGGGTTTGAAGAACTCCCGGTGCAAGGATAATCAGTGACTCAAGTCCCGACCGGTACGCCCCGGCCGAACTGAATAAGCGGGCTGCCTTTTCAGGCGACTCCACTGTTAGCCAGTGAAGTTTCAGCTCATGCTGCTCAAACCAGCGGTTGAATTCAGGATAACCTTGTAACAGCTGGTTCAGCGCCTGAACGGGTAAGGAGCCATTGCTGAGCTTGAGTTGTTTGTCACTCAAAGCCGGAACGCCTTTCAACAGCAGGGCCTCCTGCCCGTTGCCGGCCATCGCGGCAGGAAACAGCGACCAGCTTGAACCGGTGTTTTGGGTTACCGGATTTATCAAACCCTGTTCAATGCATTTATTGGCATAGATCAGCACGGCGTCACTTTCAGCCCACAAATTGCGGAAGCTGCAGAATTCAAGGGCAACGCTTGAAGCATGATAGGCAGCATTGAGGGCATTTTTGGTTTTGTCAATGTACTCCAGATGCTTCTGGATATTCGCAAAATTGAGTGTTTTTACATCCCAGATAATTACAGCCCCTTTGACTATAAGATCTGCAAAAAGATCCGTATAAGCCTTAAAATCATCAAGATTAAGCCTCCAGGCAGCCACATCCGTGTATTGCTGGCGGATATCGGTGGAACGGTCGCGCAGGGCCGGTTGTAACTGTCCGTATACCGCGTGTACTTTCGCCGGATCCTGGTTTAAAAGCTTCAGTACTTCCGATGTCTGTCCGGCGTAAAACTTTGCCACCAGCTTATCGGCAATCATGTCGGGGAACGGTAGGTAATAAACAACAGCATCCACCACAGCATCCATCATCTGCTTCTGCTTTTCGGTGAGCGCATAATTGGCGGCATGGCCCAGCAATTTGTAATATTCATCCGTCGGCAGTTTCTTTACCTGGGCAATCACCTCCAATAAAAAATTCTGGGCAATATTGCGTTTGGCGGCATCCTCACTCATACCGAGCAGATGCTGGTTAACATAGCCTGTGGCCTGCACGCCCGCATCCGACAACTGTTTGCCGGTTTCGGTATTGCCCAGCCAGTTGCCGACCTTCTCATTGAATTTAAACTTTTCAGCGGCGTAAAACATCAGGAACTTCAGCGCTTCATAGCTTTGCTGACCGAATACTTTGGCGCAGTCGCGCACATACCTCGCGGATCCTTTGATATTGGTCATCAGCATACCGATCACATGCAGTTTTTCCTCAATATACATGGCATCCTGGTGACCTCCGGAACAGAGGCTGTTTTCCATTTCGAGCAACTTCGTCAGGACATTTGCTTTAAAATCCATCGCCTTGAGGGTGGTTACCACCGGGGGCTCCCCCGCATTCTGCGCATCAACAACAGCGGCATCCCCGCCGGCCAGCAGGTCCAGGGCTTCGGTAAGCGCGCCCTTCCTGCGGCCGGTAAGGTCAGCGATTTTCGCTTCCAATGGTTCAATCTGCATTGTCCGGTCATAATCTCCTGAAAACAGCCTTCTTTTCCCTTCAAAATCCCTGACCACCAGTTTAAACTTTCCCGATGGCTCCGTAATGGCCGAAAATCCTCCCTTTTCATTTTCGAGCATCTGAATAAACATTGCCCGGTCTTCTTTAAAATAAAGGTTATAGACCTTCTGAAATTCTGCTTTGTCAAACTTCCGGCTGGCAAGAAATACCACCGCATCGTTGACCGGTGTCTTTTTGTTCGGGACAGTCATGTAGCTTTCAGGGAGCAAAGCATAAATACTGCTCTCCAGATTGTAATATTCAAGCTGGGGAAGCAGCACTTTATAGGGCAGAATTTCCATTCCGGGTTTGAGGATATAAATATCCTGCTCAAGGGTTTTATAAACCGAGAGATAGGCCTGGGTGGTCTCGGTTTTTCCGCTCAGCGACGGATAGCTGGCCTTCAGCAGAAACAGATCGTAATTATCGATCAGCCCGCCGGTGTTTTCGCCCCTTTTTTCATCAGTAGCTTTTATGATGGGCGCTTCAAGCACAAGCACTGCATTCCCCTGGGCGTTTGTTACCGTTTCCTTCGAGATAACCTTCAATCCGGCTGGAACCGACCAGGAGATGGTTTTCCCCTCAACAGGCCTTCCGTTTTCATCTTCGAAATGAAATACGGCCTTTGTCCTGCTGCGCCCGTCGCCGACAATTTTATTCTGGCTGAATACAATGCCTGTCTTTTCTGTTTTTACTTCTTCTTCTTTGGTTCCGGCGGCCTCGCTGCTTTTTTTCTGACCGGCATATTCAAATAAAATGGGGGGTATGTAAACAAAAACACCATGGTTGGGCATAGGCATATAAGCCGACGACATTCCGCTGGTGCGGATATCATAATTCTCATAATACTTCTGCTCGCTTGCGGGTGGTCCCAGGAATGCCTTTTTAAAACCGGTCATTCCTGCCATTTTTCCCATTGCATCGTTAAATTCGGAATAATCCTCATTGGAAAAAAGTATGGCCACCTGTTCACTCGAACCAGCGCTGGCCTCACCAAAATATCCCTCTCCTCCACGGCTGATATCAAGTACCCAGTCCGATTGCCCCGTTATATCCTTACCATAATATACTCCGGGAACAATGTTTCCGTTCCGGCCGTCGGTAACTTTTGTAATTTCAATCTTCGCCTTACCCTTTACGCCGTTCAGCTCACACACAACATACACAAAATTGTCGCCGTCTTTTTTAGGGATAAGCGTGATCGGGTTCAGTCCTTCGCGGAATGTTTCAAGCGCTATGCCCGTGGCCAGCCGCTGATTGGCAGCATAATCCGTTGATCCGGTAGCACGGGCCATAAACTTCTGCATAAAACGGAACATAAAATAAACCATGCGCTGCGATGATTTCACCGGCGTGCCGAACATGGGGCTGGTAAATTTGACCAATGCTACGCCCGATTGCATGTTAACCTCGGTTTCATCAGGAAAGCCTGAGCTGACGCCGATTTTTACCTTGCCGCTCATGCCGGTAATTACTTCCCCCTCGCCGTTACGGGCCGAAATCACCAGGGTGGTAAAATCCTCCCCGTCGCCGGCAAGTTGGGGTTTCCCGGGCTCCACCAGCAACCTGAACGATTCCTGCGGAAATCCTGTAAGGGCCATGAGTAATATTAATCCTGCGATTATTGTCCGTTTCATAGCTTATTCATTTTCAAAATAACCGGGAATGGTATTGTACTCTTTTTCAACCGGAGACTTTTTCGGAATACTCTTGTACCAGTAATAACCGAATAAGCCGGCAATGGCAACGACAATAACGAGTATTACAATCAGGCAACCGGAACAACATCCCCTTTTTTTCTTTTTTTGCTGCTGCGGATAGGTTGATTCAGCCGGAATTTCAGTCATAGAAATGCGTTTAGCGTACGGTAATATAATTTATAATCGGTGTAATTATCAGATATTAAAGGTTTTCCGGTCACAACGGAACAGGTAGCATCAAATCATCGGTTAGTCAGGTGCAAGGTAACGCAAAAACCCATTCTTGTCAACACTTTTTAGCCTTTTACAAGCCGGAATATGTTCAAACGAACCCGCGAAACCGGTAAAATTTAAGCCAATTTTAATGCAATCCGGGGCTGGAATGCTATAACACTGATTATCTGTTTTTTATCTAATTTATAAGGCATTTAGCACTCATACGTATATATGTCTATATTGCTATTTTTCTGCTATTTACGGAATGCAGACCGCCTGCTGATAAACAAAACTTTTGTTTGGTATTTGAATAATTTGTTTCTTTGCAGGCTCAAACCAAAAAAGGAGAAAAAATGTCAGACATTGCAACAAAAGTAAAAGCTATCATCGTTGATAAGCTTGGCGTTGATGAGAACGAAGTGACTCCCGAAGCAAGTTTCACCAACGATTTAGGTGCAGATTCTCTTGATACCGTTGAACTGATCATGGAATTCGAAAAGGAATTCAACATTGCCATCCCCGATGATCAGGCTGAAAAAATCGGTACTGTAGGCGACGCCATTGCTTACATCGAAAACAACACCAAATAAGGATTTTCCTGAATGAAGTTAAGACGAGTTGTAGTAACCGGACTAGGTGCACTTACTCCATTAGGCAATAATGTTCAGGATTACTGGACTGCGTTGGTTAATGGAGTAAGCGGCGCTGACCGTATCACGCGGTTCGATGCAGGCAGGTTTAAGACGCAGTTTGCATGCGAAGTCAAGAACTTCGATCCCCTGAAATATTTCGACAGGAAAGAAGTTCGCAAGTACGATCCCTATGCCCAGTACGGTATGGTCAGCTCTGACGAGGCAGTTGCCGATGCAGGACTGATACCTGAAAAACTCGACCTCAACCGTATTGGTGTAATCTGGGCCTCCGGAATCGGCGGGCTGGTAACCTTCCTTGATGAGGTAAGCGCATACGCCACCGGCGATGGAACCCCCAGGTTCAATCCGTTCTTTATTCCGAAAATGATTGCCGATATTACGGCAGGACATATCTCCATCAAACATGGCTTCAAAGGGCCCAACTTTGCCACGGTTTCAGCCTGTGCATCTTCGGCCAACGCCATTGTGGATGCATTCAGTTACATCAAGTGGGGAAAGGCTGATATGTTTGTCTGCGGCGGATCGGAAGCCGCGGTAAATGCGCCCGGAGTTGGTGGTTTTAATGCCATGCACGCCATTTCCACAAGAAATGATGATCCCAAAACCGGTTCCCGTCCGTTTGACAAGGACCGCGACGGCTTTGTGATCGGAGAAGGCGCCGGAGCCCTGATCCTCGAAGAACTGGATCATGCCCTGGCCAGGGGAGCCAAAATTTACGCCGAAGTGGCCGGTAGCGGTCTTACCGCCGATGCCTATCACATGACAGGCCCCCATCCCGAAGGCGACGGCGCCATGCGCGCCATGAAAGCCGCGCTTGAAGAAGCCGGACTCAGCCCCGCCGATGTTGACCACATCAATACGCACGGCACCTCCACCCCACTGGGTGATATTGCCGAAGCTAAAGCCATTGTTACGCTTTTCGGCGAACATGCGCCCAAAATCAATATCAACAGTACCAAATCAATGACAGGCCACCTGCTGGGAGCCGCCGGAGCCATTGAAGCCATCGCCACCGTACTGGCCGTTCAGAACAACATCATTCCCCCGACCATCAACCACTTTACCGATGATCCGGAAATCGATCCTTCACTGAACTTTACCTTTGGAAAGGCTGTAAACAGAACCGTAAATGTCGCCATCAGCAACACTTTCGGTTTTGGCGGACACAATGCCTCCATCCTGATCAAGAAATTTGTAAAATAAGCTGTGTTCCTCCTGAAATTAAAACCACCGCGGTTTTACTTTTCCGCTGAAAAACACTTTTTTGAAGCAATAAAAAATATTTTCGGGTATTATCCCGGAAATATTTTTTTATACAAACTTGCTTTCCGCCATAAATCCCAGGCCGAAGAGCTGCACAACGGGATCAGGGTCAGTAACGAAAGACTCGAATTCCTGGGCGATACCGTGCTCAGCACAGTGGTGGCCGATTACCTCTTCAGGATGTTCCCTTACAAAGATGAAGGTTTTCTTACTGAGATGCGCTCCAAGATCGTGAGCCGCGCCCAGCTCAACAAACTTTCGCTCCGCCTCGGGCTCGATCAGCTGATCATCCATACCCAGGAAAAAAACAATGTGTACCGCTCAATCAGGGGCGATGCCTTCGAAGCCATTGTGGGCGCCATGTACCTGGACAAAGGCTACGGGTTTACCCGGAAAGTTCTGATAAACAGGGTAATTAAAACCCATTTTGACCTGAACGAGCTGATCAATACCGACCTGAACTTTAAAAGCCGGCTGATAGAGTGGGCGCAAAAAGACAAGAAACAGGTCGAATTCAATGTGATACAGGAGGTAGGGTCAGGCTACAACAAGCAATACATTGTCGAGGTTACGGTCGATCAGGAGGTTGCCGGCTCGGGCCGCGACTTTTCCATTAAAGGCGCCGAACAGAATGCCGCCATGAAGGCCATCGAATACTTCGGAATCAACGGCAACGGGAAGCATTAACCGGATAAGCTTTAAGCTATAAGGCATTCCGGAAATTTTCCGGAATGCCTTATAAAATCTGAATAACCTATGCTATCTGGCAATAACCAGGGTTTCTGCGGCAATGGTTTTTCCGCCTTGTGAAAGTATTACAGCATAGTTTCCATTTACAAAACCGGAAATATCAATGATGGCCTCATTGTGCTGGCCTTGCAATGGACGGGTAAGAACCTGTCTGCCGTTTGCATCATGAATCATAAGTATATTGGTTTCTTGCCCGGGAACATTCCATGAAACAGTAATAAAGGTATTTGCCGGGTTAGGAAATACCCGGAGTTTTTGAGATTGCACTGCCTTTAATTCGGGTTTATAAATCGGCATTGATTTTAAGCCATCATCAAGTTTTACCGGCTCTTCATAAATTATCAGGTTATCAGAGAGCAAAATATTACGCGATAATGCAGCTGGCTTGTCCTCAGCTGAGGTGCTTAATTGCATCAAGGCTTCGTAAATGACAGTTCCGGGCTCAATTACTAATGCCGGGTTGTTTTCAAATTCTATCAATTCATTCAATAGAGTAAAATACCGGGTATGAAGTGATTGTTCACTTGCATCAAGCGTGAATTCTGAGGGAATGTTGTTTATCACTTGCTGCGCCGCAGAAGGGTTGCCTTTAAACAACTGCCAGAATGCCAATTGGTAGCGTGTGCCCGGTGTATTTGCCCCCGCCAGCAATAAACCAATGGTGTCTGATTGCCAGGTATGAAGTGTGTCATTGGCATACAAGTTGCACAATGTTGAAAATTTTACCCAAACATCGTGCTTATAAGAAGAAATGGTAGCTTCAAGGTTTTCCTTCGCACTTGTGATTAACTGCCCGGCAAGTACCTCATTCTTCATTTCATCTGTCATTGGTACCATCCTGCTATCAAGCATTTCAACCATTTGAGCCGATTTTGCCGCTTGCGGATTGGACACAAGCACATCACGTAACATGGCATTGTTAAGTACTTCCTCCTTAATGATGGAGGTTTTTAAAATAGTATCGGACAAATAGGGTGAATCAGTCACTAATTGATTACGGAGGGCCAGACCTTCATCAGGGGTACTGCTTATTACTACCTGGTGAAGTTCAGTAGTTGATCCTCCGTCAACAATAGCATCAAGGCCAGCCTGGGCTTCTTCAGCCAATGCCTCCGACCCTTCCATTGCCAGTTTAATTTCCTCTTTACCTGTTCCTGTTCCAATACGGCTTGGGCATGAGCCTGTTTTGGTGTAAGTGGTGCCAAATACCTGATAATTGGTCGTAAGGTCGGCAGGATTGGGCAATAGTGAAGCCGGGCCATAATGGTGGCGATAATATATAATCCAGTTACATACATTGCTGATATCCTTCAGGTTGCTTGTGGTGGTAAACGTATTTCCTGCCGGTGCAAGATTATTACCCGGGATATTTGCGCCCTGATGGTAGGCTATGCCATCCATAGCAGTAACCTGAAAACTATTGCGTGGGGATATCCTTATATCGGTACCATTGTTTATAAAATCATTGCATTTGTAACACAAGCCATCAATGGAGCCTCCGCTTTGCCTGTTGTAGCCCTGGGCAATGGTGCCATATTCAAGGTTTTGGAAAGTGTTGTTATATACCTCGTTGTTGTCGGGCCCGGCTTCGTTAATGACCAATCCTATGCCTTTACGGGAAGTTGATGAATAGTAGAAATCATTTTCTTCGATGGCAAAAGCCGTTGATGCATCCACATATAAACCATAGCCCCCTGGGTTCAGGCCGGCAACTTCTCCAAGTATTTCAAAGTCATTCTTCTTAATGTTGGCAAAATCAATATTGCCTAAATACATTCCCCGGAGATTGTTTATAAATTCACTGTTGTGGACAGCGGTAGTACGTTGCCGTGAGGAGCCCAGTGCATAAATTCCCCGGTAAAGGCCTGTGAACTTACTTTTCAAATAAGCGCCGCACGGAACAGTATTGCTGATGCATGTCTCGTCAACCAACACATCGGCATCATAGGCATAAATTCCACTGCCCCACAGGCCAACACTTTCATTCTGGTAAGTGTTTTCAAAAAGGCATCCCTTAAAACTAATGTTGGATATCCCGTTTAGCTTTACAAAATAATCGGGGTACTTGCCGTTGGGCAGGGCGGCATTGGTGATGAAGTTGCACTTTTTAAAGAAACCATAGTTTGCGAAGCTGTAGGGCAAAATTTCCACTGCAACAATATTGTTTACAAAATTAGCGTCAGTGGCCATAATTAACCCGCCGTAATAGTTAGGATCGGGTGTGGTGGTGCCATTTAAAGGTTTCCATGTACGTATGCCACATTCGGCATTTTCAATGGTTCCACCGTTTATTATCAATACACCCTGGTTGGTAGAGGGTGCCTGAGCCACATTACTGTTGCCATGTACTTCAATACCGCTCCAGATATTTCCACAGGAGTTTGTTATTTTCCCTCCATTTATAATTATTTTTCCACCTCTTTCAATTACTATTTTTTTACCTTCCGGAAGTTTTATTGTTGAGTTTTGAATTGTTAATTGTGAACCGTTTTGTACTTTAATATCTCCAAAAACTTCATGATCTTTGTCCCAGATTATATTTCCACTTATTAGTGCTGTTTCATTCATTCCACATGGTAAATTGGCTTCCCAGATACCACGTCCAAATGTACCTACTACTATCCTTCTGTTAACATAATCCATCTGCATATCAGATATATCAACATTTGGAAGGTTACTTTCGACATATTCCCAAATAGCATTATCAAAATCATATTCGTAAAGCCCGTAATTTGTAGCAGCGAATAATAATCCTTCAACACCTTTATACATTTCAAGATGTCCAACTCTACTAATGTAAGATGGAAAGCCATTTGACATATCAGTCCATAGATGTGTTATTGTATTCACATCATAAACCTTATATCCTACTGCAACCCAAATATGATCTGGATTAAAATAATCAATGGCAATGGAATTAATCCACATATCCAATAATGGAGATCCAATATCTTCCCAATCAGTTGAATTTGTACCTCCACCTGTAACAGATTTAAACACTTTTTGGAAAGAACCGCTAGTATTTCCTATCCAACTAGTATATAGATAATTCCCACAGTTCGAAGAATTTGTGATACGCCATGAACTTTGATCTGTAACATTAGGATAATTAGAATATGATTGCCAGTTAGTACCTGCATCGGTAGAACGTCTTATCCCATTTGGACCAGGTGAATATAGCGTATTTGCTGTAGTTTGACTTTGAATAAAAAATGTGTGCCAATGACTTCCACAAGAACCTATAGAACTCCAATCAATTCCACCATTAATACTCCTTGAAATACTACCATTTTGGCTGCTGACCCACATGCGTAGTGGATTATTCCAGTCAATATTACATTGGAATCCATCACCTCCTTTTACATGTTTACTATTCCATTCTCCATTTAATTTATTGTATAAATTAGAGCCACAATCAAATGCCCCACTCAATGCAACGGCATTGTTATCTTCTGAAATTGCCAAATGGTGTACTGTGGCAACTCCTAATCCATTTGATTTTTCCAACCAATTATTTCTTAAATCAGGCATAGTTGATTTAAATACTCCACCATCGTTTCCAACCCACAGACTTTGACCCCCTGGCTCGAAAATCATGTGATGCATGTCAACATGGATTTTACATGAACCATAGGGACTATTCAAGTTTGATGATGTAACATCAACCCATGAACACGTATTACTCATATCAAGCAAATCGTCTGTATATCTGATTGGGGCAGTATTACCGTAAACCATTGATAAATTTCCATTCATATCTAATACCGGCGAGATTGCCCAACCCATCGCTCTAGTTGGACCAACTCCTTGAGGGCCATAAGAACAATTTGGTAATTGGCCTTTGCTAAATAATATATTGGATGAGTGATCATATCTGTATAGATATGAAGAATTTAGCCCGCCAAAGTATGTAGCTATAATGAATAAAAAATTTGGGGAAGAAGCTGATATTTCAATAGATAATCTTCTACCTATTTCATTTGGTATTGATGATATATTAGGCAATTCTATTATTATATCATTAATCCAATCAATTTTATAAATCGATGTGAATAATCCAGTCCCTGAAGCATATACAATGCCAGTAGAAACTGGGTCTAATTCAACATCATAGAAATCGCCTTCTAATAATTTGTTGAATTGTGGATTTGCACTAAGAGCATCTTCACATTCATATAGGCCATTACCTGTTGCAACAAATATGTGAATCTGATTATTGTGCCTGCGAATGACCAATTTTCTCATTACTCTAATGTTCTCAAGACCAACAGATTCCCATGTTAAACCAGCATTTGTAGTTCTCCAGACTCCAACAGCGTTTTGCCCCCAGGTATTCCCATTTGCCATACCCTCTCCATTCCCTGTTGTTACAAACCATGTTGTTTCACTGTTTTCAGGATCAATTGCCACACTTGAAACTCCACAAAGTGGTAATCCTTTATCAGTACCACAGTTAGTCCAGAAATTCCCTCCATCAGATGACTTCCATAATCCTCCAACAGGAGAACAAGCAAACATTTTATTATGGGAAATATCATTCGGGTCGAAAGCTATGTAATGAATTTGACCGAGTCCTTTGCTACTATAATTTGTTCCTTCGGGCATTTTATCTGGCCCTATAAAATCCCAATTTAAATCTAAATCTGAAGTTGAATAAGTTGGATTTTTCAATATAAAATTGTTTATATAAAGATTGAGCTTTTGCCTCTCAGCAACAAAGTCACCGCTTGGATACAAAATAGGCTCATAATAATCGACCCAATTTTGATACGGATTATATCCGGTTCCCTGCATATTGTCAATTCCATTTTGCAATAAAATGGGTTCATAATAAGCATCATAAAATGCTTTAATTGTATAAAAGTTATCATTCTGTTGAGAAAATGTCTCTAATGACACTATCATTAGAAAACTAATAAATAAAATCCTTTTCATAATTAATTAGTTTAGGTTAGACAAAAATTTAAGAATTACAACTGAATTATCAGATAAGCTGTGCAATTTGAGGATATGAATCCCATTTTTTAAATTCTTCGGATCAATTCGTATTTCATTGAGAGGCATATTATAACGTTCACTTTCTATTCTACCTAGAACATCTAATACCTGATAATTGAAAATCTCATTTGCCCTGTTAGCAGAAATGATTTGAGCTATATCTGTTACAGGATTTGGGGAAAGATATAATTTCTCAGTTTGCAAGTCATCAATTCCAACCCACTGCCCATAACACCCTTCAAAGAATGGATTATCCGGATTGTGGTAAATCTCTTCATCTTTGTAGAAGAAACAATTCAAAAAATATGAAGTTTCAAACCAATCTTCAGCACAGAACATTTCTGTTTCAAGAGGATGTTTCATGCTCCCAATTCCCTTTACCCAAACTGTATAACATGTATTATCGTAATCATCATAAGAAAAAATATGAAGAGCTAAATGGAGGATGTTATTAATAACTAATGTTGCAGTATCTAAACAAACGACGTGAAAAGAAGTATCTGAGCCATTGGTTATTGGGATCGTATCGCCTGGGACTAAGGAAAAGTCATAAAGTAACCCCTCAGTATTATAAAACGAATCAATAAAATATACACGTGAATTGACGACATCAACCCTATATGCACCCTCATAGTATGGGTTATATCCTACGGCAAGATCAGAAAATAATTTCGTGTAGTTTTCTCCATTTATTAAAGTATCTCCCATGGTTACGTATTGATATGTCCAAAATGTTGCAAGTGGAGGAGGCGAAGGGTTATAGTCAAAATCAACTGCGTACCAGATTGCGCTATCTTGCGGAAAGGGCATATATTCCTGAGATCTGCCCGTGGTTTGTGCCTGGGTGTTAAATGAATGTGCCAAGGTAAAAAGCATTGGCAAAAGTAAGGTTGGCTTCATAAAGGTTAGAAATTAATGATTGGTTGTTTTTAGGTTTTAATTGTAACTGCCAGTGTTGCTGCTTATAGGCAGAGAACCGCATTTTTAATGTTTCTCATAAGTGTTAGTATTTAGGGTTTTACAATCAGTTTTGTTGAAATGTTGATCGTGCTTGAATTTATTTTCATAAAATAAAAGCCAGTGTTTAAATTTGAAACATCAATGGCAAAGCTACTGCCGGGCCATACTGGTGGCGATAGTATATAAGCCAGTTACATGCATTGCTTATATCCTTTAAGTTGCTTGTGGTGGTAAAGGTATTGCCTGCTGGGGCACGATAGCTGCCAGGAACATTTGCTCCCTGATGGTAGGCAATGCCGTCCATAGCTGTAACCTGAAAACTGTTACGTGGAGAGATCCTTATATCGGTGCCATTGTTGATAAAATCGTTGCATTTGTAACACAACCCATCAATTGAGCCACCGCTTTGTTTGTTATACCCCTGGGCAATTGAACCATATTCAAGGTTCTGGAACAAGTTATTGTAAACTTCATTGTTGTCGGGACCTGCTTCGTTGATAACCAGACCAATACCTTTACGAGCGGTTAAAGGGCAATAGAAATTGTTTTCTTCGATAGCAAAAGCGGTTGATGCATCCATATATAAACCATACCCGCCAGGATTCAGACCAGATACTTCGCCTAAGATTTCAAAATCATTTCGCTTTATATTAGCAAAATCAACATTACTAAAATACATCCCTCTCACAGTATTCTTGAACACACTGTTATCAACTACTGTATTCCGCTGCTGTATGGCACCCAGTGAGTAAACTCCTCTGTAAAGCCCTTCAAAAGTGCTTCTTCTGTATTTGCTACATGGTATAACAATGTCATCGCAAATTTGGTCAATTAGCACATCGGCATTGTATGCATATATACCATTCCCCCATTGGGTGAAATTATTGCTCAGGTATGTATTTGTAAATTTACAACCCTTAAAAGTTATGTTGGAGACACCGTTAAGTTTTACAAAATAATCAGGGTATTTTCCTTCGTATAAAACCGAATTTGTCAGAAAATCGCACCTATTGAAGTTACTATAGTTTTTAAAGCTATAAGGTAGAAATTCTACCGCAACTATATTGTTTATGAAATCAGCATCATTTGCAATAACCAGACCGCCATAGTAGTCGGGATCAGGCGTATTGGTTCCATCTACCGGCTTCCAGGTACGTATGCCACATTCTGCGTTTTCAATAGTTCCCTCGTTTATAACCAACACTCCCTGATTGCTTAAGGGAATTTGTGCAGCATTACTATTACCCCTGACTTCAATACCACGCCATAGAGTATTATCAATTGATTTGAACAAATTGTTGTTGCTGGTCAATTTTCCCCCTCTTTCGATTATTAATTTATTTTCCGGCTTTGCGCTGAAAGTTGATCCATCGATGGAAATGTTCGGACAGGCAATGGTAATACTGGCATTTTCGAAGTAGGCATTTTCAATTGTTGTAACAATTGCAGTACTTTCTATTATAAGTTCAATTGTTGCTCCATCTTCAGCTTTTATCAAAAGATTATTCCCAAAGGTTGCATTTCCCTTCAGAATAAGCTTATTATTTCCTCTTTTAGCTAAAAAAGTTACATTGTTACCAGCAAGAAGAGTACTACCATTTTCAATTGTTACTTCGCTGTTGTACATGTCAATGCGAACACCATTATTAATGGTCAATGTTGAGCTATTATCTACTTTCGGTGAAAACCTTGAAACCATATTGGCCTCAAAAGTTAAATTAGCCACTATGGGAGTTTCATGTGGTATTAAATCGTATTCAATACCAAATTTCTGAATGCCAGCAACAAGTTGTATATTATGCTGTTCATAAGCAAGCTCAAATTCTTCATCCCAACGGTAATCGACCAAGGAGTAATCATAAAGTTCACTTACGCTAGTTGCTAAATCGTCAATTACCAGAAAAACTTTTCCATATTCAATGTCTTTGTGGAAATGGTTAAAATCAAACAGTAGTTCAATTGGACCCATTATCGGATTTTCATCTTTATCCTTTCCTTGAATAAGCAAGGATCCTCCATCATTTGAATACCCGGTATAAAAGGAAGGATCACCTGTATAAGTTGGCGAATTAGCCAATGTAGAATAACCACAACCTATCTTTAAATTATCTCTTTTTTGGGAATCTAATTTTACTTTCAACACCACTTCAGGAGTATTTGATTCCTTAGGCGTTAAGGCATAAAATTCATTTCTCAGATTCCATTCATTTTCAATGTAGGGCAAAAAACAATATATAACCCAGATAAAACCATCATTCTGATGGCCTGGCCCATATGAGTTTGCAACCTTAAATCCTCCAATTTCCCAGTCACGCATATCAATAACTCCGTCCTTATTGTTATCAATATCATTTCTGAATTGACCATCGGGTTGTACATTGTTAAGTGTGCCAGATCCACCCCAATCGTATTTTATTTCATCATTGTATCCCACAATTGCCATTGCATGACCACCAGCCCAAGAATATTTATAAATGGCTTTTTGAGTGGCATAAGGGCTCTCTGGAGGTAGATTGATTTCACCGGTAGCATTGAGAACTCCAATTGTGATTACTCCTCCAACCGAGCTTCCTTCATTATGGTCATAAAGGTAATGTTTCATTAAGTTTAATGATTCTTCAAGCGCTGCCGGGCCGGATTGAACTGTCATATTAAATTTATGAACTGATTGTAATTTATTGGTCATTACATTGTAGTAATAGTCATATCCGGAAGGCCATCTCCATGAATCTTTAGGGTCTAGCTGAGCTGGTCCGTCAAATTCAGCATCGGTCATTGCTCCGCTTTCCATAAGGAACTTTTGTACCTTTTCAAGGCTGGTATAGCCTTGCCATCCTTGATATCCATGGTTCAGGTGGTTATAAGAAAAATTTGGCGCATATCTGGTATCCTGCGTATTGGCCCTTAAATTTCTAAGTCGGTTGATTTCATAAGCAAAAGTGTACCATGTTGAAGAAATGTTCTGGCAGGCAGCGGTTGGCCGCTGATCATAAAAGTACAAATCAGATTCATTATCTATTTGAGGAAAATAAATCTGTGTAGAGTTATCAACTTCAATGGGGAGATTGATCACGGCTGATTTTGGCGATAAGGTCATTAAAGGCACAGCATCCCAATACTCCTGCGAGCTTGGAATATATCCGGAAGGAGAGGGGTTTACCTGTGCCATAATTTTAATGTTCACAAGCATAATCATGGCAAGCATAATGATTCCAAAAGCATTTTTTGTTGTTTTCATAAGTTGTTTATTAAGTTAATATTGGTTGTGATATTTATTGAGTACCAGTTTAATTATTTGAAGCTGTTTTTCAGATTCAATTTTCGCTATGTATAAACCAGGAGACAGATTTGCTGCTTCAAACAAATACTCTTGTAGAGGTTCCATTTCAAAAGTTAAGATGCAAGATCCTGATTGATCGAGGATTTCAACTTTTGATGATTGATTTATTGTTGATTTAAAAATTATGTGGTTCTTAAAAGGGTTAGGATAACATACTAAGAGTTTATTTCTGAATTCTAAATCATTAATTATATGAGATGCAGTAATTATTGTATCCTGGCTTTTATAAATGATTGAAGAACCCGGCGGGTACATTAGTAGTTTTCCAATAGCATCAACTGCAAATTGGCCTGCAGAATTATAAATCAACCCATTATTCAGCACAATAGGATAAGTATCACCTCCATCCTCTGATAACAATACACCCCCAAATCCAGCGCTTTGATCACAGGCTAGAAAAATCCGGTTGTCAGGTACAACCTGAAAATCCATTACTGATGAATTGATTGCTATATATTCCCAGGAATTCAGCACAAAATCAAAACGGTATATGCCATTCCAGCTACCAACAAGTAGCCTTCCGTTGTTATCAAAATCCAAAGAATAATAAGCACTCGGGGTAGTGAGATTAAGAAAAGGTATCCATGTTTTTCCATAGTCTATTGACGAGTAAACTTTAGGTTGTTCGTCACTCCAACTATTGGTAAATCTCGAACATGCGTATATTATGCCATTGGGCCCAAAAGCAATATCAGTAATATGCTCCTGATAATCATCGTTATACAAATTCAGTACATTTTCCCATGTTTCACCATTATCGACTGAACGAAGCATTCCCCTTGAGTTTTCACCTCCAACCAGTATGATACTATCAAACCCGCATCTGATAACATCAAAAGAAGTGGCTTCCGGAAAATGTTCGTAAACCAATTGCCAGTTTTCTCCGAGATCGGAGGTTCTGTATAACTTGCTAAAAAGCGAAGTGAACAAAGTACTGTCACGATAAAATGCTATTGCCCTGGTATATAAATAAGGGATACCATTGTTTTTATGTTGCCAGGTTTCTCCATTATCATCACTGCGGTATATTCCCCCCAAATTCTCATCCCAAGTAGCAAGGTAAATCCTGCCCTGTGGATCCACTGTCATATCGTAAATATGAACTCCCGGATTGTTGATTGGTTCCCAGAAATCCTGGCAAAAAGAATTAATGGATAATAGGGAAAAGGCTAATGAGAAAATGAAATCTTTCATAGTTGTGATTTTTATTGGCGTATCAGTTTTAAAATTTGATGCTGCTTTTCGGATTCAATTCTTACTAAATACAAACCAGTAGGCAAAATAGTTGCATCAAAATGGTATTCTTGTAAAGGTTCCAGGGTGAATTTGCTTAAAATAAAACCTAATTGGTTGAAGACCTCAACATGCACTTGTTTATTTACTGTTGATTTGAAAATTAAATATTTGTCAAAAGGATTGGGAAAAATTTTTATTGGCATCTCAACCAAAATAGGGGAATCAATATCTGTAAAAATCGTATCATTACTACGATATAAATAAGTTGACGACTGATTCATTATTATTCTGCCATTAATATCTATTGTAAATTGCCTTGCATAGTTGGAGTTCAACCCGCTATTCAGCACAGTAGGATAAGTATCACCTCCATCCTCTGATAACAATACTCCACGAAATCCTCCGTTTTGATCACAGGCAAGAAAAATCCGGTTGTCAGGTATAACGATAATATCTCTCACCGATGTATTTATTGGAATATGCTCCCATTGTTGTAGCGCAAAATCATAGCGGTAAATTCCACTCCAGCCTCCCACAAGTAGCCTACCGTTGTTATCAATTTCCAAAGAATAGTAGGCACTTGGAGTGTCCAGGCTTAAAAAAGGAATCCATGTTATACCAAAATCATCAGAACGATATACCTTTGGCTGCTCATCGCTCCAAACATTGGTATAACTGGTGCAAGCATAAATACTGTTGCCCGGTCCGAAACATATATCCTCTACATGTTCATAATGATCAGGACTTGATAGGTTAAGTACATTTTCCCATGTTTCACCATTATCGACTGAACGGAGTATTCCCCTTGAGTTTTCACCTCCAACCAGTATGATACTATCAAACCCGCATCTGATAACATCAAAAGAAGTGGCTTCCGGAAAATGTTCGTAAACCAATTGCCAGTTTTCTCCGAGATCGGAGGTTCTGTATAACTTGCTAAAAAGCGAAGTGAACAAAGTACTGTCACGATAAAATGCTATTGCCCTGGTATATAAATAAGGGATACCATTGTTTTTATGTTGCCAGGTTTCTCCATTATCATCACTGCGGTATATTCCCCCCAAATTCTCATCCCAAGTAGCAAGGTAAATCCTGCCCTGTAAATCTACTGTCATATCGTAAATGTGTGCTCCCGGATTGTTAATTGGTTCCCAGAAATCCTGGCTAAAGCAGGAAAGGGAAAAGAATGTCAAAGTGAGTATAAGAACGAAGTTATTTTTCATACTAAAATTTTAAATCAATATCTGAATTAAATACAAACAAGTTGAATCAAGGATTTAGTGTTTAATAATAAGTTTTACTGAAATGTTGGAGGAGTGTGAATTTATATTCAGGAAATACAAACCTTGGTTTAAAGTAGAAACATCAATGGCAAAACTATTGCCGGCAGATCCAATGTCTTTTTGCATTATAACCTCACCCAGCGTATTGTAGATAGTCAGCAACTCTGCATATTTAAAGCCCTCTGGTAGCCGCACTGTAAGAATATTTGAAACCGGGTTGGGAAAGACTTCTAACATGTTTAACTCAGAATTATCCAGACCCACCGCAAGAAAACCACAATTTTCATTGTATGGTTCATAACCAAACCAAAATGAACCATTTACTTGTACACACACTGTTTCTGATTGATGAAATGGATCAAAACCACTCAAGATATCTAAGTTTGGAAAAGTAGACCTATAGTCTTTTATACCTTCAATAAACTCAAGGCTCATACTACTACCATACTTGAGCGAAAAAAAAACATAAAATTTTCTATATTCATTTAATTCTCCAATAAATGACATGTCAATGGAATCAATAAAAGCTAAATAAAACAAAGAGTCATCAAATACGCTAAATTGAAACGCCGGTAAACTGACTGTATCACCCACTGCAGCAGATAGGTCATAGCCAAGTTTTTCCTGTGTCTCTCCAAGGTAGTTCCGGATAAACCAAATTTTCTTTTCTTCTACACTCTGACGCATAAAACAATGCAGGGTACTTATGGTGTCATAAATGGTTGGGTAGTCGTCAAGCCTATATACCACCTTATAGTTAAGGTTGTTTATTACAGAATCACCCATCACCGTGAAGATAACATCATTGTATTGCCATGTATTATAATCAAATTCCAAAACGGTCCAATAGGCGTTTTCTTCGGGTAGTGGGTAATAAGTTTGTGCTGCAGCGTTGAATGAAAATGCCAGTGCAAATAGCATGGGTAGAAGTAAACATCGTTTCATAAAGGATTGGTATTATGGTTAGTTTTTTTAGTTTTGATTTGATCCTGAATTCTTTGCTTCTGGCAAAATATATAGAGTGAAAATGTGATTATTAAAAGTAAAGCTATTTTACACTTTGATAAAAAAGAACGCTTTTTTAGATGAAGTAAATTTACTGCTAAATTTTAATAAAAGTCAAGCATGGGGGGGGGGGTAAGTTATTAACAATTTATACACATTGATAAATAATGTATTTGATGTGCCGGAAGCCAGTTAACATCTCAAATAATCATATGCCTTTATCTTAATGATGGCAGCCGGAATCCACTTTTTCCCGGTCACGCCTTCGTCCGGGAATGAATAATTTAATGATGTGAAAATATAAGAATTTTACATCCAGATAACGATCCGGGCCAAAATCCAAAATCTTCCCGGTAACAGAATCCATTTAATCCTGTAAATCCTGTTAATCCTGCCGAAAAAAGAGAAACCTTGCAAATCCTGTTAACCCTGTAAATCCTGTCAAAAATGAGAATCCTGCAAATCCTGTTAATCCTGTTAATCCTGTTAATCCTGCAGAAAAAAAAAGAAACCTTGCAAATCCTGTAAATCCTGTAAATCCTGTCAAAAATGAGAATCCTGCAAATCCTGTTAATCCTGCTAATCCTGCCGAAAAAAAAAGAAACCTTGCAAATCCCGTTAATCCAGTAAATCCTGTCAAAAAAGAGAAACCTTGCAAATCCTGTTAATCCTGCTAATCCTGTCAAAAATGAGAATCCTGCAAATCCTGTTAATCCTGTAAATCCTGTCAAAAAAGAGAAACCTTGCAAATCCTGTTAATCCTGTAAATCCTGTCAAAAAAGAGAAACCTTGCAAATCTTGTTAATCCTGTCATTCCGTGCTGAAGTTTAGCTTATCAGGGAGTCTGAGGTTAAGGTTGTGCCTCGGCTGGTCTCGGCTTCGCTCGACCACCGACGCTCAGCAACCAAGGTTGGGGCGGAAATTTTAAAATAACAGTAATTCCTGAAATTATATCCGGCATTAGAATGCTGTTAATCCTGCCGAAAAAAGAGAAACCTTGCAAATCCTGTTAATCCTGTAAATCCTGTCAAAAAAGAGAAACCTTGCAAATCCTGTTAATCCTGTTAATCCTGTCGAAAAAAAAAGAAACCTTGCAAATCCTGTAAATCCTGTCAAAAATGAGAATCCTGCAAATCCTGTTAATCCTGTAAATCCTGTCAAAAAAGAGAAACCTTGCAAATCCCGTTAATCCTGTCTTTCCGTCCAGAAGTTTAGCTTATTAAGGTTTAAACGTCTTTTACACACCTAACAGGTTAGAAGAAAACCTGTCAGGTGAATTCTTGTCCCTCTCTTCCTCTCCCTTTCTCTCCTCCCAATTGGTGGTCTCGGCTCCGCTCGACCACCACCGCTCGTCCTTCTTCCCGGTCCCTGAGCGTTCACCCTGAGCGAAGCCGAAGGGAAGTCGAAGGGGCGTCCCTCGTCCCTCCTTCAGCGTCCCTCGTCCCTCCTTCAAGCGTCCCTCGTCCCTCCTTCAGGCCTAGTCTGTGAATACGTCGAAACCATTTGATATAACAAGCATTTAGCTGATTACCTCATACACCATTACCGGCTTCTGCTTGTTTTTAAGTGTGATTTCGCCGATTTGCAGGCATTTGAATGAATGCTTTATTCTTTGATACGCTTCATCGCAAATTACGATCTGCCCTTGTCTGGCTGCCGATTGCAGTCTTTGCGCGGTATTTACCACATCACCGATTACCGTATAATCGAGCCTGCGCAGACTGGCAGAGCCGATATTGCCCGATATCACTTCTCCACTGTTAATGCCGATTGAAACATTTGGTTTGTAGCTGACATTTTCTGAAAAAACAGGCAGCCTTTCAATTTCACTGCGGACTGCCAGGCAGGCATCGATCGCCCGGTCCAGGTGATAATCGCCACGAAAAACAGCCATAATCGCATCGCCGATAAACTTATCTATATATCCTTCCTGTTTAATAATCTCTTTTACCATCAAATCAAAATAGCTGTTGAGCAGTTTCACAACGTTATCGGGTGTTTCGTTTTCGCTGATTGAAGTAAACCCACAGATATCAATAAAGGCGATGCTGGCTTCAAGTGTTTCACTTACCATAAGGGTTGATTCATATTCCCTGCTGTTCATAAAATGCAGCACAGTTTCGTCAACATACATTCTGAGGATGTTATTTTCCTTAACTGCTTTAAGCGTTTGCCGGATTTGATTTACATGCGAAAGGGTTTTTTCGATGGTAAGTTCGAGATCATGAAAATCAACCGGTTTGGTAACAAAATCGAATGCACCACGGTTCATAGCCGTACGGATGTTTTCCATATCGCCATAGGCTGAAACAATCACAGCCTTAAGCAGCACGTGCTGATCGTTGAGCTTCGACAGCAGGGTAAGGCCATCCATTTCGGGCATGTTGATGTCGCTGAGCACAATTTCCACATCGGGGTGCTGCTCCAGCTGCTCAAGCGCATGACGGCCATTGCCGGCAAACACGAAATCGTACTCCCCTTCCCTGATTTTCTTACGGAATCTCTGCCTTATCAGTATCTCAAGATCCGGCTCATCGTCAACCACCAATATCTTAGCCATCACAACATTTTTTTATTTTCTCTTTAAGCGCTACAAAATCCACCGGTTTCGAAATAAAGTCATCGGCCCCCAGCTCCATGGCTTTTGTGTAATTTTCCTGATCCCCGTAGGCTGAAATCATCATCACCATTGGCGGAGGGTCGTGGTGTCTGGCTTTGATGCGGCTGAGCAACTCCAGCCCGCTCATGCCCGGCATGTTGATATCGGATAGGATAAGCACCGCTTCGTGCAGGTATTTTTCAAGGCAAATAAGGGCTTCCTCCCCCGAAAAGGCAAACTCGAGCAGTATTTCACCTGATCTGATCTCCTTGCGGAACCGCTGTTCAAACAAGGGTTGTATGTCTTTTTCGTCGTCAACGACCAATATCTTAATCATTTTGTTCATGTTGGAATAAAAATAGTAAATGTGGTTCCTATGCCCTCAGCAGTTTCTACTTTAAGCTCTCCGCCATGGCCTTTGGTGACAATGTCGAAACTCATGCTGAGCCCCAGACCGGTACCCTGCCCTGTTGGCTTTGTAGTAAAGAAAGGCTGGAAAATCTTATCTTTAATATTGTCAGGAATGCCATCGCCGTTATCGCTTATGTTCACTTCCACACCGTTCAAGATCTTTCTGGTTCGTAACCTTACAACAGGCATGTAACCGGGTTTATCCAGCTTTCTCTTTTCATTAACAGCATAAAAGGCGTTGGTAATCAGGTTTAAAATTACCCGGCCGATATCCTGCGGAATAAAACTGATCAGGCCAATTTCAGGATCAAATTCCGTTTCCATGGCAGCATTGAATGATTTGTCTTTCGCCCTTAAGCCATGATAAGCCAGCCGGAAATATTCATCGGCAAGTGCATTAAGATTTGCGGGCTCCTTTGTTCCGGCACTGCTGCGGCTGTGCTGAAGCATTCCCTTTATGATAGAATCAGCCCGTTTACCGTGATGATTAATTTTATCGAGGTTTGCCTGTACATCTTTCAGCATGTCGAAGGCCTGCTCCTGATTGCCATTCGAAAGCTCAGCCTGAATTTCTCCGATCAGCTCTTTGCTGACCTCAGAAAAATTATTGACAAAATTGAGGGGATTTTGTATTTCATGGGCTATACCGGCCGCCAGTTCGCCCAATGAAGCCATTTTTTCACTGTGAATAAGTTGTGCCTGCGTGGATTTAAGTTTATCATAAGCCTTTTCAATTTCCCTGGCCTGCATAAGTTCCAGATTCACAGCCCTCTGTCGCTCCCGGGCAATCAGCCGCTTGCGCTGAAACCGGTCAACGGCAAAAATTCCCGCCGCCAGTAATAAAAAGTAAAACAAATAAGCCCACCATGAACGGTAAAACGGCGGAAGAATCTCGAACTTATAAAATGCCGGTCCGCTCCATTCACCTTCAGGACTCAAAGCCTTCACCTTAAAGGTATATGAACCCGGCGGAATATTTCCAAAGCTTGCCGTGGATTTGTCGGTTACCGGATTCCATTTTTCATCATATCCTTCAAGCATGTACTGATATTTAACCATAAAAGGCCGGGCAGTTTCCAGGCTGTTAAAGTCAAAACTGATATTGTTGTATTTGAAGGGTAACACCAGATTTTCAGGTATTCCACTAAAAGGTCTAATCCCATCAAAACCAATGTCACTATATTTTTCAACCAGCGTATCGCGTTCTTCATCGGTAAGCAACCGGCCAAAAACCCGGAGCTCATCAGCCAGAAAAGCTGGCACGGCATAGTTTTCCCGGTTTCTGACGGAGTCATCCATGCCGGCATAAAACAATGTATTCCAGCTAAAATAGTCATGGTTCACCTTAACACTCTGTATCCTGGTTTTAGGCGGGTCAGTATTCCTGATCACACTGGAATAGTCAAACCGCACAAGTTTATCGCCCGTACCAGCCCATATAATTCCTTTACTGTCGAGAAACATAGAGAAATTATTGCTGATGTCACGGATGGAATAGCCGGTTTTCTGGTTGAAATATTCAATCCCGTTTCCGGCAATATTTACCCCCGGGGGGCCAATGCCTCCTTTCAACACGGTAAAACCATTGCTGGTACCTATAAAAATATTGCCTTCTTTATCTTCTATAATTCCATAAACCACATCGTTGGCCAAGCCTTCACTGGTTGTAAATTGCTCGAAAACAGTTCCATCAATCTGAGCCGGATTTCCGGAAGTCAGTTGTTCAGCCATGTTTTTCCGGATAATTGAAACACCGCCTCCCCAACTGCCTAACAGGATATTACCATTCTTATCCTCAGTAACATACGAAAGCTTATTATCTCTAAGCCCCTGTGCTTTTGTAAAATTGATAAAAGTTTTTCCATTGAACACGCTCAGGCCACCGCGGGTAGCCATCCACATATTTCCCTTTTTATCTTCATAAAAGTACCACACGGTATTGTGCAACAATCCCTGTTCTGTAGTAAAGTTCCGGAAAGTTGAGCCGTCAAATACACTGAATCCTTTTTCATAGGTTCCGGTCCATATCCTGCCTTTGCTGTCTTCCTGCAGACTAACCACATTATTGTCAATCAAACCCTGATCCGCAGTATAATTAACAATTGTTTCACCATCGAAACTACTCAGTCCGCGATCGGCACTGAACCACAATCTTCCGGTTTTATCCCTGATGATCGCAAACGAATAATTTTCAGGGAACCCCTGGGAGGAGTTATACCGTAAAAAATACTTTTGCTTTTCCCGCTGGTTATTGACATTATAACTGAAGACACCATTGCCGGCGCACAACCACAGATTTCCATCATCATCCTCGCTCACCGCAAGGATGGCTTCCAGCAGGAAGTCATCATTGTCGCCTATACCGGTTACACTGGAGCCATCATACCTGCTGAGCCCGCCGCCTAAAGTGCCGAACCACAGGCGGCCTGCATGATCCCGGGTGATGCTGTAGACTTTGTTATGGGCCAACCCTTGTTTCACAGTATAATTCACAAAAACGGAATCTTCCTTCCTGTACTCCGAGAGGCCGGTTTTAGTACCAAACCAAACATTGCCCCGACGATCAACCTGACTGCTTTTTATTTCATTGTTTATCAATCCGTCGCTGGTTGTATAATGAATAAAATCTTCGTTTCCCTTAACAAGGCCGGACGGCTCAACCCTCACCACCCCTCTATCGGTGCCTATCCAGAGGAATCCGCTTTTATCTTCAGCAATGGTGAAGACTTTAACACCTCCTTTCAATAATGGGTAATTAACAAAGGCTTTTGCTCCCACGGCCACTGACTCCGGATTGTAAAGCGCTATACCATAATCCGTTGCAAGCCAGAGATTGCCCTTACTGTCTATAAATAAATCTCCGACGAAGCTACCCGGCAAACCATCCTTTTCATCATAATTGATAAACCTGCTTTCTGCATGATCAATATCCTGTTTAAGTAACTTTGTTGCGCCCTTTGTTGAAGAAAACCAGAGATTGCCATCCCTGTCGGCAAGAATCCCGTTGATATCATTGTCGATGAGCCCGTGCTCCATGGTAAAATTCTGAAATCCCATCCCGTCGTATTTGCTCAGGCCGCCATAAGTTCCGAACCAGATATTTCCGGATTTATCTTCATTAATACAGTTGACAAGGTTATGGATCAAACCATGGTTAGAGGTGAAGTTGGTAAAGGTCTGACCGTCATATTTGCTCAGGCCGTTGCCTGAGGTGCCAAACCACAGGTTTCCGGCGGAGTCCTCAAACCCGCACAATATACTGCTCATCGCCAAACCATGCTCGGTATTGAAATCGGGCATATTTATAAAAAAATCAAACGGCCGGGCTTCCGGGGCCTGCCTGGATGAAAGGCGGATTTTTACTGGCGCAGGTTGCGAATCCAGACTGTAAACCACAGGCTTACCGGCTTCAACCATTAAAGGAACTTCAGCAGAATTCCCCTGGCGGAAAGAATCCTGTCCGGCTTTCTTCACCTCACGTTTACAGGAAGGAAGTATCGTGATCAGAAAAATGATCAGAAACAGCTTGCCGGTGACTCGAAAGTTATACAATTTCTGCTTTATCAGGTTTGGTTTACAGCCAGCGGAAGTCGCACAATAAATTCAGCGCCTCCATCATTCAGTCCGTGTATCAGCAGTTCGCCTCCATGCCCTTTGGTCACAATATCATAACTTAAGCTTAACCCCAATCCGGTACCCTGCCCTGTTGGCTTTGTAGTAAAGAAAGGCTGAAAAATCTTGTCTTTTATAGCGTCCGGAATCCCGTCGCCATTGTCTGATACCCTGATTTCAACGGCGTTCTCCTTCCTTTTTGTAACAAGGAAAACCTTAGGTTCGTATTCTTCACCGTTATCCCTTGATTTTTTAGTTTTCTCAGCAACAGCATACAGGGCGTTATTGATCAGGTTAAGCATTACCCTTCCCATATCCTGGGGGACAACATCCACTTCCCCGACAGCAGGGTCGTATTCGGTTATTATATTAACATTGAAACTATTGTCCCTTGCCCGCATCCCATGATAGGCCAATCGCAGGTATTCATCCGAAAGGTTGTTGATGTCGGTGGACAGCTTATCTCCGGTGCTGGTCCGGCTGTGTTGAAGCATCCCCTTTACTATGCCATCAGCTCTTTTACCATGATGGGTTATCTTTTTCAGGTTTTCCTGAACATCATTCAACAGTTCGCTTGCACCTTCATAATTGCCCAGGGCCAATTCATTCCTGATCTCTGCAATCAATTCATCACTTAACTCGGAGAAATTGTTGACAAAATTCAGCGGGTTCTGAATTTCGTGGGCAATGCCGGCCGTCAGTTCGCCAAGGGAAGCCATTTTCTCTGATTGAATCAATTGCGCCTGTGTATCCTTCAGCCTTTTCAACGCATCTTCAATTTTGGTTTTCTGTTTCCTGAGCTGCGCATTGGCCCTTTGTTTCCCCCGATAGCCAATTAAGGCACCAATAATAATAATGAATGAAAGAAACAGGCCGCTTGCCAGGCCGATCATCCGGGTGCGGTTAAGCTCATCTTTGGCATTCTGAAGCGCCCTGGCAGCTTGTTCCTTTTTCTCAAATTCATAATTCATGGTAAGCTCAGTCGCCCTGCGGATATTTTCCCGGCTGTTAATGGAGTCGGAGATTACCGTATATTTTTTATACAACTCCAGCGCTTTGGCCGTATTACCAATCTGTTCGTAGCACGCTGACAGTTCCCTGAAAAGACTTCCGTTTTCCTCTACAAAAAGATCGGCATTCGCAAGGGAAGCCATCGCCTTTTCATAGTAGGGAATGGCCTGACTCCATTTTTTCTGCGTTTTCAAAACAAATCCCATACTTGAATATGCCTGTTGGGTAATCATGGGCTGATTAACTGAATCGGCGAGTGCAATGGCGTTTTTTGATAACTGCAGGGCTTCATCGGTCTTGTTTTGATTTGCTTTTGCCAAAGCCGCTTTTGAAAAACTTGCCGCCTGAATTCCCTTGTCGCCCATACTTCTTCCAAGTTTAACAGCTTCCATAGCATTATCGTACGCCTTTTGCCATTGCTCAGTTTCGAGATGCATGCTCGAAAGATTGGTATAAGCATACAATTCGACATTGGTCAGTTGCTGCCGTTTCGCCAGATCAATAGATTTAAGAAAATAACTTTCAGCACGCGGGTTGTCACCCATATTCTGATAGGTATTGGCCATGTTCACCAAAGTATAAGCCTGACTTGAAATATTCCCGTCCTCCTCCTGAATTCTGAGCGCTTTCTGCTGATAAAACAAAGCCCTGGAATAGTTGGATTGCTGCTGATAGGCAATGGCTATATTTGAAGCACTTTGGCTTGTACGCATCCGGTTTCCGATCTTTTCATACAGCGGAATGGCCTTTTCGTAAAAGTATATGGAGGAGTCATACAAGCTTTGCATGCCATAATACAAACCAGCCGTAGAATAGTAATTGGCGAAACTGCCCGAATCCCCGGTTTGTTCAACATAACGCCTTAAACCAGACAACTGTCTGAGTGCTGCCGCCGAATTCCCCGCATAGGTATAATTATGAACCAGCTTAAGCATTGCCTCCTCCTGACCAAGTCCGAAGTTTATCTGCTTCGACGCATCTATAATTTTCAGATTAAAGCTGATGGCGGAGTCAAGGTTGATAATGGCCAGGAGGTCAGCTTTTTCAAGCATATGATTAATTCGTAGTTTTTCATCGGTTTCATTCCGGATAAGCCGGTTAAGACTGTCTAGTTTCGCATTTTGCGACTGTGCCGGATTACTGCTGAAAATCATCAGCAAAGTAATTGTAATGGTTTTCAGCGAATACTTCATTTTATCGTAATGTATAGTTATTGAAAAACCTGGTTTGCAACACACGCAGGCATTTTTCATTCATTCAGGGCCCTGTAGCATAGTCAGTTATCAGGACTTTTGTTAACGCGTGCAATGGACCATTACACACATTCAAACACAGAACACAATTCAAAAAAACGGAAGGCTGACACGAATATACTTATGCTGATAGTTATATATAAACCTGTACCATAGGCTATTGTTCATATTTGTATGGCTTTAAAGGAATTGTGCTATTTACAGATAACCCGAAGCTTACCGGCTAAAACCGCCAGCCAAAATTTTCATTCCTGAAAGCTTTAGCTGCCTTCGTTCGGCGTAGTCTGAGACCACGTCGAAACACGCCGCCCGGAACCGATAATGCATTATTTTCAGATCCTGAAAACTTTTGCCTGCAGGCACAATAACCTTTGCGAATAATTATCTTTGCATGAAACCACAGCCATGGCCAGAAAGAAACTGATCAGCGAACCCCTGTCCTATCCCGATCTGGGGATTATAGGTATCAGCAGCCAGCTGAAGGATTACCGGCTGGCCTACCACATTAACCTCTCCGCTGCCCTTTCCCTTACAAGGCTCGACGATCTTCCCGTTTACCAGGAAAAAGAAGGGACCCTGCCCGAATTTCCGCTCTTCGCGTATTATGAATGCAACCGCCGGCTCCACTTTTACCTGATCGGTAACAGCAACCACACCGCCAAACTGGTCCCCGCTTACCGTCAGGCGGATTATTTCCTGCTCACCAAAGGCCCTTTCGAACCTGAACACCAGGCTGCCCTGATCAAGACCATCCGGAAAATAGAAGGCGTACAGCTGACTTTCCCCGTAGAAGGTACTAAAGTGAAAAACCTCGAAGGCATAATGACCGATTTGGAGTTGCACCTGGTTGGGAAGGGAGTCTGAGGTTAAGGTTAAGGTTGTGCTTCGGCTGGTCTCGTTCCGATAGTATTCTAAGACAAAAGCAAGTTTTTTACAAATTAAGCTGCGAATTTCG
>VSSQ01000234.1_pt1 | contig 30523 bp, 28 predicted proteins | sample 4763081 | NCBI WGS metagenome assembly VSSQ01 (sample SAMN12137344, study PRJNA551015) | bioreactor metagenome | isolation source: SDC9 anaerobic chlorinated ethene degrading culture | place: USA: Knoxville, Tennesee | collected 2015-01-01
GTACGCAGAGAAAGTACTTTCTGTCGGGGAAAAAAGGGTTGTTAGAAATTCTCTATTTTTTTATCACGTATGTTGAGTAATGTATCAAACTCTTCTTCATCTGCACTTGGCAATACTATATAAAGAGGAAGATTATCAATGTTGTATTTATAATAGGTTTCGACCAAACGCTTGGCGTAAAGAAAATCCTTTTTGTAGGTTACAAGTAAAAAAAGCAAAATTATCCATAGTTAATAATCACCACAATATTCCATATGAGTAATTTCTAATTTTCTCTTATATTAATTGTGACATTTCTGTTTGTAATCTTGAGATTTCCAACTTCAAATTCTCAAGAGATTTATTGTATATTTGTTTTTCAAGATTATCCAGATTAAACGTCATATGTTGATATTCTAAGTCAGTCATCTGTATTGCACAGGTGATGGCTGGACATAGATTCTTTTTTTCATAAGTAATACTGTTTTGTTCAGTAAATCCATAAACATCAGCAACATCTTTTTGGATGATGCACGGTTTGTGAAATCCTATAATGATCTGAAAAATTCCCGAGGTTACTTTATTCAGATAATGCTGATGTTTTGGATTATCTTTATCAATCATTACAATAATAAAATCTGTATTTTCAATCTCGGCATACATTTCACAAAAACACAGACGTCCTAACTTTGAAATTACGTTAGATTCATTTAGATTATTTTTCAGATGAGACTTTAAGAATTTTATAGCTCTTCCAATAAAATCAACGTGTTTTATAGGATTACGAATAAACAGTCTAATTTGATTTATGATTGCAGTAGATTCACTACCAATGTATTTAATGCTTATTTGATCCCTTAGTTTTTGATCTAAACTGAGCACATTATCCGCCAATATTTGCAATTCAGCTGCATTACCAATGACAAGAAATCTACGTTTATCTTGAAACCCAGAAAAAAGTTTCAAATCTTTGCAGAAATAGTGAGGATTCAACATTTTCATATTGAAAACATTATTTTGTGCCTGAAATTCAGATAAGCAAAACAACCGTCCCTCATTTAAAAGTGATGTGTCATTAAATTGATTAATTAATGTCACCGTATGATAAATACCAAGGATACCATATTTTGTGTCTGGCATAAATCCAAGATAGTCTAAAAATCGTTCAATTTTCCCATCATGCCCATACTCCATTGATGATAAAACGAGAAAATCATACTTTCGGATTGCATCCGCTGACAAGATTTCGCGGATATTTTCCATGTTGTAAGAGAGCAATTTCCCATAGTGCAAATAACGACAGAAAGGTTGTTCTTCATATACTTTTTTTTGAAGATATACGTCAACAACATACCCAATATCTTCAAAATATTTTGTTAATCCAGGCAAGACTTCACCGTGGTATGGATTTGGTTCAAGTAACAATATTCTATTCATCGTATCTAAAATTCCTAGTTATTTATTATCCACCACAATCGAGTGACTCCATTAATATATCTTAACATTTATATTTTTAATATTATATACACAACCTTATATCTATACTTTTACACAACATATAAACAGAATATGCACACAATAATTCTTGCCGGCGGCTTTGGCACACGCCTCTTCCCTTTGAGCAGAAGCAACTACCCCAAGCAGTTTATCCCGCTTTTCGGTGACAGGTCACTTTTTCAAAAAACCGTTTTGCGTGCCGCAATATTTTCAAAACCGGAAGAAATTTTTGTTGTAACAAACGACACCCACAAATTCCTTGTAAATGATCAGCTCAGTCAAATCAATATCTCCTGTAACGTGCTGCAAGAACCCTGCGGAAAAAACACCCTTCCGGCTATCACCTACGCTTCTCTAAAAATTTATGAGAAGGATAAAGAAGCTGTGATCCTTGTTCTCTCTTCAGATCAGATTCTAGAAGTGGAGGATGCATACATTTCGACAATCAAAGCAGCCGAAAAACTTACGAATGACTATATAGTAACATTCGGCGTCGTTCCGACAACGCCTCATACAGGATATGGCTATATCAAACCAAGAGACGAACTTGAGGGGGGTTACACGGTATCGGCCTTTGTGGAAAAACCCGACAAAAAAACTGCAGAAAAATATCTGAAAGAGGGATACCTCTGGAATGCCGGGATATTTTGTTTTTCAGCAGATATGTTTCTCGAAGAGTGCAGAAAATATGCGCCGGATGTCTTCCATGCATTCAGCCACGATATAGCGACGGCATACGAACTTACGCCAAAGATCTCGATTGATTACGGTCTGCTGGAAAAAACACGAAACGTTGCAGTCGTTCCATTATCTACTTCATGGAACGATCTCGGGAGTTTTGAAGCCCTTTATTCAGTAAGCGATAAAGACAACGAAGGAAATGTGGTGAACGGAGATTACATCACACCGGATGGAAAAAACAATATCATCGTGTCAGATAAACTGATTTCCACGATTGGCATTTCCGATATGGCGATCATCGACACAGCGGATGTTCTAATGATTTGTCCAAAAAATCAGACGCAGAAAATTGGGGAAATCACTGAACTGCTTCGCCAAAAAAATGATGACCGAGTTATTAACCACACAACCGTTCACCGACCATGGGGGACGTACACAATTCTGCTACGGAGTAAAACGTTCCTTATTAAAAAACTGGTTGTCGCCCCGCACAAACGGATCTCTCTTCAATATCATAATCACCGGAGTGAGCATTGGGTCGTGGTAGGCGGACTTGCGGAAGTCACGAATGGAGAGAATACCTTTCTCGTCAGAGCTGGTGAGAGCACATTTGTACCTGCAGGCACTATCCACCGGCTTGCAAATCATGGAGAAGTTCCACTTGAGGTTATCGAAGTGCAAAATGGAGATATTCTGACTGAAGAGGATATTGTCAGATGTGATGATGATTTTCAGAGAAAATAATGGATGAGAACACTATTTTTTTCTCCAGATTAAAAACAATCGTGGGAACATAACCCCCACGCCCTCCTCATCTCCCTCACCCCATCCACATCCACCTCGCTAACGCACACCCCCTCAAACACGCCACCGTCTGATACAACCCGCCCCTCATAATCACACACCATACTCCGCCCGCAGTAATCCGTACCCGAAGCGGGATCATAGCCCATACACGCAACTCCGATAACAAACCCCCTGTTTTCCAAAGCCCTCGCCCGAAGCAGAAGCTCCCAATCCGCGACCCGGGCCGCCGGCCAGGCAGCCTGAACAAGCACACACTCACACCCTGTCTTCAGATACTCACGGAACAACTCGGGAAACCGCAGATCAAAACAGATTGCACACCCGAACTTCACACCGCCATACTCAAACGTCACCGGCTCGGCACCGGGTGAAAAACTCCTGTCCTCCTTTCCCGGGACAAACAGATGCATCTTGGAATACTCGGCAACCACCTCCCCCGCCGGACCGCACACAAGCATCGTATTCTGCGGCAGCCCTTCGGCAGCGGCTTTCTGATAGGAACCGACAACGCAGACCTTATGCTTTGCTGCAAGAGCAAGCCAGAGGTTTTTCACCCCTTCGCCGGAGAACGGCGAGGCATTCGGCCGCCAACCGGTCGCAAACTGCTCGGAAAACATTACCATATCGGCCTTACCTGCGTTCTCGCTAAGAAAAGTATCAGCCTTCAAAAAAGCTGCATCCGCATCATCCCAAACCTGGGTCAGCTGAGCACAACAAACACGCATACTACTAGTAATGCATGCCCGGCAAAAAAGAATTGGGTAGATTCACTCTTTTTTGACCTTCACAACCTTTTCCTTTGTCTTGTTCGAGACAGCCCCAATCCAGATCGTGAAGACGACCGCAATGATGGTCACAAAACCGGCATAGCCGAGCATTGCCGGAATACTGCTTTGATCGCCGAAAATCTCCTTAAATACCGCCTGGATCGCAGTGTTCCATGCAAGAGCCGCGACCAGTCCAAAAGCAGCCGTGATCAGCGCAGCGAGCTTATCTATAACATCAACTGATAATGCCATGGAAAAGAATAGGTATAAAAAGTATTTAAATGATTGTAAAGTGGATTTACTGCTCTTTGCGGGCGTTCACAGCAGAACCCGACACCCCGGGGATCGCATATTTTTTCTCAAGCCAGTGGACCCCGAACGTCGTGATCGTCACTAGAACCAGATAGAAGATGCCGACTGCCGAAAAAGCCTCGAAGTACATAAAATATTTACTTGCAATGATCTTTGCTGCGCCGGTAAGCTCGATCACCGCGACCACATACGCAAGTGAAGAGTATTTTATCAGATAGATGAACTCATTTGAGACGCCGGGAAGAGCACGGCGCAGAGCCTGCGGGACCACCACATACAAAACTCCCTGTGCCTTCGTCATACCTAAAGACCTGGCCGCGAGCAGCTGGCCGCGCTTGATCGACTGAAGTGCTCCGCGGAGATACTCCGAGTTATAAGCCGAGTTGCACAATATGAAGCCGACGAGTGCAGACAGATACGAACCTAAAACAATACCTAAGGACGGCAGACCGAAGTACAGAATAAACAGCAGGACCAGAAGCGGACATCCGCGGAAAAATATCACATACAGCTGAGCAAGCCATTTTACCGGTGCAGGTCCGTAAACCCGGGACACGGAGACCAGAAGACCCAGCAGGAACCCAAGTGGGGCAGTCATGATCACAAGCTGCATCGTCACCCACAACCCTTCCCAGAGAGCAGGGAGCAGAATGTCCTGCCAGAACGGGATCTGAGAGATGAGTGAGTCCAGAACATTCTGGAAAAATCCGCTCAGCCCGTCAGAAGGCACAGGGGTACTGGTCAGATTATCCATATCACTCGTCTGCGTAACTGCCCATAAACGCGCGTGTTTTTACAAAATTCGGGCTTGTCGGGATCTCCGACGGCGGACCGTGTTCAACGATCTCGCCTTTCTCCATCAGATATATCTCGGTGGCAAACGAGGTCGCAAACTTCATCTCATGGGTAACCACGATACAGGTCATCCCTTTCGCTGCAAGGGTCCGCATGACCTCCATCACCTCGCGTTTGAGTTCGGGATCGAGAGCCGAGGTCGGTTCATCGAAAAGCATGACCTCGGGATCCATGGCAAGGGCCCGGGCAATGGAAACACGCTGAGCCTGCCCTCCGGACAGCTGAGCCGGATAAAAGTCCGCACGGTCAGCCATACCGACCTGTTCCAACTCATACATCGCCTTTTCGCGTGCTGCTTTTTTATCCATCTTTTTCACTTTCAGCAGGGCGAGTTCCACGTTTCGAACAGCCGTCAGATGATCGAAGAGATTGAAGTTCTGAAAGACCATGCCCATCTTCTGCCGGTATGCATTGATCTTTTTTCCGGAGTGCACGATCTCCTCGCCGTTCAGATACACAAACCCGCTATCGGGCACCGTCAGTTGATTGATACACCGGAGAAGTGTGGATTTTCCGGTACCTGACGGACCGACGAAAACCTTTTTTTCTCCTTTGCGGACCTCGAACGAAACGGATTTCAACACATCAAGGTCACCGTACGACTTGCAGAGATTCTCGACTTTGAGAATGGGAACGTCACTCATAAACACTCAGCCTCGTTGTTGCCGAATCCCGGGATCCGGACTTTCTTTTCCACATATTGAATGATCATCATTCCGCCGTAATTCAGCAATATAAATATCACCGCGCAGGAGAGATACAGGATCATCGGCTCGCCTGTGCGGGAAATCACCTGACTCGTCCGTGTAAGAAGCTCAGCAACCCCGATCACATAGGCAACCGATGAATCCGTCAGGAGAACAGGATACTCATTCGACCAGCCGGGAAGGGAAAGTCGAAGCGACTGGGGCAGAACGATCGAGCGGATCGCCTGCCATCTGGTCATGCCAAGAGAACGTGCGGCAAGCATCTGTCCATCGGACAATGACTGGATCGCCCCCCGGAATATCTGGGACTGATAGGCTGCACTCCTGAGCCCTAAAACGGTCACGGCCACGCCGAATGCCGGCATATCAAAGCCCATGAACGGGAAGAGCGCGAAGTAAAACAGAAACAGCAGGACGATATTGGGTAGTCCACGGAAAAACCAGACATAGATGCTTACGAACCTGCGGACCAGGGCAGGACCGTATACCTGACCGAGAGTCAGCACGATCCCGCAGATGAACCCTATAAAAAGGGAGAGACCCACTAAAAGAAGGGTCACCCCCACTCCTTCCAGGAGATACCCTGCGGAGTTCGTTACTGCGGAAATCGACTCAAACATATTATCTAAAAATCCAAAAGACTGTTAGATATTTTATTGGACCTGCCATCAGAAAAAAGGTGTGGAACTATTCTGCAGCAGACCGGATGAGTTTGTCTCCCCCGACAATGATCGTTCCCGAGGCGATCGCGGCATCGATCCCGTTCTCCACCCTTGCTTTTACCTGCGCAGTCAATTTGAACCCAAGGACGAGGGCGGTCTGCCGGATCAGATCCGACTTTGGCGTTGCAAACTGTTTGCCAAGAATGATCTCTGCCGCACGGCTGATCTCCTCGAAAGAAACATCATCGCAGGACCACTTCGCCGGCCGTTCCCGTGCCGCGATATCTTTAAGAGGAACAGAATAAAATCCCTCTTCATCCACAGTCAGACGGTCGGCATGCACTTCATCGGTCAGAAGGGCTGCGATCTTTTTCTTGATCGCCGGTGTCATCTTCGGGACACGGCCAAGCTCTTTGATCCGGACATACAGCACGTTCAAAGAAACAGGTCCCTCAACGGAAACGATCTGAATGACCGCCGTTGTAAGGACTGGGGCCGGAACGGATTTAAACTGATGATACTTGACAAGATCGCACTCAGTACAGAAAACATACGGCTCGAGTTTGACCATTGCATACACCAGCGGTCGGACCAAAGCCGGCTCTTCTTTCTTTAGAGAGGGACAAGCCGCTTCAGTTTCCATTTCAGGCACCGGATCCTTTAGCAAAACTGCCGGTCCCGGGGGTCTTTGTGCCTCGGCAAGGAAATCGAGAAGGATCTTCGTGCAGGAAACCGGATGCTGGAACCACTCCGCAGACCAGATCCTGATCAGATGCCAGCCGAGTCCTTCGAGAACCTGGATGCGTAACCGGTCGCGATCCCGCGTCACCTCTGAAGACCAGTAATTCGGCCCGTCACAGAGGATCCCGGCAAGATACACACCCGGATCCCCGGGATCCATGACAGCAATGTCGATTCTGAACCCGGCACACCCGATGTTTCTGGACACACCGTATCCATTGTCCTCAAGCATGACGGAGACGGAATCCGGGAAATACGCAGATTCATCAGCGCCTCCGGACAAAGAACTGCATCTTAGAGAAGAGCGGTCCTCTGCATAGGTGAGGAATCTCGAGAGAGACGCGATCCCTGAAGAAGACTCGGCATCGATATGGAGATCGGCGCCGCGGAAGTTTGAAAACACCACACACCGTTCCCGTGCACGAGTGATCAGAACATTCAGCCGTCTCTCGCCGCCGGACTGATTCAGCGGTCCGAAGTTGCGGGAAAGACGGTGGTTCTCATCGAATCCGTAGCCGATGCTGATGATCATCGTGTCGCGTTCATCACCCTGGACCGTTTCCAGATTCTTCACAAAGAAATGCTCGCCGTTTGCCGGCCTCATCAGCATCTCGACCTCCGGATGATCACGAAGCAGAATATCCACCTCATGACGGATGATCTCCTGCTGACGGGTAGAGAAGGTCGCAACACCGAGTGTTTTATCCGGGTACTTCTGATAATACGAGATTACTGCCCGGGCAACCTCCTGTGCCTCACCTCTGTTGACGCCCGATCTGCCGCGTTCGTAGATCGTATCCGGCAGATGGACGAACGTAAGTCCCAGATCCGGTGTTTCATGCCGCGGCGAGGGGAACACCATCAGACTTCCGTCATAGAACTCCTCATTGGATACTGCTATAAGCGATTCATGCCGGGACCGGTAATGCCAGCGGAGCCTTCTCGTCGGATACGACTGTTTGCAGACATGCAGCAGACTCTCCATATCCCCAATGCCGGCAACCGATTCCTCATCACCCTCATCCGATGTTGCGATCTGATCAAAGAACGTCGTCGGCGGAAGCTGACGTGAATCGCCCATCACAACAAGCTGCCTGCCGCGCATCAAAGCTCCCAGCGCGTCCTCGGGCCTTACCTGACTGGCCTCATCGAAGATGATGATGTCAAACTTCACCGCGTGAGGATCCAGATACTGGGCGACCGAAAGAGGACTCATCATAAAACAGGGTTTGATCTGCTGGATGAGTCCGCCCGCCTTCGTCATCAGGGTCCGAATCGACATATGACCGCGTTTTCTGTTGAACTCGCCGGTCAGAACACCCATCTCCGAATCCCGGGAGGCGCCGGTGAAGATCTCGGGAACGGACTTGTCCAGCTTCTGAACGATCCTCGCCGCATTTGCGGATATCGCAGCACGGTCATACTCGGCAAAGGCCGCGATCTTCTGTTCATGAGGCGCCTGGGCAAACCGGGCAAGAAGCGGACGAACACGATATGCTTCTTTCAAAAGAGCGTCCGCATAGCCGGTAAGAAATGCCGGGATGAGAGCTTCTGCCGAGATCTTATCGGTGAAAAGCAGAGGGAGCACGGCAGATGCCTTTGTCTTTTCACAGCTCTCCACGAAAGTTAGGAACTTACTCCACTCGCTCAGCCTGTCGATCTCCGTGATCCAGATGTCGGTGAGTTTCCGCATAGAGGCAAACGTCTGATCTGATTCAAAATCGGTCACGCCAAGACGGGCAAAAAGCGCTTCCCGTGCCTCGCTGTGAGCGATGACCGTCTCCTCCAGAGCAGTGAACTGCGGTGCTAACGACGACCCCGTGATCTGCCCGGAACACAGAAGTTCGATCGTATGCGGAGTGATCAGACCTTCCTGCACCATTGTTAAAACGGCAAGTATCCAGTCTGAATACGCGCGAAGAGAGTCAGGATGCGTGTATTCATCCTTCCAGACCGGGGCAAACAGGGAAAGATACACTGCTTTGTCCTGCTCCCACTCATCCCGTGCGGTCAGATAATTGCGTGCATCCTTCAGATCCGAGAGGATCTTCGCATCATCCGGCATGGAACCAACATAATACTCCGCGATTTCAGCCTTCAGCTTCTTATACCCGCCGGAGAACATTTTTCCGATCGTTCCCTTTTCCTTATACGCGAGAAACTCCGAGTACAGACGGGCGGGATTGCGCAGGAAGATCTCAGGAGTAAAGTTTGCGAGGATCCGGGAGCTGTGGTCATACAGATCCTGCATGTTTGCGATAAGACGGTTCAGTTCCGCCTGATTTCCCCACAGCGGATTTTTCAGGATATCAATCGACACCGTGAATTCATTCAGCAGATACCGGCAGGTCTCGATCAGGCGGGAGACCTCGGTTTCGCTCCGGGGGACCGGCACGTCCGTAAGATCAGTAATGGACCGCATGACCGTCTGAAGATCCTGGATCCTGCTCTGATACTGGATCACCATCTCACGGATCTCGTCCTGATCACTCGGGAGGATCATTCCGGGTCTGGTCATTGCCCACGGATGACCGGAAAGGGGTTGATCGTCAGAGAGGAGCGCGGGAATATACGCCGCGATCTCCTGCAGAGCAGAGATGGCCGCCTTATACTCATCAGGCGTTATCTCGGATGCATCCTCTACCGGGATCTTCTGGAGCCGGTAGTTTTTCCGGTGAGGGCTGTTTTCGAACTCATATCTGTACTGTTCGCGGATCCCGAACAGATCATACGGCGTGAACCCGCAGGCCCCGATCGGCGTTTTCAGCTCACTGCAATACCCGCTCAACTCCACTCTCAGGGAATCGATCTGACGATGACACGACTCGATCCCGGACGATCCCGCCGAAGGATGACGCACACTCTTCTCCAGTTCACGTATGAACTCGGTCTTCTTTGCCTTCTGGCTGTGAAGTTCAAGACAATACGGAGAAAGACCTGCTGTATCCAGCCGGCGTTTCACCACCTCAAGAGCTGCCATCTTTTCACTGACAAAGAGTATGGTTTTGCCGCAAGCCAGCATCTCAGCGATCATGTTCGCGATCGTCTGGCTTTTTCCGGTGCCCGGCGGTCCTTCGACCACGAGATTTTTCCCGGCTTTTGCCTCCTCGATCACGGCGATCTGGGAGGAGTCGGCATCCAGAATATTGAAACTGCGTTCGCTTGGAAGACGGAGATCCACCTCGTTCTCCAAGAACGGCGGAGATGGATCGTCATCTGTTTGAGGATGAAAGATCCGTTTGATCAGCGGATTCTTCTCAAGCGGAGAAACACCCTCCCAACTCGCCGGATCCAGATCCTTGAACATAACAAATTTGCGGAAACTGAACAGATCCAGCGTGATACCCAGTGTAAAAACCCAGTTTTTTTCAGCGACTGTCTCGCGGATCAGGGCAAAGTAGGCAGTGATCTCTTCGATCGTCTCCGGATGACCCATATCCGGCAGGATGACCCCCTGCTCAGCAAGTTTCGCAATAAGTGATAAGGAAAGGGTGGGATCCTCGCCGGTCCAGCGAAGCGTATAATTCTCTTTGATCTTCTGACGTTCAAGATCCACCGGGATCAGAAGCAGCGGGGCCCTGAACGGTTTTGCCGGACAGTCACGTTCGGTCCATTCAACGAGCCCGAGCGATAGATAAAGTACTGGATATCCCTGCTCTTCAAAAACGGTCCGGCTTTTGGTCTGGAGACTGTACAGCTTTTTGCGGAGTTCGACATCGGTATAAGGAGTATTGAGAATGAGATCGGCATACTTGGCCGTCTTGGAAAACGCAGGGTACTTCCAGATACGTTTATCCTCCGGATCACGCAGTGAAGCTTTACTTGCCGGGTAAAACTTCATCCCCTTTTCGTCAAGAACAAGGATCCGATAGATCTCCGCCGGATCACAGTCGATGACCTCGATCGATCTGCCGGGAGACGGTTTATAATTCAGCAGATTGTTGCGGAGTGTCAGATCCAGTAACCTGCTGCGCAGCTCTTCCAGTTCCACGATGCCCTGTTCCATGTACATTTCCCTATAGATGTATCTATATTGGCGGGGAGAGTCTTAGTAGTTACGTGATTTGTCCGGTCAGACAGGACTTCTGGTGAACACGTCGACGTTGTAACTGCCGATCTTGCCTGCACGGGTGAAGTAGTAGGCGATCCAGCCGGGATCCTCTCCGGTGCCCGGGCAGTCAAGCCAGTAGTTCAGCCGGATCGTCTCTTTCGTGTACCCGGCAAGCGATTCGTAACTTTCATCATCATGAGTGATGATGATGTCAAAGTCTCCGGCAAGAAGCGTGGAAGAATCTTTCTTTCCGCCGTAATACGTGAATATGTCCCAGGCATCACCGCGGTAATACCACATGAAGGGCCAGGCCTGATCTGTCGCAAGGGCAATTTTGTCGGAAGTATCGATCGCGGCCATGAGAGGAACAAGATCTTCGGAGTTCTGGACCTGAATGATCGGTTCGGCGATATCTGCCGGGGTGTATGCCACATAGCAGGTCATCGCAAACAGGAGAACCGCACAGACGGCAAGCAGGATCTTCCAGTATTTTCCGGCGAAGGTGAGAGCGAACGCTGCGACAAAGATCATCGGCACCAGCTGATGGAGGGAGAGCCAGGGGACTTTTTCGCCGATGTAGGCGTAGGTCAGACAGGCAATGAGCATCCAGTAAACGGCAAAACGCATAAACTCCTTTTTTCTGTCGATGAACGCAGGAGCGGACGGACGACGGAAGAAGGAGGCAAAGAGGCTGCTCTTTTTGGGTTCTTGTACCTCTGGTTCCTGATCTTCGGATTTTTGCTCCCCGGATTTTTCAGAGATGCGTTTTTTGCCGGTCACAAGGAAGAGGATGACACCAGCCAAAGCGAGGAGAAGGATCGGGAGTTCATACAGGATGAACATCAGGAGATAAAAGACCGGCGGTCCGGCGATCCGCTGTTCGTTATGCATCGCGAGCCAGTGCTCTATTGCGAGGGGGCCTGCCTGAAGGATCATCTCAGGATGGGTCCAGAATGAAGAATACATCGTGAAGATGATCCCGAAGAAGATGATGACCGCGATGATGAGATCGCGGATCCATTTTTCGGGAAGGGTGATCTTTCGGGTCCAGAGAAGATAGAGGAAAAATATGCCGAAGGTGACGAGGATGAGCGGCATATTCTCCTTGGAACACATGCCGAGAGCTCCGGCTGCGGCGGCCAACGCGAGATAATACCATTTTTCTTTATCGAGCCATGCGAGGAAGGCGGCGACCAGAAGCAGGGAGAAGAAGACTACGAAGATGTCGTTTCGTAAAAATCTGGAGAAGTAGACCAGTTCCGGAGCTATCGCAAGGAAGAGGGCGGCGATGACGGCGACTTTGCCGGTCAGATACCGGAGCCGGTATAACCAGTAGACGAGAGGGATGAGCGCACATCCGGCGATCGCCGGAAGGATCCTGCCGACAAGATCGGAGTCGCCGAAGACGGCGAACATGGATGCAGTGATATAGTATAAGAATGGGCCGTGATACACCGGATCATACAGATAATTGCCGGTGGTCAGGAGCTGATATGAGAACCAGGCATGGATCGCCTCGTCGTGATGGAAGAGTTTGAGATCCAGGAATGCGAATCTGAGGAGGATCGCGAGGAGCAGGGTCGCAAAAATCACGTGTTCAACACGGATATGATTTTTGAGTGTTTGGACGGCCGGATGCATGAGTGGATTAAATATGGTTGTCAAAAGAGGATAAGAATTTCGAGTGCGAACCGCCACGAAGGGGCGGTTTCAGCGAGGCTGCGTTCATCCCCATGACCCTTCCCTCTTTTTTTATGAAAACCATTAATTCTTATCTCACCTAATCAGATATACCATGGACCCCCTCTACAACCGTCTTGCATCCGCCGTGGAACAGGCGATCCGCCAGGCCGAGACGATCCTTCCGCCCGATGTGGAGGAAGCGCTGCATACTGCATACAATAAAGAAACAAACCCGACCGCACGCGGGGAGTTCGAGAATATCTTTGCAAATCTCCAGATCGCCCGGGAAAAAAACATCCCTATCTGTCAGGACACCGGGGTCTTCGTCATCTACCTGACCATTCCCGAATCGGTGCCTTTTACAGCCAGGCTCTATGACGCCGTAACCGAAGGGATACGGCGGGCAACAAAATCCGTCCCGCTCCGGCCAAACGCCGTCGACCCCATCTCCCGGAAAAACTCCGGCGACAACACCGGAGCAGGGATCCCGGCGATCCATGTGATTCCGGGAGATACTCTCCGGGTCACCGTTTTCCCGAAAGGTGCCGGCTCGGAAAACATGTCCCAGATCAGAATGATGCTCCCTTCCGAGATCGAAAAGATCCCGGAGTTTGTGACCTCGGTCGTCAAAGATGCCGGCTCCCGGCCCTGTCCTCCCGTGATCGTGGGGGTTGGGATCGGCGGGACCTTCGACTCGGCCGCATCCTTTGCAAAAGAGGCACTCCTCGAGCCGATAAACCGCATGACCTCCTTCGAGCAGAAGATCTGTGATTCGATCAATCAGCTCGGCATCGGCGTGATGGGACTTGGCGGCGCAACGACCTGTCTTGCCGTCAAAGTAAAAGAGGGGGCATGCCACACGGCTTCGCTTCCCGTCGCCGTAAATATTCAGTGCTGGTGTTCCCGCCGCGGCATCGTCGAGGTGGAGATATGATCAGGCTTACGACCCCGCTCGGCGACGAAGTCCTCGATCTTCATGCCGGCGACCGGGTCCTCCTTTCCGGGATCATCTACACGGCACGCGACGAAGCCCACCTCAAAATCAGAGAGGATGGATTCCCCTTCGATCCGAAAGGGGCGGTCATCTATCACTGCGGGCCGGTCATCGACGAAGAGCACAACACGGTTGTCGCCGCAGGCCCGACAACATCCGCACGAATGAACCGTCTTACAAAGCACATGCTCGACGCCGGTGTCCGCGGTCTGATCGGGAAAGGCGGGATGTCAGAAGAGGTACGTGACGAACTCCGCGGACGGGCAGTCTACTTTGCTTTCACCGGCGGATGCGCCGCTCTTGCCGCTTCATGCATGGAACTCGCCGGCTGCCATTATCCGGAACTCGGCATGGCGGAAGGCGTCTGGGAGATCAGGCTGACCGATCTGCCGGTCGTCGTCGGGATCGACGCACACGGCGGAGATCTCTTCAGACGATAACTCAGACGAGCCCTGCCGCGACCAAAGCCAGGCAGACAAGCATGGCGAAAATCCCGCCCGAAAGCGTGGCGAGAAGGTTGGTCCCGGAGTTCCCGATAAAACCCTTATTTTCGATCAGAGCGCCGTAAAGACTGTCAAGATTCGTGCCGATAAAACCTGCCGCCGCGCTTATGAGACAGACATACCAGGGAGCCACGCCGAGAATGAATGCGAGGATGCTGATGAGAGCGGCCCCAAACAGGCAGGCAAGCTCACCCGTCAGCGTGACCCCGCCGTTTGTTCCCGGCGGGACCGGGCGGAGAGTGGTGATCATCCGCGGAGTGCCCCCCGTCACGCCGATCTCGCTTGCAAGCGTATCGGCCGCGGCAGTCGCGATCGAACCAAGGAACAGAGCAATGAAGATAACATTGCCGGTGAGCCCGTACAAAACGGCCCCGCAGACTCCGACGCCCGCGTTCGCAAAAGCATTCATGTATCCGCGGCGGCCTTTTCTCTCCTCGGCAACGCCCAGAAACTCCTTTTCCGCATACCGGAACCTGGTAAACAGGGATCCGAGAATGAAAAACAGCATCACAACGAAGAACCAGTTCACTCCGGCAAAGGTGATGAGGATCACGCCGAACAGAACCGCCGTGAAGACCCCGCTCATATCGATCGTCTTTGCCCGGTAGGCAAAGTAGCCGAATGCCGCACACAAAACGACGGCAAAAGCGAGTGTCTGGTAATCGACAAAAAACTGCAGATCCTCAAATAGCGTGATCGTCATCGCGACCCCGAGAAGACCGATCATCGAACCGTCCTCGCGGTCTTTTAAGATGCTGCGAAGCATTAAGAGAACGATCACTGCGATGATGCCGACAAGCGGCTGGAACTCGTTCGTATAGAGCATCGTCGCTAAAAGAGCCGCGGACGAGCCGATAGTATAGAGAAACAGCGGATGACTGTAGTTTTTGAAGATCTTGAGGAGATACTCGCCCCAGACAATCATCATCAAAGGCCCGATCAATGCAGAAACGGGAATGAGTCCGGTCTGATATACTATCGCCAGCACTCCCACTCCGATCGCAAAATACCGGCTTTTGTCCACGAAGTAGAGGACGGCGGCAAAAGCGAGGACTACAACTCCCAAATAAGGAATATAAGGGGATCCGAGCATCAACGCTGTCACGACAAGGGCAAAAATGATTCGGCGGATCCGCGTGTCCATAGGTGTTGTCATATTTTATTTTTGATACAGATAAGCGTATGTTTGTTCAGGGATCGGGATCATGCCGGGTCCAAAAAAGGCTCATATCTCGACCAGACGATACTCGCCCCGGCCAAGACCCATCTCTTCGGCATATGATATCTGCAGTTCCGGGTTGGTCCCGGGCCATACGCGGGTGAACTTCTCTTCGCCCGGGCGGTGATGATCCGGGAGAAGGCTGCCCAAGACACCCTCTTCACCGTTCACGAGGTCATAACAGGCCTTGTCCAAAGCTACCGGATCGATCGAGGCAAGGATACCAATGTCCGGAACGAACGGGATGTCGTTCCATGGAGTGCAGTCACAATGCGGAGTGATGTTGATTAAGAAGTTGATGTAAAACGCCTTGCCTGTCTTATTTCCAACAGCCCCGGAGGCGTACTCGATCATCCGTTCGACGAACACGACCCCGTCATCCTGCCAGTCGAGGTCGATCGCATGTTCCGGACAGGTGTTCATGCACATCAGACAGCCGATACAGTGCTCAAGATCTATCGAGACCGATTTGCCCGCAATGCTGATGCAAAATTCGGGGCAGGCATTCATGCAGGCCCCGCAGAGAATGCACCGGTCCTCAAGGATCATCGGACGGGTGGTGTGCTGCTCGCGTTTTCCCTCGTTTGAGGCACAGCCCATCCCGAGATTTTTCAAAGCTCCCCCGAACCCGGCGGCTTCGTGTCCTTTGAAGTGGGAAACAACAACCATACTGTCTGCAGAGACGATGTCAGATGCGATCTTGACTGCGTCAAAATGTTTTCCATACACATCCACGGAGGTGAAGCTCTGCCCGCGGAGTCCGTCGGCGATGATGACCGGGCAGTCGAAGACCGGATAGCAGAATCCATGAAGGGCCGCGGTTTTTGCATGATCGACGGCGTTTCTCCGCCCCCCGAGATAGAGGGTATTGGTGTCGGTCAGAAAAGGTTTTGCTCCGATCGCCTCGATCTCTTTTACGACCGATGCGGCATGGAGGGGGCTTACAAACGCGTCGTTTCCCAATTCGCCGAAGTGGACCTTGACCGCGGTCAGATCGCCAGGATCCACCATGTTTGCAAGACCTGCTGCCGTACAGAGAGCTTTTATCTTATTCCCGGTGTTTTGGTTCATCGACTGTGCGCCGACCCGGGCAATATAGACATCTTCCATTCATGATACTTTGACCGTTCGACAAGATATGTTTTCGTGCAGACGAAGATGGGAACGGCACACATCTCCCTGATCCGTATGCCCTGACTGCGCAAAATACATCATCTCATTCAACCAAAAGGTAATGTACTATGTTTGAAGGTGTAATTCCTGCACTCATCACTCCGTTCAATGACGATGCGTCCCAGTCGCTCGATATTGACGGTTTGAGAAACTGCATCGAGCATGTCATCCGCGGCGGTGTCCACGGGCTGCTTGCATGCGGTTCGACCGGTGAATCGGCAACGATGACGCATGCCGAGCATATCCGTGTTATTGAGGAAACCGTTTCTGCAGCCGGCAACCGTATTCCGGCCATCGCAGGAACCGGTTCGAACAACACGGAAGAAGCTCTTCTGATGACCCGGGCCGCAAAGATGTCCGGAGCAGACGGTGTCCTTCTGATCAGCCCGTATTACAACAAGCCGAACAGATCCGGCCTGCTGAAGCACTACAGAAAGGTCGCAGACATCGGCCTTCCGGTGATCGTCTACAACATTCCCGGACGGACCGGTCAGAATCTGCCCGCTGATCTGATCATCGAGATGGTGAAGACCATTCCAAACATCGTCGCGGTAAAGGAAGCAAGCGGAAACCTTGACCAGATGATGGCGATCATTCAGGGGACCAAGGACCTTGAACGCGATTATCCGTTCATTCTTACATCCGGCGACGACTCCCTGACGCTTCCGGTCCTTTCGGTCGGAGGTCACGGCTGTATTTCGGTGACGGCAAACATCGAGCCTAAGCGTATGGTCGATATGTATGAGATGTTTAAGCGGTCTGATGTGCAGTCAGCAATGCAGAAGCATTATGAGCTGATGGATCTTTCCAAGGCTCTTTTCATGGAGGTGAACCCGGTGCCGGTCAAGCGTGCGGCAGAGATCCGCGGGCTGATCAAGTCCGGGAACGTCAGGCTCCCGCTTGATTCACTCGGTGAGGAGAATTCCGCAGTACTTCGCGAGGTGCTTTCCCGTTATGATTAAGGTGATAATCTGCGGTGCGTTCGGCAGAATGGGGACTATGATCGCAAACATGGTCCTCGAGAACCCGGAGCTGGAGTTTGTCGGCGGCGTGGATATCCGGGAAGGCACGGTCCTTGGCAAACCTGTGGTTTCATCCGAGAATCTTGCCTCATTTATCGATCAGATCAAACCTGATGTGATGATCGATTTCACTATCGCAGCAGCGACGATGGTAAATGCGAAGATCGCGGCGAAAAAAGGCGTGGCTTTGGTGATCGGAACTACCGGTTTCACCCCTGAGCAGGATGCGGAACTGCTTGACGCGATAAAGAGTGTTCCGGTCGTTAAAACGACGAACTTCAGTGTCGGCGTGAACATTTTCTGGGAACTTGTCCGGGATGCGGCTTCCCGCCTCGGGGATTATGACATAGAGGTGATCGAGGCGCACCACCGGCACAAAAAGGATGCCCCAAGCGGAACGGCGAAGACGATCCTGAAAGTGATCCAGGAAGAGGTCGGCAAACGCGAGGAGATGTACGGACGCGAGGGTATGACCGAGCGGAAAAACGAGATCGGCGTGCATGTGATCCGCGGGGGAGATGTCGTCGGGGACCACACGGTCCAGTTCCATCAAAATTATGAGACGATCGAGCTGAGCCACCGGGCTTACGATCGTGCCGTGTTTGCACGAGGAGCTATCCGTGCAGCGGCTTGGGTCCCGGGAGAGGCACCAGGTTTATACACGATGAAAGAGGTCCTCGGGTTATAATCCCGCCAACTCGAAATGTATTTCCCCTTCGAATAAGAAATATGGTAATTATACGAGGTAAATCCAAAAATGCCAGCAGTAGTTAATAAAGAAAAATGTACCGGATGTGCGACCTGTGTGGACATCTGCCCGTCAGCAGCGATCGAACTTGTCGACGACAAGGCAGTCATCAATGCTGATGAATGCGTTGACTGTGAAACCTGTGTAGATGAGTGCCCTGAAAGCGCCATCCACATGGAATAAATCCTTTTTTCTTTCAGATTACAAAAACGGGCCGCATTGACACCCTTCAGCCGAAAAATAGAGTGAACGGGTATTAATCTTCTCTATACAGCCCGACCACTTCGCCGATCACAATAATTGCCGGCGGCTTCAGTCCCACCCGAGCGGAAACTTCGCCGATATCCACAAGCGTGGCGCAGGTCACCCGCTGATCGGGGCGGAATCCCCGTTCGATCACCGCGATCTTCGTTTTTGGATCACGGCCGTTTTCGATCAGAAGTTCCGCGATCCTGCCGAGATTTTTCACACCCATATAGATCACGATCGTTCCGGGACTTCCGGCCAGCCACTTCCAGTCGATAGAAGAGACCTCCTTTTCCGGATTCTCATGACCGGTGACAAAAGTCACCTGGCTTGCAAAATCCCGGTGAGTGACCGGGATCCCGACGCATTCGGGAACCGCGATCCCGCTCGTGACACCCGGGATCGCTTCGCAGGGGATGTTGTGTTCGCGAAGGACTTCCATCTCCTCGCCGCCGCGGCCGAACAAAAACGGATCGCCGCCCTTCAGCCGGACGATGATTCCACCCGCCTGCGCTTTTTCGACGAGCAGTTTCTCGATATCCTCCTGCTTCATCGTGTGATGACCGCCGTATTTTCCAACGTCGATCTTCTCCGCCCGCGCCGGAAGGGAGGCGATGATCTCGTCGCCCGGCAGCTGATCATACATGATCACATCCGCGGAATCGATCACCTCACGGGCGCGGAACGTCAGAAGACCAAGACCTCCCGGACCTGAACCAACGAGATACACCTTCCCGGGTTTTCCGGTCTGTTCGCCAAGAGCAAGTTTTGCCTCGGCGATCAGTTCGGCGGCGACGGTCCGGAGTTTGATCCCGGCTATCTTCGCCCCCTCAAGATCCACCACATCCGCAGTGATCCGCTCGGCACGAGTGCCGTCGAGCGAAAGAACCTCGGCGATCAGGTGCCGGTTCTCGCAGAAGATCCCCATCGGAGTGAAACATCCGCCGCCGACCTCTTCCATAACGATCCGCTCGATCGCGCAGTCCAGAGCCGACTGGTGATCGTTCAGCTGGGCAAATGCCGCCCGAAGCTCGGGCGTGTCACGGCTGACGACCGCGACCGTACCCTGATTTGCCGCAGGAACGAACATATCGACAGGCATCCTGATCCCGTTTCGCCGGTAGTCCAGCCTCTTAAGGCCTGCCTCCGCGACCACGATCCCATCATACAGCCCGTCATCGAGTTTGGCAAGCCGTGTGTCCAGATTTCCGCGCAGCATCTCAACCCGGATCCCCGGACAGTTATTATAATATCTGAGAAGCTGAGCCTTTCTCCGCAGACTGGACGTGCCGATCACCGTAAGATCCTCCATTGTCCCGTCCATCACCAGATAATCATACGGAGGATCACGTTTCAAAACCGCAACCGTGAGAAGACCTTTCGGCCGCTCGGCCGGGATATCCTTCATACTGTGAACAGCGCAGTCGATCTCGCCCCGGAGAATTGCATTGTCCAGTTCGCGGACAAACATCCCGAACCCGCCGATCTGATGAAGACCGCGGTCCGTGATGTTGTCGCCGGTCGTTTTGATTATGACATACTCAGCTTCGATACCGTTCTCTGCAAGAAGACCGATGACCTTCTCTGTCTGGGCAAGAGCAAGCTTACTGCCGCGTGTGCCGATCCGAATTTTAGACATGCTGATATACCGATATGATTTTTTCCATCGAGGAGGGGTCGTGGGCGGTCGAGAGGAAGTTCGTCTCGAACTGGGACGGCGGGATGAACACGCCGTCTTTGAGCGCATGCTCGAAGAAGATCCTGAACGCCGCGGTGTCCGACTCCTTTGCCTCAAGATAATTTCTTGGAGCCGTGCTTCTGAAGAAGTACTTGAAGAGTGAGCCGAGTCTCACAAACGAACCCGGGGTATTCGCCGGCAGCGACTCCTCGATCGCCCGGGTCTTTTCATCGAGCTTTGCATAGAGACTCTCATTTTCGTGGAGATAGACGTTTGTCGCGATTCCTGCGGCCATCGAAAGCGGATTGCCGTTGAAGGTTCCTGCGTTGTAGACACCGCCTGATGGGGAAATGAGCTCCATGATGTCACGCCGGCCGCCGAACACGCCGATCGGCAGACCGCCGCCGGTGATCTTTCCAAGCGTGGTGAGGTCGGGTTTTATGCTGTATTTTTTCTGTGCTCCGCCGATTCCGAGCCGGTATCCGGTGATGACCTCGTCGAAGATCAGGAGAACGTCATGGGCCGCGGTGATCTCGCGGACCGCGGAGAGATAGCCGTCGTCCGGGAGGACCGGGCCGACATTTCCCATCACCGGTTCGAGGATGAATGCGGCGATGTCTCTGTCCTTTGAAAGCAGCTCTTCAAGCGCTTCGGGATCATTGTACGGGACCTGACGGGTGTGGGCGGCAAAGGACGGGGGAACGCCGAGTGAGTCGGGTGTTCCGTGCGTGGTCGCTCCGCTTCCTGCGGCGATCAAAACCGCGTCATGGGCGCCGTGAAACCCGCCTTCGATCTTGACGATCCCGGACCTTTCCGTAAATCCCCGGGCAACACGGATCGCGGCAAGCGTGGCCTCGAGACCGGTCGAGACGAATCTCAGCATCTCGATCGAGTCGTGATCGCGGATGATCCTTTGCGCAAGATCGATCTCGAGCTTCGTCGGCGTGCCGTAGAGCCAGCCTGCGTCGAGCTGGGCATCGATCGCCTTTTGAATCACCGGATGTGCGTGACCGAGAAGCAGGGGACCGTATCCCATGCAGCAGTCAACGAGTGCTTCCCCGTCTTCGGTTTTGAGGATGGCCCCGCTCGCAGATTCCACATAAAACGGATACGGTTTTATCGCACGCACCGGACTTGAGACCCCGCCCGGAAGGCAGGTCTTTGCTGTATTAAATAACTCTTCACTTTTCATGGCAGCATCTCCGCGGCCTCTTTTGCAAAATAGGTGATGATCAAATCGGCCCCCGCACGTTTGATCGCGAGAAGCGACTCCAGCAGGATCTTCTTTTCATCGATCCAGCCGTTCATTCCGGCCGCCCTGATCATCGCATACTCGCCCGAGACCTGATAGGCGGCGACCGGCAGATCGGTCGACTCCCGCACATCCCGCAGAATGTCGAGATAGAATCCTGCGGGTTTCACCATCAGGATGTCAGCTCCTTCCATCTCGTCGAGATAGGATTCGCGGATCGCTTCCCGGCGGTTTGCCGGGCTCATCTGGTAGGTTGTCCGGTCGCCGAACGAAAAGCCTGAGTCGGCGGCTTCGCGGAACGGTCCGTAAAGGGCGGACGCGAATTTGGTCGAGTAGGACATGATCGGGGTATTGGAAAAACCCGCCTCGTCCAGAGCTTCGCGGATAGCCGTGACCTGACCGTCCAGCATGCATGACGGGGCGACCATGTCGGCGCCGGCCGCCGCCTGACTGACCGCGATCTTCTCCATCAGGATGAGCGAGGCGTCGTTGTCTAGCTCTTTTCCGCAGAGGATCCCGCAGTGTCCGTGCGAAGTGTATTCACAGGCGCAGGTGTCGGTGATGACGACCAAATCGGGCACGGCGGCTTTGATCCGTTTCGTCGCTTCCTGAACGACGCCGTTTTCGGCAAAAGCTCCCGATGCTTCGGTGTCTTTGCATTTCGGGATCCCGAACAGAAGAACGGCGCGAAGACCTGCGGCCTTCATCTCTTCTGCGACCTCTTCGGCACAGGAAAGAGGATACCGGAACTGGCCGGGCATGGAGGCGATCGGAACCGGCTTTACCGCGTTCTCGTCGAAAAAGAGCGGCATGATCAGTTCATCTTTTACGAGTCTCGTTTCCTTGAACATCGGCTGAAGAATATTCTGCCGGAGTCTTCTCATTCTGATCTGCGGATACATGATACTTCACCTGAAATAATTGCTTTGAGGAGGGTTTCTGCGGTCTGTGTGTCGGTACATTCTGCGCTCGCCCGGATGCTTTTCGCCGCATCCTCGAGCAGTTTTTTCGTAAGAGCACTCGTCAGGTCGTCGATCACCGATTCAAGATAGGGATCGGCGTCCCTGAGACGGGAGAGGGCCTTGTTCTTTTCCCGCAGGCGGATCTCCTCCGCCCACGTGTAGAGGCTTTTCGTCAGATCGCCGGATGCTGCACGGTTGAATGCTTTGATGAATCCGGGGAGAGCGGCACGTGCAAGAACATCCGCATGCTCGCACTCGGTTTTTCTTGCGGCAAGATTCTTTTCCGAGATGCTTTTCAGATCGTCGAGAGTTTTCAGCGAGACGCCGGGGATCTCACGGCAGGCGTCGTCGATGTCACGCGGCTGGGCGATGTCGATCAAAAGAAGATGCCGCGGCTCCGGATCGAGCGGCCAGAACCTCTCGTTCATCGTCTCGGCAAGTTCGTCCGCGTGGATGATCAGATGCGGCGCTCCCGTGCAGGAGATGACCACATCTGAAAGAGCGATGCACGGATACAGCTGATCGAGCCGCATCGCCCGCCCGCTGATCTCTTTTGCGAGAAGGACAGCCCGGTCAAACGACCTGTTGGTAACATAGATCGCCCGGAGATTCTTTTCACAGAGAGCACGGGCGACCAGGGTCCCCATCTCTCCGCCGCCGACAACGAGGATGTTTTTTCCGTCCAGTTCGCCCATCAGCTCCTCTGCGAGCAGAACCGCGGCCGAGCCGATGGATACCGCCCCTTTATTGATGCAGGTCTTCTGCCGGATCGACACGCCTTCACGGATCGCGGTGTTCAGACACACATCGGTGATGACGTCGTTGGTGTTGTGCGACTCGGCAAGTAAAAGCGAGCGCCGCATCTGGCCGAGGATCTGATCCTCGCCGATGATCATCGACTTCGTCCCGGCGGCGAGTTCCAGAAGATGCATGAGGGCAGCTTCGCCTTCGAGGATCTCGAACCCGAACCGGTTTTCTCCGTGCAGGAAATCCCTCAGCTGATCGGCGCTGCCGTGGACAAGGATCTCGACCCTGTTGCAGGTTTCAAGAAGGATCACGCCGGAAAAGATCTTCGAGGCTTTTTCAAAAAAGGCGGTCTCGTCCCTGAACCTGAAAAGGCCGAGGACATCCTCGCGGTATTTGCTGTGATCTGCGGTAGCCACCGCGATTTCGGTAAGAAGTGTCCGGGTCATAGATATTTTTTACAGATTTCGGTCGAAGGAACGCCTGACACGCAGGCATTCTGTATCTCCGCATCATCGATCACAGCGCGGAGGATCTCAGCCCGGCGTGCCTGATCCGTGACGGTCAGTTTCAGCTCCTCACGAAGAGTGTTCTGCAGGAGGATCATGTTGTCCAGCCAGGGGAGCTGTTTTTCCAGATAGGATCTGATGAAGGCCGGGACGACCGGAGCCGATTTTTCGGTCGTGACGGCGATCTGATACTCGAGCCCGGAGACGACGGACGGGATCCGGATGTTTCCTTCACCGGTCGCATTATTGTATAACTTTCCAGCTTCTTTTGCGAGACGGCAGAGCCGCTCGTTCTCCTTTTCATCCGAAAGAGCGGCGATGACGATGTCGTGGCGGCCGATCAGTTTCTCGAGATCCTCGATCTCCATATCCTCGATTGCCAGCTGTTTGATGGATGCATTGGAGAAAGAGAAGATCTCGGGCGAAATATCCTCAGCAACGATGGTCATCCTCGCGGCAGATGTAAAATGGCGGGCTTTCCGGACGCCTACGCTCCCTGCGCCAAACACGAGCACGCGGGATGCCGACAGGTCAAGGAACAGCGGAATCATACTATAACGTCTGCGGCGAATCCGCTTTAATGTACTGTTTTCTCCGCTCTTCCGAAAATATCTCCGCCAGGATGGCTTTCGCCGAGACAGGCATCAGATGGCTGTAGGATCCAAGGGCATTCTTAAATATTACCGCATCTCTGCCGCCGATTATGCCGGTTCCCCGCGAGAGCGTGTAGGCGAACCTGGTGTCCGGATCCATCAGAACTCCGCTGTAATGGAACTCGTGTCCCTTGAACGGATAGGTTTTTCCGGAAAGGACGGCGGTCCCTTCCACATATCTGAGTGTTTTTCCGGCCGGCATCACGGTATCTCCGGAAAAGACCCCGCACATCGGATAGACTGCGTCTTCTTCCCTCCCAAGCCAGCCTTTTTTGAGGGTGATCGACCGGGTGAGGTACATCAGGCCGCCGCACTCCGCATAGATGGGCATCCCTTCTTTTGCTTTCGCAAGGACCGCTTCCCGCATCGCGGTGTTTTTGGAAAGTTCCTCTGCAAACATCTCGGGGTATCCGCCGCCGAAGATATACCCGTCGGCCTCCGGCAGGGTGCCGCGGATCGGACTGAACTTCGTGACTTCGCAGCCCTGACTCTGTAAAACTGCTTCCAGCTCGCCGTAGTAGAAGGTGAACGCCTCGTCAAACGCGACCGCGATATTTCGCGTTGCCGCGGGGCGGGAGGCAAGCGACTCGGTGACCCGGTTTGGTTCCGGGGTCACGTCTTCAGCTAGGGCTTTGATCGCATCGAGATCCACGTGGGCCCCGACATGCCGGATGATCCCCTCGATGGTCTTTGCAAATCCCAGGTCACGCATGCCTTCCACGAATGGAACAAGGCCGAGATGACGCATGGAAAGATCCATCTCCGGGCTTCGGGGAACTGCGCCGAGAACCGGGATCCCGCAGTAATATTCTATTGCCTCGGTCGCTTTCTGCACATGGTGTCCGCCGCCGGTATTGTTGAGGATCACGCCTTTGATTCTGACTTCCGGGTCGAACGCCTGGAACCCCTTTACGAGAGCCGCCGCAGATCGGGTGATGCTGCGTGCATCGATCACGAGGATCGTCGGAAGGGAGAAGCGTTTGGCGATCGCCGCAGTACTGCCGACGTCGGTGAACGAATCGCGGCCCTCGTAAAGGCCTCTGACCCCTTCGACGATCCCGATGTCGGCACCATCTGCTCCGTAGGAAAAGAGACCGGAGAGCTCCTCATCGGTCTGGACGAAGGTGTCCAGATTGTAGGACGGTCTGCCGGTGACGCCTGAAAGATAGGAGGTGTCGATGTAGTCCATCGCGACCTTGTAGGTCTGGACTACCACGTCCTTTGAAAGAAGACCGGCGAGACCTAAGGTGATGCTGGTTTTTCCGGCGCCGGAACGGTCTCCCGAGATCAGGAACGACTTCATCACATGCTCCGCAAAACGGCTCCGAACTCGCTTTCAACGATGTTGTGGACGCCGAGGGTTTTTGGATGGAGATCCACCTCGACCATGACATGGGCATGTCCCTGCTCCTTGAGAGGGAGGACCTGCCGCGGTCCGTTCGTCACGGAGAATACTTTGATCCCGGCAAGGGCGGCGGGCGAAACCGCGTGCGGGACCCCGACGAGAAGGAGGAACTCGGGTTTGACTTCCGCGATCCGTTCCGCGATCCGCGGACCGTTTCCGCCGTACTCGTCCAGAGCTCCGATAAGTTCAGGATAGATGCCGCGTTCGTTCAGCTCGGCCAGGATCATGGCTGCGTCCCCTCTGACCTTCGGCAGACCGCGGGCTTCGAGGTTTGCGACATACGTCACGTTCGCTTCCGGCGCACATTCATGCACGGCGCAGAGATGATCGGCGAACATATACGCCGTCTCCTTCTTTGCATTCATGATGGCCATGCCTTTTTTGCCGGAACGAAGCAGCTCTGCGAGTTCGGCGGCGGCAACATGCTTCAGATCACCGCGGGACGGGGCGATGTAGGTTTTGCAGGCAGCTCCGCGTTCCCGCTCGGTTTTGTTCGCGGAGGCAAGGACGCCTCTTTGCCGAATCAGTTCCTCTTCTGAAATCCAGCCGATCTTTGCCGCCGGCTCGAGTGCGGCTATGACGCCGTCGATGTTCTCGCGAAATCCTGCGTGGATCGACACGCCGATTGCAGGAGTCGTGATGCCGGACGCTTCGATCGCTGCATCCAGATCCTCGCCGATGATCATCGAAACACAGGTCCCGACAACGGCGATCCGGCGGGGAGAAAACTCCTTTTCCGCATATCGGAGTACATCTTCGAGGATCTTCTGCCCGCCGAAGATGAACTCTTCGTCCCCAAGCGAGGTCGTCAGAACGCGGATCCCGTCCTCTTCTAAGAGTCGGGCGTGCTTGAATGAACAGCCGGACGGGCCATGGAGGATCGCGAGGTCGACATTCAGATCACGAAGAGTATAGAGGGCGGCAACAATCGAGCTTGGACGCGGCTGAACGTAACGCATTTTTATCTCCATGTTTTTACGGCGAGGAGGACAGCCGCGTTGTGTTCTTTTGCGAGCGACAGAGCCTGCGCCTTGGAGGCCGCGAAGTTCAGGCCGCCCGATTTGCTCACGGAAATCGTCTGGATCGGGGATATCTCCTCGATCGTCTGGCGTATGGCGTCATCCATAAATCCTTCGCATACGGCTTTATGTTCCTCGCCGATCACGAGAACGATCTCTTTGTCCGGGACCAGCCGGCGGAGATAGGCGGCCGCATCGAGCGTGGTCTCCTTTGTCGTTCCGCTGTTTGCGTTGTCGAGGAACGGCACGCCGTCTTCGAGATAATACTGCATTCTTCCTTCGATCGCGGTAAATCCCGCAAGCCGGGCAGGGTCCAGACCGAGCAGAAGACCGGCGGCCGCGGCGCATTTGAGCGGTTCGCGGTATCCGGCGAGTTCGAGAAGCGGGTTTTTGAACGATCCGCCGTCCCAGGAAAGACGATCGCCTTTGACGGATACGAGATCGTCGATGACGTGCCACCCGTCCTGCAGGGGGACGCCTTTTGGAACGAGGACGGTTTTGCATTTTTCCAGGGATTCGAGTTTTGCGGCAAGGGCGCTCTTCTTTCCGGCGGCGATCAAATAATCGTCGGCCGAGGTCAGAATGCCGAGTGTGCCGATCCCGGTGACGCCGGCAGATACCTCGGCAGTTAGCCATTCCGCCCCATGGTTTTTCGCGCCGCCTGCCGCGAGAAGAACGGATGCGGGCGTTATGCTCTTTTTCCAGAGAAAGGTCCCGTCAGGATACACATAGGTGCCACGGCTTGTGTGAAGAACGCCTTTTGTCGTGAAAAGTGACGCGACCGCAAACGAGGTGGTGGTTTTTCCTCGTGCGCCGGTCACCTCGATGACGGTCTTTGGCAGAGGACCTGCAAGGCGGCGGGTCATTTCATGATGGGAGATGACCGGGGTTTTTGTATCGAGGAGAGGATATGCCGGATCGAGATGGACCGGGGCGGTGATCAGATCATACCGGCGCGAAGCGGTCTCTTCGGGGGTGAGTCCGACTCCGCGGTAGACATCCAAAGCGTCCACATCATCGCCGTTTCGAAGAAGAGCTTCGGCAAGGATCGTTCCTCCGTGGATGGTATCGAGAACGAGGACCTTCATGCCTCCTCCGGAAGTTGCAGGGCATTAGCCGCATTCTTCAGCATAAGTTCCGCTAAAAGGGGGTCGATCCCGATCGGCTCGGCATAAACAAGAGGGATCACGCGGCCGTCTGCAAGAGTGAAGGTCCCGCGTTTTTTCCCGGATTCAAGCCCGAGGATCTTTGGAATGTCACGCAGGATATGGATCCCTTTCGCAAGAAACAGCGGGACGACGACGAGGATCTCCAGATCCTCGGTCCGCATAAGATCCAGACCTTCGGCAACGGTTGGATTGCTGTATTCGAGGAAACAGGATTTGATCAGGTAATCACCGCCGTGCTCTTTCATCATCTCGGCGGTCGTTGTTATCAGCTCCTTGTTGTACTGGAGTCTGCTTCCATGACCAACCAGCAGGAGACCTTTCACACTCATACGTTTTGATAGGTTATTCACACACATAAATTAGTATGACTAATTCTTATCAATCGTAATATTAAGTGCGGCAAGTTGCCCTAACTTCGTATGATAAAAATCGAAAGTATGAAATATGATATGATTAGTACAATCTAACTATGACATCTGCACTACCGGAGTGTCTTGCCCTTCTCAAATCGCAAAAGAAGGAAGACCGGCATCTTGCCGCCGAAAAGCTCGGAACGATGGGTCAGGGGGCGATCGGCGCGGTCCGCCCTCTCCTGACCGATCCAGAGTGGCGGCTGAGATACCGTGCGGCCGAGATCATCGGATTCACGGCCGAGCCGGCAGGGATCCCGCTTTTGATCCCGCTTCTCTCCGATGAAAAGGATCATGTCCGCTATATGGCGGTGAAATCGCTTGGACGCTGCGGAACACAGGAACTCGAGCCGCTGATCTCGCCGATGCTCAATGATGAAAATCCGTTTGTCCGGCGGATCACGGCCGGAGTGCTTGCCGGCTGGAAGATATGAAGCGCGGAGACGAGATGTTCAAAGAGGGTCTCGTTTTGTTTGCGGGCCGGGATTTTGCAGGGGCGGCAGGGTTCTTTACGGATGCACTGCGGGAAAGTCCGGAGAATGCGAACTATTATTATTACCGCGGGGTCTGTTTTCAGGAGACCGGCGCCGCAGTTGAGGCGATCTCAGATTACACGAATGCTCTAATCCGCCAGCCGTCGGCCTGCCCGGTAAGATACAACAGAGCCGAACTGTATCTGCAGACGGGCGATCTGGTAAAAGCAGAGGAGGATTTCGAGGAGATCCTCAGATCTGCAGAGCCGAAGGATCATCACTGGCCAGCGCTGGCATATCTTGGCAGGGGGCTGATCAGGCTTGAGGAGGGTGAGGTGGAACAGGCGGTGATTGATCTGTCGGCTGCAGAAGACCTGGCAAAAATGGATGGGGACAGACTTCTTCTCGCCCGGATCGGGGATGAACTCGAGAGAAGCGGATTTTGATTCAATTCATTCCCGACCGGACGATCCTTGCAAGGAGCGCGTCCATCTGGATATCCGCGTCAGCCCCCTCGCTCATGCGGAAATCTGCTTCGCCGAGGTGGTCGATCAAGTCGACTTTGAGCCGGCGGTCGAGTGTTTCGGAACGGGAGATTTCGCGGTAGAGCTGATTTAAGAGTTCATTGGGCGCGATCCCTTTTTCATACATGAGTGTGTGGAGCATTCGCTCCGCGGTCTCGAAGTCGCCTTCGAGACAGAGGGAAAGAAGGGCGGTGATCTCGTCGGGTCTTGCATTTGAGGTGATGGCGTAGATGTTTTCGGCGGTGACATTGTTTGAAACGATGGCGGCCCCCTGGAGGGCATTGATCGCTTTGCGCATATCTCCAAGCGATACGTAGGTCAGAGCGGCGCAGGCTCCTTCGTCGATGGTGATCCCTTCTTTTTCTGCGATGCGGACCATTTCCTGACAGATCGCTTCGTCGGTGAGGGGGCGGAACCGGTATATTGCGCAGCGGGACTGGATCGGGTCGATGATTTTTGATGAGTAGTTGCAGGAAAGGATGAACCGGCAGGTCTCGGCATAGTTTTCCATAGTGCGGCGAAGGGCGGCCTGAGCGTCCTGGGTGAGGGCGTCGGCTTCATCCAGAAACAGGATCTTGAATGTTGTATCGCCGAGGGGAGCGGTCCTTGCAAACTGTTTGATCTGGTTTCTGACGACGTCGATCCCCCGTTCGTCCGAGGCGTTGAGTTCGCGGAAGTTCATGTTCCAGGTGTCGCCGAACATTTCCCGGGCCAAGGCAACGGCGCAGGTGGTTTTCCCGACGCCGGCCGAGCCGGTGAAGAGGAGGTGCGGAAGGGCACGGGTCGCCACGTAGGAGCGGAGCCGTTCGACAACATCCTCCTGACCGACGACCTCAGCAAGATTTTTGGGCCGGTATTTTTCTATCCAGATTTCGGGGGAGACATCCATGATGCATGAGTGTTGGATGTTGCAGCCAATTAATCATTCGACAGGGGGATTTTGCATGGCGGGGTGAGCTGCAAGGCTCGCCCTTAGCTGAGCAAGTCGATAGACTTGCGAGCAAACTCAATGTTTGAAAAGTAGGCGGGGTGAGCTGCAAGGCTCGCCCTTAGCTGAGCAAGTCGATAGACTTGCGAG
>VSSQ01000420.1_pt1 | contig 30473 bp, 20 predicted proteins | sample 4763081 | NCBI WGS metagenome assembly VSSQ01 (sample SAMN12137344, study PRJNA551015) | bioreactor metagenome | isolation source: SDC9 anaerobic chlorinated ethene degrading culture | place: USA: Knoxville, Tennesee | collected 2015-01-01
CGCATAATCCTGATTTTTGTTTACTTTTTTGTAAACTTATTTCAGGACTAGACACGCTATTTGCTTTTAGTTTTCCACTTTCCGCTTTCCGCTTTCCGCTTACCTTAAGTCATTCATAACCGCCCCCTTGTATTTTGCGTTATCAAAAATAAACATACGTGGGTTTACGGCTACATTTTTTTGATAGTTTCTGAAAGTCAAATCATTTTTTAATCCGTTTTTGTATTCTATCTTGATAGCATGCAAATTCCCGGATGTTTTGTTTAGCTGAATCTCTACTTTCGAAAAATCGGCTTTTTTGTTTGTTGGGATGAGTTCGATGATGTGGTTAGTCTGGCTTTTCAGTTTGCTGAACTGAATCCTACTGACCGATTTAAATGCTGAAATAATCGTAACCGGGTTGATCGCCGCAAGCTCTTCAGCAGTAGGCTCTGTTATATTTACCTCATCGCTGTTTTCTAAATACGCCCATTGGGTTTTACCATCAAACCACACAGTCAACTCATCTGTTTTCAGGAAAAACCGGTTTGCGTTCAAAACAATCGTTCCTGAAATCTGCTGCGAATTTACACCATTTTTCTCTGAAATCTTCAGTATAAATTCCGAACGGACAGCCTGAGCACGGAATGATTCGGTAAGATTTTTTATAATTCGCTCTGCATCAGTGTTATGCTGAGCATTTATAACGAAAATCGAATTTATGAATAGAATTATAGAGTATATGAATTTCTGCATTTATTTTCTTTTTTATAACAATATCATCACTAATCCCGTAATAAACAAATGGAACTTTTATTTGCCAAAATTTATGTTGATTCCTGTGATTGATGTGGTAAGTATTTAAATCAGTGCAACTGTTTCAAAATCTGTTCCAAATGGTATTCATCCATTACGAGCACCTGCCGGGCTTTGCTGCCTTCATTCGGACCGATGATTCCGGCTACCTCCAACTGATCAACGATTCGTCCCGCCCGGTTATATCCGATAGAAAATTTACGCTGGATATTGGAAGTAGAACCTTGTTGTGAGCTGACAATCAGGCGGGCAGCCTCTTCGAACAGTGGGTCACGTTTGCTTAGGTCGACACTGCTCATGTCGAGTCCTTCGCCTTCAGCGCCAACATATTCCGGTAGGTAGAATGCTGAAGGATAGCTCTGCTGTCCACCAATATGGTGTACGATATTCTCAACTTCAGGAGTGTCTACGAAAGCACACTGCACCCGGATAAGTTCGTTTCCGGAAGTAAAGAGCATGTCTCCGCGTCCTACCAGCTGATTGGCACCGGGACCATCGATAATGGTGCGGGAGTCGATCATGGAGGAAACACGGAAAGCGACCCTGGCAGGGAAGTTTGCCTTGATAACCCCGGTGATGATATTCACAGACGGACGCTGGGTGGCTATGATCATGTGAATGCCAATGGCACGGGCCAGCTGGGCAATACGAGCAATCGGGAGTTCTACTTCTTTGCCGGCTGTCATAATCAAATCTCCAAACTCATCGACAATAACCACGATGTACGGAAGGAATTTGTGTCCTTTCTCTGGATTTAATTGTCGATTGATGAATTTTTCGTTGTATTCCTTGATGTTACGCACATGTGCTTTCTTGAGCAGGTCGTAGCGGTCGTCCATCTCACGGCACAGAGAACTCAGGGTTTCCACTACTTTGGTGGTGTCGGTAATGATGGCATCTTCACCATCGGGTAACTTAGCCAGGTAATGTTTTTCTATGTCGCCGTAAATGTTGAATTCAACCTTTTTGGGGTCGATCAAGACAAATTTCAATACCGAAGGATGCTTTTTATATAACAACGATGTGATGATGGCATTCAGTCCGACCGATTTACCCTGACCTGTTGCACCAGCCACCAGTAAGTGAGGCATTTTGGTAAGATCGACCATGAAAATTTCATTGGTAATGGTTCTTCCGAATGCAATTGGCAATTCAAATTTGGACTCCTGAAATTTCTTGGAGGCAATAACGGAATGCATCGAAACGACCTGTGGGTCTGCATTTGGTACTTCAATACCAATGGTGCCTTTGCCAGGTATAGGCGCGATAATGCGGATACCTGTGGCAGCCAGACTCAACATGATGTCGTATTCCAGGTTGCGGATTTTTGAAATGCGGACGCCATCCTTCGGTACAATTTCGTACAGGGTGATGGTTGGACCAACAGTTGCTTTGATAGTTTTGATTTCGATTCCGTAGTTTTGAAGGGTAGTTGTGATGCGCTCTTTATTTGCATTCTGTTCCTTCATGTCGATTTGCGTTTCATTATCTGTGCCATACACCTTCAGCAAATCGAGGGTAGGAAATTTATATCTCGACAAATCAAGTGTAGGATCGTATTTTCCTAATTTCTCCAGATTATAAAACGGATCGTCATTTTCTTCGTTGTTATGAATTTCTCCGGTGTCGACCGGTTTGTTTTCTTCCTCATTCTGCGGTTTCTCAATCTCAAAAGCCACATCATCGGCAGCTGTTCTTACGGGTGTTTCTTCTTCATTATCATCCACATGAACTGCATCTTCTTCATTTATTTTGTTCTGAATCCAGTCTTCCGGTACTATTTCTGTTCCGACTGCAACGCTCGGTTCATCATCTTCTTCATCATTCAGATCCACAGTTTCTTCTTCGATTGCATCATTTTTCTTTCCGGAAAAAAGATTCTGCAGGAAAGTGATGGTTTTAGCAGTAGTAATGATGCTATATATAAGTAAAGTGCCGATAATCGCCATCAGTAATCCCAATTCGCCGATATAAGAAATAAGCCATTCGCTTACATAAACCCCATGTTCACCACCAAGCAGAAAGAATATCTGTGGCTTGAAATAGATATCAATAAAACCCAGTGTTACCGATAGCCATACCAACCAGAAGGCACTGTGAAAAAAAGCTTTCCAGAGTGAACAGAACCGCTTGTTCATGAGCCGGAACGATAAAATGCCTGCAAAAAGAAGAATGGCAAAAGCGCCGATACCAAAACTTTTATGAATGATTTGATGTGCAAAAAGTGCTCCGCCGAATGATGTGATATTCTGAATTTCTTTTCTTGCTCCGTGTAATTCGCTGAACGTAAGTTCCATCTTGCTTTGATCTTCTGCGCCGGTGAAGAAATAGGAGATCATTCCGATGGAAAAATAAATCAGTATGAAGAAAAGGCTTAACCCGATTATAAAACGCAATCGGTCGCTCGACAGGAAGCTGCCAATTTGACTCCAGGTTCCCGGACCATCGGCTTTGTTTGCTGATTTACCCTTTTTACTTCTCTTTGGAGATACATTCAAAGGAATGGTTTTGGTTTCTTCTTTTGGTTGTATGGTGGCTCTGACAGGTTTCCTCGGTGGCATAATTCAAAATTTACAATAGCTGTGTGTTTATAATTTGCAAAAATAACAAAAAAATGATGCGGAAATTGTTTTATTTGACATAATTTTACAGAAAATTGTTTGATATATTATTTTCAACTCGGTATGTTATGACTATTCTTAAAACTTATTCGCTGACAATTGGTTATACCCATAGAAAAATTAATTCAGTTATTCAGTCGGATTTAAATCTGGTTGTAAAATCAGGTGAAATGGTCTGTCTTATCGGTCCCAACGGAAGCGGTAAGAGTACGTTATTGCGGACTTTGGCCGGGTTACAGCAACCTTTGTCAGGAAAGTCTGTCATCAATGGTGTTGATATTCAGAAAATTTCAAACAAAGAGAGGGCTTTGCTGATATCCCTGGTGTTGACTGACCGGATCGACATCGAAAATGCGACTGTGAAGTCGATTGTTGCCATGGGCAGACATCCTCATACCAATTGGTGGGGAAGTGTGAATAAGGAAACTGAAACACAAGTGCAAAAGGCCATTCTCATGGTACATCTTGAAAATAAGGCAGACAAACTGATTTCAGAATTATCAGACGGAGAAAAACAGCGGGTAATGATTGCCAAGGCCTTCGTACAGGATACACCTATTATCATACTGGACGAACCGACAGCTCATCTTGATCTGCCTAACCGGGTGGAAATCATGTTGTTGTTGCACAAGCTGGCACACGAAACCGGAAAAACAGTCATTATTTCGACACATGAACTGGACATGGCTCTTCAGGCTGCTGACAGGGTTTGGCTGCTGACAGCCGAAAAAGGCGTCGAAGTCGGAGTGCCGGAGGATTTGGTATTGAATGGTCGTTTTAATGAAGCTTTCAGGAGTGATAACTATGTTTTTAATCCGACCAATGGAAATTTTTCCATGAATTATAAATTGGATAAACAGGTGTCGCTACAGGGCGATAAAACGAGGATGTACTGGACTTTACGCGCTTTGGCAAGAGCCGGTTATGCGGCAGTGGAAAAAGCAAATCCAGCAATTGTCATTGAAAACAATTGCTGGATGATGGGGGATAATGAGTATGACTCAATTGAAAAACTGTTATCTGCTTTATCTCACTCCGTGCATCATGCGTAAGAGTTTTTTGTTGAGGGTAATCAGTATGATACCACAAAAAATGACAAATAACGCAACGTAAAGGAATATCTTACCTGCACCCATCGATTCCACTGAAGATGCCAGGAATCCACCCACGATATTTGCCACAAATGATGAAAGTAACCATACGCCCATCAATACAGAAGCTAATTTAGGAGGTGACAGTTTGGTAACAACCGATAGACCTACGGGCGACAAGCACAGTTCTCCCAGTGTGTGAACCAGATAGGTAAGAACCAACCAAATCAGACTGGCTTTAATACTGATATCTTCCGTATCTCCACCTCTTTCGGCAACAGCACCCAGCATGAAGAAGAATCCTACACCAAGGATAACCATACCAAGACCCATTTTAATGGGAGTTGTCAGTTTTTTACCGGTTTTAGAAACCCAGAACATACCAAAGAGCGGAGCAAGTAACACAATAAACAGGGGATTAACAGACTGGAACCAGGCAGTCGGGATTTCATAGCCAAATACCACGCGGTCTACATATTTATCAGTATAAAGACTCAATGAAGAACCTGCTTGTTCGAATCCTGCCCAGAAGAAAATAGCAAACACAAAGAGTACGAAAATAACTGTAATACGTTGTTTTTCTTCTTTTGTAAGCGGTTTCTTCGTGTCAACAGGCGCTTCGAGGTTGATGGCAGATGCCTGTAGTGAACCCGGACGTTTTCCTATATTTCCTAAGTATTTTTGTGCGAGTGCATTGAAAAATATCTGTCCCAGGAACATGCCGACAGCAGCGGCAAGGAAACCATAACGGTAACCATAGCTCATGACAACTTCACCTGCCTCGTTAGTAACTGTTCCGGCAAATAAATTGTCGGTCAGAAATCCTACTACCAGCGGCGCCATGAAAGCACCCAGATTGATACCCATGTAGAAAATGGAGAAAGCAGAGTCTCTTCTTTCGTCACCTTCTTCATATAATCCACCGACCAATGTTGAGATATTGGGTTTGAAAAATCCGTTTCCGATAATTAATAGTCCCAAACCGGCAAATAATCCTGTATGTGTATTGAAAGCAAACAAAGTCAATTGTCCGAGCATCATGGTAAGTCCGCCGATAGTGATGGCGTGTCGCTGACCAAGCCATTTGTCGGCAATCCATCCACCGATCAGCGGTGTAAAATATACAAATCCTGTAAAGAAGCCATAAATTAAACTCGCATTTTGAGCGCTGATGTTAAGTCCACCTTCCAGGTAGGTTTTTGTCAGATAAAGAATCAGGATACCCCGCATCCCGTAATAACTGAAACGTTCCCACATTTCAGTAAGGAACAATAAATACAGGCCTTTGGGATGACCCGTTCTTTTTTTACCTTTTGTCATTATTTTTAGATTTTATTTAACGCTTTTTCGAAAAGCAGGTGCAAAAATAATAAACTTGTTTGAATATACAATATTTATTCAACCAAGTTTAACGTGTCAGCCGGTTTCATAACCACGCCAATATTTTTTCGTCCGTCGGACTTGATGATGATGGGATTGTTGAACCGAACAAGTCTCACGTACTCACTTTCATAAATAGCCTCTTGTGCATTTAGAAAATCAATGTCGAAGGAACCTTCTTTGTTAAAAGGGTTGATGGTGAAATAAGAAACCCCGAAAGAAGTCAGGTTTTGGAAGAAGTGAGTTCCCTGACTCGGTTCTATTCTGTAGTTCGATAATCCCGATTCAACAATTAGCATGGCGTTGCTGATGTGTGGCCATTTCACCGGTATGCCCAACCAGGGATCACTGGAACCCCACCTGCCGGGACCGACCAACACATAATGCCTGTTTTCGGCGATCATTTTTTTATTCAGTTTCTCGATGTCATACATGATCAACTGATTTTTAGAGGCGTTAAAAGCTTCCGGCTTTACATAAATGATATCATACACATCGTTGGTGATACCATGTCCCAATACACTGTTGCTACTGATGATGGTGTCTTCCTCCTGTATCTTACCGATGTCTTCGTTAATGTTTTCATTGGAATCAACAATGGGTCTGATTTGCAGAAAATAAAATGTATGTTGCTTATTTTCAGAATAATCTATATTTACAGCAAACTCGATTTCGATAGGTCTACCCATTTCATTGTGGGCAATTTTCAGTACATCCGTTAAAATATCCGCTAATGGAAAAACATTGTGTTGCAGGATGTTGGCGAAAGTGATGATCTTCCGGCCTCCTTCGTAAATGCCGTCATAAATCATTTGCTCCTGCACATCATAAGTCGAAGCAATGTATTTCAATGTGCCGTCTTTTAATGCTTCCTGTACATTGATTTTAAGCAGATTGAAACCATCATCGACTTGAGGAGTAAAGTGAATATTGTTCAGATCGAGCGCATTGAAATAAGTTTGTGTTTCCCGCAGGGCATATTCCAGACTGCTGGTCTGCAGGATATTATGTGGATATGCAGGAGAAAAACGCAAAGTAACACCTCCGTCGACAATATATTTACCCAAACCGAGGGCGACATTTGCAATACCATCTTCGGGTTTTTCGGATCCAATCGGATAATAATTCAGTGATTTTGCAACTCCTGAGAAAGAAGGATAAAAGCGATTTTCGTATTGATTACCACAGGTTTCCTGCAGGACAATAGCCATTTTCTCTTCGTCAATCACATTTTTGGTCGCTGTCATGTAAAGTTTACTCTGCTGAAAATAAACTGAGGCATACACTGCTTTGATAGCTTCGGTGAGCAGTGAAAGCGTCTGAGTACGACTCACCTTGTTGTACGGGACCATATAAGTTGAATAGATGCCGGCAAATGGCTGGTAGTGAGAATCTTCAAGCAGGCTGGAAGACCTTACTGCTACCGGAGTGCTGATGACACCCAGAAAAGCATAGAGATCGGCAATCAGTTTTTTAGGTAATCGGGCATGCAAAAAACGTTTCAGGATTTCTTCATCCGGTAAATCCGATAAAGCAATCGGATATAAATCGTTCATTTCCATAAATTCGGAGAAGATGTCGGTACAAATGACCACCGTCTTCGGAATCACAATCTGTACATTGTCATGCTGTTGTAACTTCTCATTCCGTTTAATCATGGAGTCGATGAAAGCCAGTCCGCGCCCTTTACCACCCATTGAGCCATCGCCGATACGGGCAAAATTGGAGTACTGGTCGAATCTTTCCCGCTGGAAAACGGCCACCACACCACGGTTTTTGATTTTGCGGTATTTCACAATGCCCCCAAAAAGCACCTGACGCAGTTTATTCAAATCTTCAATGCCGGGATCGTAAATGTTCGTATTCTTGAAAAATTCAGCCAACGGAAACATAGCTCTTGAATACAACCAGCGGGAGACATTGTTGCGTGTAACGTGATACATCAGGCATTCATCGCTCAGGTTGAAAAAAACATCCTGTAAATCCCGCAGGTTTCTTACCCGCGCTTCCACTTCCCCGGTATTGGGATTTTTAAAGATAAAATCCGAGAATCCGAAGTTCAGGTTGATTCTGTCGCGAAGTTCGGTCAGCAAGGTTGGAGAATGTTTGCTGATAAAGGCCGCTTTCACCCTGTCGGCTTCTTCTTTGTTTTTTTCGTCGGACGACTGGATGATCAACGGAATAAATTTATCCTGTCTTCTGATTTCTTCACATAAAATAACTCCTGCCTGTTTGTCTTTAATACCGTCTTTCTGAAAGCTAACATCGGCAATTACCCCAAGCATATTATCCTTGTATTTATTGTATATGGAAATAGCTTCTTCGTAAGTTCGGGCAAACAAAATTTTCGGTCGTCCCCGCATCCTTAACATCTGTTCGTGCTCATTCAAAGCTTCCGTCATGAATGAAAGTGATTGCTTAAACACGCATTTGTACAGATGGGGCAGGATGGAAGAGTAGAAGTGGATAGAATCTTCTACAAACAGAATTACCTGAACACCCACAGATGCCACATCTTCCTCCACATTCATCTTATCTTCCAGCATTTTGGTAATTGCCAGCAGGATATCGGGATTTCCAAGCCAACTGAAAACATAATCAATCGCGCTTAAATCTTCGTTGGATATTCTCTTGGAAACAGACTTGGAGAAAGGAGTGAGCACTACGATGGGGATATTCGGGTAATGCATTTTAACTTCTTTTGCCCATTCAAAAGGATTAATGCTGTCGCCACTCGGCATCGAAATAATCACATCAAAGTCTCTTTCTGTCAATATTTTATTGGCATCTTTCTCATTTGAAACCAGCGTGAACCGGGGAGGATAACGCAAATTAAGCGATGTGTATTCATTGAAAATCTGTTCGTCAATCCGACCGTCTTCTTCCAGGATAAAGGAATCATATTTACTAGCATAGAGCAGGATGTTGTAAATACGATGCTTCATCAAATCAGCAAAAGAAGTATCTTTAAAATATAATTGTTTGATATTTCTATACATGACTATATTTAAATTTATATGCAGAAAAAATAAATTTCAGAAACGATTTGATTATAGGAAAAAACATTTAACTTTGGTGGTATAATTGAAGCACAAAGCTAATAATCTAAAATCAAATCACAATAACAATTTAAAACTAATTGTTTATGGATATAGAAAAAATCATGTATTCGCTCGAAGCGAAACATCCGGGGGAACAGGAGTATTTACAGGCTGTTCGGGAAGTATTGATCAGCATCGAACCGGTGTATAATGAACATCCGGAGTTTGAAAAAGCCAAAATAGCCGAAAGAATAGTAGAACCAGACCGGATTTTTACGTTCAAGGTGCCCTGGGTTGATGACCAGGGAGATGTGCAGGTAAATCTGGGTTACCGGGTTCAGTATAATAATGCCATTGGTCCGTATAAAGGCGGACTGCGATTCCACTCTTCAGTTACACTTTCCATTCTGAAGTTCCTGGGTTTTGAACAAACCTTTAAAAACGCGTTGACAACCCTGCCGATGGGAGGAGGAAAGGGTGGTTCCGATTTCAACCCGAGAGGTAAATCGTCTGCTGAGGTGATGCGTTTCTGTCAGGCTTATATGTTGGAACTCTGGCGGCATATCGGCCCCGAAACAGATATTCCTGCGGGTGATATCGGGGTGGGAGCACGCGAAATCGGTTATTTATATGGTATGTATCGAAAACTGGCGCGTGAAAATACCGGTGTGTTTACAGGAAAAGGACTTGAGTACGGTGGTTCTCTGATTCGTCCGGAAGCAACGGGTTTCGGAGGCTTGTACTTTGTCGGTCAGATGCTCGAAACAGCGGGAAAGAGTATGAAAGATAAAACCATCGCCATTTCCGGCTTTGGAAATGTAGCTTGGGGTGCAGCGTTAAAAGCGACTGAAATGGGAGCTAAGGTGATAACTATTTCTGGTCCGGATGGCTATGTTTGGGATGAAAATGGAATTTCGGGAGAAAAGATTGAGTATATGCTTGAGTTGCGGGCTACCTGTAACGATGTGGTGGCTCCTTATGCTGAAAAATACGGCGTACCGTTTTTTCCGGATAAAAGACCGTGGGAAGTGAAGGTTGATATCGCATTACCTTGTGCTACACAGAATGAATTAAATGCAGATGATGCCCGTATGCTGATAGGCAATGGTGTAAAGTGTGTGGGAGAAATATCGAATATGGGTTGTACTCCGGAGGCCATAGACTTATTTATAGACCACAAAGTACTCTATGGTCCGGGCAAAGCTGTGAATGCGGGTGGTGTAGCCACGTCAGGGCTGGAAATGACGCAAAATGCCATGCACATCAACTGGACAGCGGCCGAAGTAGATGCTAAGCTGAAACAGATTATGTCAGAAATTCACGCGCAATGTGTCAGATATGGCAGAGAAGCCGATGGATATATCAATTATATGAAAGGTGCCAATGTGGCAGGATTTTTAAAAGTTGCAAAAGCGATGCTGGCACAGGGGGTGGTTTGAGAGCGGAAAGCGGAAAGCGAATAGCTAATAGTGAATAATGATTTTCTATCTAACCACTTACTGCTTTCCGTTTTCCGCTTTCCGCTCTCCGTTTTTCGCTTTATGGATGATTATTAAAATTAACTTAATGTCTGTTCTTCGTTAATCGGGTTTAAATGTTAAAATCAAAATGTTAAAATACACCAAATCAAGCTGACAAATGATTTCAGCGGAACAACTTTTGTATAATTTAGTGCCGGAAATTAAAAATCCGGCATTATTTATTTAATTTAAAACTATGCGTATGAGAAGAAATAAAATTTTTCAGGTTATTGGTTTGGTGTTATTGGTTGTGATGGTCACTATGGCTACCAATTACGTGATGAATAGAAACAACGCCAGACAAAATCAAAGTGACTTTTCGTTTGATCAGATTCCTGCCAGTTATGCCAATTTTAAAAATGTTTCCAGAGCTGGTGATACTGATTTTACAGTAGCTGCCGAATTGACAGTGAATGCGGTAGTGCACGTGAAAGTTAAATCTGAGGTGATGCAGTCAAGAGGATTCAGCGGAGACCCGTTTTTTGAATACTTTTTCGGACCTCAATTTCGTCAGCAGCAACCACAGATCCGGGAAGGAGCGGGTTCCGGGGTTATTATTTCAAATGATGGATATATTGTTACCAATAACCACGTAATCGATAATTCGAAAGAAATTGAAGTTGTGTTAAATGATAAAAGATCATTTACAGCTAAGGTTGTCGGTTCAGATCCTAATACTGATATTGCCTTGTTGAAAATCGAAGAAAAAGATTTGCCATTTGTTATATTCGGTAATTCGGATTCTTTGAAGGTAGGAGAATGGGTATTGGCAGTGGGTAATCCTTTCAACCTGACATCAACCGTAACGGCGGGCATCGTAAGCGCTAAAGCCAGAAATATCAATATTCTGAATGCAGCTATGAAAATAGAGTCGTTTATTCAGACAGATGCTGCCGTAAATCCAGGTAATAGTGGGGGAGCGCTTGTTAATACCCGTGGAGAACTGGTGGGAATCAACACTGCTATAGCATCTCAGACAGGTTCGTTTACAGGTTATTCTTTTGCGGTACCTTCCAGCATCGTGCAGAAAGTGGTTTCAGATATCCGTCAGTATGGAGTAGTGCAGCGTGCTGTTTTGGGTGTTGAAATCAGAGATATTAACGGAGAACTTGCCAAGGAAAAGAATATCAAGACTTTTGATGGAGCTTATGTTGCTAATGTAGTAGAAAGCAGTGCAGCTGATAAAGCTGGTGTAAAAGCGGGAGATATCATTACGAATGTAAATGGTGTTGCGGTTAAATCTGTGGCACAATTACAGGAGCAGGTAGGACGTTATCGTCCCGGTGATAAGATCTTCATTGAAATATTACGCGACAATAAAAAACAAAAGTTGAATGTAGAGCTTAAAAACCGTCAGGGTAATACCGAATTGGTTTCTTCAGATGTAAACATTGACTTGTTGGGAGCAACTTTCAAAGAGGCCGATAATAAAATCAAAGAAAAATTCGGTGTGGATTACGGAGTTGAAGTGAAATCGGTTGGCAAGGGTAAATTCAGTAATGCCGGTATCAAAAACGGATACATCATTTTGAAAATCAATAACATCAAGATGAGCAATGAAAAAGATATTGAAACAGCCATGAAGGCGGTAATGGATAATGCCGATCAGAATAAGGTGCTTTGGATTACCGGATTTTATCCGAATGGCAAGACTGCTTATTACGCGATTGACCTGAATAATTAATTCGTTATAGACAGTCAGCTTTTCAAAGAATAGAACAAACAGTCCTTTGCTAAAATTAAAGGGCTGTTTGTTTAATATTTAATAAACTTATCAACAAGATAAAACATTTTACAAACTGAAACGTTTAAAGCATTAAAAGTAAAAGATTTCTATTTTTTTATATTGAATAATTTTACTAACTTTGCACGCTAATTTTCAAAAGAGGAATGAGACAACTAAAAATTACTAAATCGATCACTAACAGGGAGAGTGCATCTCTGGATAAGTATCTGCAAGAGATTGGTCGTGAAGATCTTATCACTGTTGAGGAAGAAGTTGAACTTGCTCAGCGAATCCGGAACGGTGATAGAATTGCCTTAGAAAAATTGACTCGTGCTAACCTTCGCTTCGTTGTTTCTGTTGCTAAACAATATCAAAACCAGGGTCTTAGTTTGCCTGACTTGATTAATGAGGGTAATCTTGGGTTGATTAAGGCTGCGGAAAAATTTGATGAAACACGTGGTTTTAAATTTATTTCTTATGCTGTGTGGTGGATTCGTCAATCCATTTTGCAGGCTTTGGCAGAGCAATCGCGTATTGTTCGTCTCCCGCTCAATCAGGTTGGTTCTCTGAATAAAATCAACAAAGCATTCTCTAAATTTGAACAGGAAAACGAGCGCAGGCCGTCTGCTGAGGAGCTGGCTGAGCAATTGGATGTTCCTGTTGAGAAAATTGCCGACACCATGAAAGTGTCCGGACGTCACATTTCTGTTGATGCTCCTTTTGTTGAAGGAGAGGATAACAGCCTGCTCGATGTAATGATCAACGATGATTCTCCGAACGCCGACCGTGTTTTGATTAATGAATCATTGTCGAAGGAAATTGAACGTGTATTGGCGCATGCTTTATCGGATCGAGAAAGAGATATTGTGAAGAAATTCTTCGGTTTGGGGGTTCCTGAAATGACACTGGAAGAAATTGGTGATGAATTCGGTCTGACCCGTGAAAGGGTACGTCAGATAAAGGAAAAAGCCATCCGTAAACTAAAACCGCATTCCAGAAGTAAACTGCTGAAAAGTTTCTTAGGTTAAACAAATAATTAAACGCATTAAAAAAGTGAAGTCATATCGGCTTCACTTTTTTTCTTTCAACGTTTAGCGTCAACGGTCAATAGGCTATGATAAGATTGAGTGTCGACTATGATAAAAAAGCAAGCGTCCTTTTATACAAAAGGACGCTTGCTTTTTTTAATCGTACGTTTGCTTTTTAAACTATTCGTTTTTAGCTCTCCGCTTTTACTTGTTCTTAATCGCCTCAACAATCTTCGCTTCCAATTCAGCAGCCAGTTCCGGATTGTCTTTGATTACATTTTTAGACGCATCGCGACCTTGTGCAATTTTGGTTTCGCCATAGCTGAACCATGAACCACTTTTTTTGATGATGCCATATTCAACTCCAAGGTCAAGTATTTCGCCGGTTTTGGAAATACCTTCACCAAACATGATGTCGAATTCAGCTTTGCGGAAAGGAGGAGCAACTTTATTTTTCACCACTTTCACACGAGTTTGGTTACCAATGGCTTCGTCACCATCTTTCAATTGGGAAACCCTGCGGATGTCCAACCGAACTGAAGCATAGAATTTCAGCGCGTTACCACCCGTGGTTGTTTCAGGATTGCCGAACATCACACCGATCTTATCACGTAACTGGTTGATGAAGATACAGGTTGTATTGGTCTTATTAATATTGGCTGTCAGCTTGCGGAGCGCCTGTGACATCAAACGGGCTTGTAACCCCATTTTAGAATCACCCATGTCTCCTTCAAGTTCAGCTTTAGGAGTAAGGGCTGCAACCGAGTCGATCACCACGATATCGACGGCAGAAGAACGAATCAACTGATCCGCGATTTCGAGCGCCTGTTCCCCATTATCCGGTTGTGAGATTAGTAATTCATCTGTATTTACCCCCAGTTTATCGGCATAAGAGCGGTCGAACGCATGTTCCGCGTCGATGATGGCAGCAATACCACCGGCTTTTTGTGCTTCGGCAATGGCATGGATGGCAAGTGTTGTCTTACCCGACGATTCCGGACCGTAGATTTCAATTACCCTGCCGCGTGGATAACCACCAACTCCCAAAGCTATGTCCAATCCCAGCGAGCCGGTCGGAATAACAGCTACTTCTTCTACTTTATTGTCACCCATTTTCATGATGGTACCACGGCCATGATCTTTCTCAATTTTATCCATGGCCAATTGCAGTGCCTTTAACTTTTCCAACGAGGGTTTTTTAACTTCTTCCATTTTTTTATCTGACATGATGTGTAATTTATTTTTAATGATTTGTAAACTTATTTTTCTTAGTGGTACGGTTTTTCAGTAAAATAGTCACCATTGAAATCATTTTAATTCAAAGGTTCACAAAGATAAAAACTTTTTCTTTTAAAAAATGAGCAAAAGATAAAAAGGTTTCAACAGGTGGGATGTTTTTACAAATTGAGTTGAAAGCGGAAAACGGAAAAAGTTTAAATTGACACACATTTTTGGAAAGTCCCAAGTCCCAAGTTATTGACACATTATTAGTTATTCGCTCTCCGTTTTCCGTTTTCCGCTCTCCGCTTTTAACGTATTTCAATTCGTTCCCCTTTTCCCATGCCAACAAATTCCGGCGCATACAAACATTGGATTGAAGCTGTTCCTCCGGAAAAATTACCGGAAGCATTCACGAAGTATTCATCTTCAAACACATAAGTGCCTTTGGGTAAGTGACTGAAAAAGTATTGCGTAGAAGCATCCTTTACAGTTCGGTAGTAAACAACTCCTTCTTTCCAACTGCATCCCGAGAGTTGATTAATGGGTTCGAGGTTGGCTGCCCGGTTATCTTTCAGAGCTACGAACTCCAGGTTGCGGTCGGTTGTAACCACCATTCTCGCGATAAGTTTATCTCCCTTTTGGATACTTTGCATGGCTGAATTTACGTTTTGCCCGTTGATAGGGAAGAGGGTTTTGCGGTTATCCACGATTCGTTCAACGAACAATTGTTTTTCTACCTGTAAAGCGCTACTCGATGATCTCACTTTGTCCATGTCCTGATAATATTGCCAGTACAAGGCTCCCCAGGCAGGAGAAGCTGTTTCCGGCTGATTAACACGGTTAATCGTGATGCCCTCTTTGATATCCTCTTTAGCGAGTGTTTGTTTGATATAGCCTGTACCCGGAATGCCCTGATTGGTATCGAAAGTTTTGTTACCGGAGGTTATGCTGAATTGCTGTTTGTTGTTCAGCAGATTGTTGCCGATGCCGGTGAGTGCGTAAATTGCATTCACAGAAGCAACCGGCGATTCCCATTGTTGGGTTTGTTTCTGACGCAGCAGCCAGATTTTCATCAGCGCCAGTTCGGTTTCATTACCCGGGACCAGGTTGAATGCTTCCATCAGTTTTACCTGTACGCTAATGGGACGTTCATTCCATCGATAGCCGGCTGTATTTTTAGGCCAGTACATGCCTTTATCTGTTGTACGCAAGGAGTTTTCTTTCAGTGATTTGATAATTGCATCCACAGTAACAGGTTTGTTGGCGTGATGCAGGATTACAGCAGCCAATGCTTTATCATACAAACCGAGTTTATTGTAGTATTGTTCTGTCTGACCGAGATAAAATGCGATGGCTTCATTCACTGAAGTTGCCGAGTCTGTTGTTTTTATTTGTGTCCGCATGGCAAGTACATGCAACTGGAATGAATTGATGCTCATTTTCTTGTCATAGTCTTTTACCTGTTTTTTAAGTTGCAGGTAGTCTTTGCTAAGTTCACCTTCGAGGTAATTCAGCGCAGGAGTTAACATCCTGTTGATGGTTTCTGAATCAGTAAAAGCACGTACTTTAAGTAAACCGTCGGCAATGAACTGAGTTGTCCAGCGACTTTCACCCATACCGTCGAACCAGGAGAAAGCACCATTCGGCAATTGCAGCTTCGTGAGTTTGTCTAAATAGCGTGTCCGAAGTTGCTCTTGTTGATTCAGGTCGAAAAGCAATGCGATGCGCTGTTGTTGCTCTGTTTCGTTTTTTGCTTCTGTCAGCCACGGTGTTTCTTCGAGCAGGATGTTTTTCAACTCCTGGTTCTTATTCAGAGCTGATTGAATACTGCCGGGTTCTGTTTGCTTTATTTGTTCAAATATTGCTTTGATGCGTGGATTATCTGCGACAATCTTACCAGCCAAGGTGTTTACGTACCAAGCGATAAAGTAATCAATGGCATTTTCATTTTTGGGCTCTGATAAAGATGGTAAAGCCTGGATGGCATACCACACCGGATTGGCACTGAACTCAAAGGTGAGCTGACGGGTATCTACCTTATTAATAATTGATTGTATTGAATCAAACTTAAATTCTTTAGTGTTTTCATTACTCATGAAAACCGGGTAGCTTTCGGTGACAAGTACCTTATCCGGTAAAATAACCAGATAGCGTTGTTCGCCATCTGAAAAATTACCGGCATCAGCTACTACCTTGCAAATCAGCCATTCGTACTGATCAAAACCATTCACATCCCAGGATAAAGTAAGTGGTTTCCCATCAGCCGGGACATCTACCGCAATCATATTCGTATCGTTCAGCAGTACCGGTTGATCGGTTGTCGGGTCGATGAAGGTCAGTTTGACATTGGCTTTAAGTGCTATATCCGACAGATTTACCAAACTTGCCTGCAAGGTGAGTTTGTCCGATTGTCGCACGAACCTGGGCATGTTGAGCTGTACCATCAGGTCTTGCTGGGTGATAAGCTGTGCTTCGGCCTGACCGAAATACAGGTCTTTCGTATGTGCCAGCATCTTCAGGTTCCAGCGGGTCAGACTCTCCGGCATGGTGAAACTAAATTGATAATTACCTGACTTGTCGCCTTGCAGATGCGGGTAAAAGAAAACGGTTTCGTTGAAATTGCTGCGGATGCGGGGTGGTTGAACAGATTGAACTTGTTCCATTGCAGTTACATCATCCGGTGTTACTACTATATCGAAATTAACATCATTCTCTGTATAAATAACAACTTCATCAGGTGCCATGTTACGTTTTGATTTTGCAACAATGGAATAAATAAGAGGACCATCCATTTCAGCGTATCCCAAGCTTAATCCAAACCAATTGACATCCGGTGAAAATAAACCGGGAACTGCTCTGTCTTCTTTTGTAATAACTACCGGATTGTTGTATTGATATTTTTGATAACTATTCCAATTGGAACTACCAGGAAATGCTCTCCTGTAAACCGGATTAAACTCCCACTGATGTTGTTTCAGTTCATCCAACGAAGCATCGTACATTCCGGCAAGCAATTCTGCAATTTTACCTTTTGCTGCTGCTTCGGGGATGTTAACCGTCCAGGTAGCAGCTGCGCCCGGAAGGAGTTTGTTTCTGAAAACAGTCAGTTTAGGCGTCAGTTTTTTTTCGATGATTTTTTCGGTTACGTAAACGGTTTCCTGAAATAATTTTTCGTCTCTGACAAATGTAAAACTTACTGTGATACCTGATCTATGTCTTTCAGCAAAAGGAATACTGAAAGTGCGGATGTTGTTGTTCATCCGGATCCAACGGGAACTAATCAACTCATTTCCATACTTAACTTCCATCAATACCTGTGCGCATTTTACCGACGTGCCGAAAGGTATAGTAACCTTTTCTCCGGCCAGACTTTCGATCCGGTTTTCGGGTAACCATGTGTAGGTTTTTACCGGCGGCCGGTTTTCTTTTTTATCAAATAAGATAAAAATGTGCTCAGTTTCTACTGGGTTACCATGCTTGTCATCCGTAGTAAAGATGAGTTTGTACCTGCCGGATGTATATGTTTTCAGATTAAGCATTAAATGTGCTGATTGGGTGTCGTAGGTACCTTCAGTCATTAGCTTGCCGGTCGTAAACGCTGTATCGGATTTCAGGATTTCTCTGTAATCGGTTGTTTCTTTCAGACTGAAAAGCTGATAGCGAATAGACTTGTGTATCTTTTCTCCACTGATGTTTTGTGTGCTGATTTTTAATTTGGCAGTATCTTGTTTGTTCAGAAGTTCCGGTATATCAGCCAGGATAAACAAAGATTGTTCGCTGACCGACAAGTTTGTAATGGTTTGTTGGCTTTCCCCTTTGGAATCTGTAGCATCAATTGTAATGCTATAACGATAGGCTTGTTTTATTTTGCTGTCGCGAATGTTTTTATCTTTTTCAGGAGTAAATTGTATGGAAAACTGACCATTAGCATCAGTAGTGGTTTCGCCCGAAACAATCATTTTATTATCATTAACAGGTGGAAACCAACGCCAGAAAGGATGTACATAGCGGTTGATAACATATTTTACCTTGGTATCAGGAAGGGAATAGCCCGCGAATGCTTTTACTTCACCGTTAAGTGAGACTGTTTCTCCAAAACTGATTTCATTTGTAGGTTGTGTTACGCTAACTTCAAAGGTCGGTCTTTTGTATTCTTCTACTAAAAAATTAACGGAATGTCTTTTATCCGCCCGAATTTGAAAATTACCGTTTAATCCGCCTGAAGGCAGTACAAAGCTACCTGATGCCGAACCGAATTCATTGGTGCGTAGTTCAAGTTGATTGATGCTTTTCCCATTTACATCTATCAGTTCGAAACGGATGTCTTTATTGGCTGTGACTTCCTGTTTCTTACTATCCATTTCGTAGGCAATGGCCTTGAAATAAACTGTTTGCCCGGGACGATAAATAGCCCTGTCGGTAAAGATGTTAATGCGTTGTTGAGTTGTTTCGGTTGGTTTAAATTTGCTGAAATACGGGGAGTGACTCATGTTATAAAAATAGCGATCATCTTTCTTTTTCAACACGATAATTTCATTGCCATAGGATTTAATGTGGGGTAATTCTACATATCCTTTTGAGTTGGTTTTAGCTGTTGCAGCAAGTGTCATTTCATACTGATTGCCTGTCCATTTGTATTCGTAGGATATTATTTCTACCTGTTTTACTTGCTTCCCGGTGATGCGATCCAACACATAATAGGCGTTTTTATCTTCAGAAATGGCTCTCTTGATGAAAGTCAAATCAGTAACAGTATAATAAGAATTGGTCATTTTATCTTTTTCACGCATGCCCGAAGGGTAAGCGATGTATTCATAAATGCCATAATCATGCGTAGGTAAATTAAAAATGGAGTCTTCTGCCTCAAAGTTTTCATTCAGAGGCAAGTTGATTGTAAGCGTTTCAATCAGGGTTTTGTCAAATACTTCTTTGTCTGGATCAATACTTTTGTTTAGATCATACCTTGCAAAGGCTTCGGAAGTAGTATTTAAACGATAAATTTCAAGTGTGATTGTTGGGATATTCGTTGAACTTATATTTAATTTTAATCGACCCGATGGTGCTGCATCACTGGCACTCTCGATAAACAATGATTGCTGTTCGATTTGTGCCAAAATGTTGTGCAATAATCCTATCCGAGGATAATCAGGATATGTCTCAATGCCTTTCTTACAGATGGTATGCGCTAATTTCTTGTGTTGAGGAATTTCAGCATTATGCAGATAATGCTTGGCTTTTTGTGCCATGATTTCTACTACTGCCGGATCTTGCTGGTAAACCTGTTCCAGACTGTCTGCCTTTTGAATAAAAGTTTGGGAATCGGATTGTCCATATAGATAATCAAGATAGTTTATTTCAGCTAAAACGCTTAGACTGGTATCGCCCTGTTTTTTTCGGAATTGGATTAACTCTTTGTATGTTTCCTGAATGGTTTTTTCATCCTTCCATGCTTCTGCCAGATCAATTCTTTTATAGGCAATATAATCAAACAAAGTAGGTGAGGTGTTTTTGTCTTCTTTTTTTTCTGACTGAAAAACAAACAGTTTTTGCAGGCTTTCTATGTCAGTTTGTTGACTGATTCGTTGTTCTTTCCACGCTTCATCAATAAGAGATTTTATCTTTTGCTTGAAATGATTTTTACTCCAGGTTTCCGGGTTTTCGGGAAAAGTGCCGGCTACATCTGTCCGCCTGTCGATTTCATGTTGATTGCTTTGGTAATAGTTGTGGTACATTTCCGCGGCCATGCAAAACAACAATTGCTTTATTGGAGAAGGTTCAAAAATGTAGGCAAATTGTTCAAAATCTTTTAAAACAGCCGGTGCGGTACCGGGTTCTTTTTCAGTTTGAATACGGTATCTGTATAGTCTAACTTTAATTTTCTCTTGTTGATTATTGGTTACTTCGGCGATGCGACTGATGGAGTCTAATGCTTTCAAAGCCGATTCAGGCAAATCTTTTTCTGTCAGTTGATCAACTTTTTCCCAAGCTTGGGTGTTTGTATGGGTGTTTTGGGCAGTGATGCTGACTGTTATTATTAAAAGTGAAATCAGCAAGATAGAATTGATAATATATTTTTTCATTCGTTTAATTTTCGTTTTTTGTGATTAATAATGTTTTAATAACCCGGAATTATAAAACTATATGAAAACTATAAGGTTTGGTCCTGTGTAATCATATTAAATTATACTTTCTTGTTTTGATGCACATTGCAATAAGATGGTGACAAAGTTAACGCTAAAATTAATATCTTTGCAACTTTCATTCCAAAAAGATAATATGCTTTCAGCTAAAAATATATTCAAGGTAACATACCCGGTATTTCTGACTTTGCTGGTACAGAACATCATTAACGTGACTGACACGGCCTTTCTCGGGCGGGTGAGTGAAGTTGCATTGGGGGGCTCAGCCATCGGTGGGGTATATTTTCTGGCTATTTTTGTTATCGGATTTGGTTTCAGTCAGGGAACACAGATCATTATCGGCCGGCGTAACGGAGAGGGGAAGTATGCGGAAGTAGGTCCTATCTTCAACAACGGGATGTTTTTTATCTTGCTGCTGTCGGCTTTTTTCTTGATTTTCTCCTGGTTGTTTAATGCCGATATCATGAAATATCTGGTGAGTTCAGATCAAATTTATCATGCTTCGCTGGAATATCTCTATTGGCGAAAGTGGAGTTTTATCTTTGCCTTTATCAACGTGATGTTCAGGGGAATGTTTGTCGGGGTTACCAATACTTCAGTGCTGACAGGCTCGGCGATTATTACGGCAACGGTCAATGTTGTGCTCGATTATGCCATGATTTTCGGTCACTGGGGATTTCCCGAAATGGGTATTGCCGGTGCAGCCCTTGCTTCTGTGATTGCTGAAGCGGCATCGACAGTTTTTCTGATTGTGTATACCTTTCTGCATCAGGATTTTCAAAAATATCAGTTGTATTCGATTAAAAAAATTGATTTTAAACTGATACGGCAGATACTGGAACTTTCGGTATTCATTATGTTTCAGTTTTTTATTTCCATTTCTACCTGGTTCATGTTTTTTATCTTTATTGAAAGGATGGGAGAGCGACCGCTTGCGGCAACGAATATAGGCCGAAGTTTGTATGTGTTGCTGATGATTCCGGGTTCGGCGCTTGCAACCACTGTCAGCACAATGGTGAGCAACCTGATCGGAGCTGACAGGAGACCGGATGTGATACCTTTTATTCATAAGATGTTAGGTGTAGTCGTGGTATTGGTTACTCCACTGATGATCTTCACTTATTTTTTCCCGGAGTTGTTCGCTCAGATTTATACGAATGATCCCGGATTGGTTGCAGCTTCTATTCCCGTCATGAAAGTGGTTTCCATAGCGATGATTTTCTGTGCGGTAGGTAGTATTCTGTTTCATTCCATTTCCGGAACAGGTAACACCAAGACGGCTTTCATCATTGAATTTGTCACCTTGTTTTTTTATCTTTCGTATGTTTATTACACTGCCATCATTAATCCGCAACCTGTACATGTTGTCTGGATGTCGGAGTTCGTTTATTGGTCGGTATTAGGCATCGGTGCATATATTTATTTACGAAAAGGAAACTGGCAAAAGAAAGTATTGTAATATGCTGATCAGGATATACGAAGACAATCCCAGTCCACAACAGATACAGAAAGTCGTTGAGGTCTTGCGTAACGGAGGAATCATCATTTTTCCGACCGATACGGTATATGCTTTCGGGTGTGATATTTTCAATGCCCGTGCAGTAGAGTCGATTATTAAGCTGAAAGAGAAAGACATCCGTAAGGCAGACCTTTCCTTTGTTTGTCACCAGATGAGCCAGATCAGCGAATATGCGAAAATGGATGATTACGCTTTCAAGCTGATGAAAAAGAACTTACCCGGACCATTTACTTTTCTGCTGAACGGCAGCAACCGACTTCCCAAGTTATTTAAAAATAAAAAGGTGGTTGGCATCCGCATGCCAGGCAATAACATCGCCCTCGAAATTGTTCGTGAACTTGGCAACCCCATCATGGTAAGCTCTGTCTTTACCGATGAAGATACCCTTGAATACATTGCTGATCCCGAACTTATTGAAGAACGATTTGGGTTTCAGGTTGAATTGGTGATTGATGGAGGTTATGGCGGCACCACTGTTTCAACGATTGTGGATTGCACGGGAGAGGAACCTGAGATAATACGGGAAGGGGCAGGGGAGTTGGTGGAGTGATACCCTGACCCATTCTAATCACCAAATTGGACAAACCATGTCGCCAATTGGACAAACGGTGTCGCCTATTTCTAAAATATTCATTTTATTTTTGCGACCATCTATTCACCTCATTCATTATTGACATGAAAATAACAAGCGCAATTTACCTAGTGTTTACAGCAACATTATTTTTACTTCTGCCAATATTTTTTTTGTATCGTAATTCTATCGACAACCAAACAAAACACACCCTAATAGCCTTTAAGCTACTAAACACAGGTGATTTTTGGAATGGACGTTGCTACTATGGTTGCAATTGTAGAGATGCAATGCATTGCGTTTCTACGTATCCACAATTGAGAACGTATCCGTATACATATTTACATCCGGGCACAATTGCTGCCCATGTAAGGGGTGTACTGTCATTGAATAGGACAGACTTTAATGCTTTACGGGATAATGCTGTTTTAGTGGGATTATCCTGCTTTTTTGTCTGGCAATCACTATCTCAACTCGATAAACCAGGGCGGAATGGTGGCAAAACAAGCCTTGCATTTTGACAAAGTGCTCACTGGATAATGACGCAACAAGCACTGGGTAGCGCCACAACGCAAGGCGCTTTTTGATGCAATGCAAGGGGTATTTAGTTGAAACTCAAGGCTTGTTTTGTCGAAAACCCAGGGCTGAATTCAATTTTGACCAGTAATGACAGGGGGCATTACCGGCATTGCTGTATCCACCTGCCCTGACTTATCACATTGTCGTCCCTTATTTTAATAAAAAGCTCTGAGGTTTTCATAAAAAGCCCAGAGGTTTCTACAAAAAGCTCAGGGCTTTTTCTTTATCTCTTCCCTACGAAACAAAAAAGCTCTAAGCTTTTTGCAAAGTCTTCCCGTCAAAGCATGTTTACCTGCCCGATTTTGAGCTGAAAAGTAAGTATGACTTTCTTTTGTTCTGCCTGATGCTTGCGCCTGACAAGCGTTGGGTAATCTTTTTCTTTCATTATTATAGTGTTTAATAAAGGGGTTAATTGGGTTTAACCCCTTGTGTTATTGGGGTGAAAATTTAAGGTTGGTGGTGAAAAAATGTGTGGTGTAAGGGATTTCGGAGAAATTTAAATTATTTTTAAAAAAGTATTTGTTTCAATTTAATTGGTAATTATAACTGTGTAAGTTTAGTTATCTACAATGTTGAAAACTTTTTAACTGTATTTCATACTGTTATGAAATTATTCCCTAAATTTGGCTTGTTTTTATGCACATAATATTGCGTCTCAATAGTATTATTAGTTTTTCATATGAAAGACTTAATTTCACCAAAATATCTAATGAAGCTTGCTACAGAAGTAGAAAAAGCGATTTGGGCTGAATATGGTTCATATAGTAATGTTCGTCATTACATTGAAAGGTGGCATGAATATGACGAACCTTATGATTGGGAAAACTTTCGGATTTTTGAGAAAGCAGATAAGGCAATTGATTTAAATTCAACATTACATTCAATGCCTGGAGATATTTTAATGAAAATTGCAATTGAAATGGGTGTAGACACACCGGATTTTATTCCTTCGATACCAACATTTAAAAATGAATTAAAGTCAGAATACAAAAACGCGTACGATACCTTTACAAAAGCATATAAACTCATTGAATCAGATCCAAGTACAGCCATTGGCCTTGCTAATTCTGCACTTGAGAGTATACTAAAAGAAATTTTGAAAGATGATAGAATTAATTCAAAAATCAAAGATAATCAAACATTATTTCAACTATGTACCATCATACTAAAAGAATTTAATCTAATAGATCCTGAAAATCCAAAAGAAATCAAAACAATAGGTAACTCCTTACTTTCAGCATGTCAAGCTATTGAAAAACTAAGAAGTGAAAAAACAAATTTTCATGGAAAAACGAGTGATGATTTTATCGTTGATGATACAATTTATGCGTATTTTATTTTAAATTCTGTTGCTACCGTTGGTTTGTTCTTAAATAAGTTTTTTAAGACAAAATATCCAAAACCTGTACCTGTATTAAAGGAGTATGATGGTTTACCTTTTTAACAACACTTTGATTCTATGCCCAACAAAAAGAAACAACATTACATTCCCAAATTTTATCTGAAATTTTTCAGTAATTTGGATAACTTGACACATGTTGGATTGTTAAATTTGAAAACTAATAAATATGTTGGATCTGCATCAATTGATGGACAGAACAAAGAAGACTATTTCTACGGTAACGAAACTGAAATAGAAGATGCTTTGGCCGTATTAGAAAATAAAACCTGTGAAATAATACAGAATAAGAATTTACCTCCTTATGATTCAGAAGATTATGTTATACTTCTTGTATATGTAATGTATCAACAAAATAGAACAATTATTTCGGCTCAAAGAGTAAATGATCTTTTAAATCAGGTGTCCCAAATGTTACAAAATGACAGACTTGCGCCTGAAAATGAAATTGCAGATGTAAAATTTGAATATAATTATCCAGGTATTGCGGCTATAGAAGTAGTGTCTGAATTAATTCCTGTTGTATCTGATTTGAAATGCAAATTGATAATAAATAAAACAAAGGAATCATTTATCACTTCTGATGATCCAGTTGTAAAATGGAATCAGTTTTTAAATATTAAGAAACATCGTGATTCAAAAACTGGATTAGCGATGAGAGGCTTGAAACTATTTTTTCCAATTTCTCCAACTATTACACTTTTATATTATGATAGTGATATCTATGAAATAGGTATAGATGATAGTAACGTGGAACTATTTAGCTTGAAAGATGTAAGGCTGTTAAATTTAATTCAAACCTTCAGTTGTAATGAAAATATTTATTTCAATCAAGAAGTCGATGAATCTTGTGCTAGGAGATTATTAATAGAACTGAATAATTTGATTACAAAAACAAATAATCACATTGAGAATTATTGTAAAACCAATAATTGTACAGTGAGTTTAAATGATATGCAATTTTGCAATTTGATTTTAGACCAATTTGAAACACTTTCGTTTATTAAAGAGAAAAGTCAATTGAAAGATATTGTTTTTTCAAAACCTTATGATTTTATTAGACCAAGTGCAAAGATACATAATGAAGATAGCGAACTTACTGAAAAGATTTTCTTTGAAGCAATTATATCGCGCATTTTACTGATATACAAATAATTATATCGCCATATAATTTTTGTCATGTACTAAAAAATTAGATATATAATATTCACTTATACATGAAACAACCAACTTCAAAAAAACTGGAAAAATAGAGAAAGGAAATGGACACTTGCGTAGTGATTATTGCTAAAACAGAAATTGTGAAATTATATACAATAAAAAAATACACTTATAAGTAAAATTATATTATCTTTGCAAACCAATCAGTAAAATGAAATTTAAAATCGTAAAGATCAATAACCTTAGTGGAAACAAAGCTGGAGTTTACTCTGTCGTTTTGAATGGCGATGAAGAAACTTTGCTGAATAAGTTTGTGCGTGAAAACAAAATTTCATTTAAAAGTGAAACAAAAGACATTTTAAAACGTTTATACAGTATAGGTCACACAACAGGATCCCGCAATCAGTTTTTTAAAGAATGGGAAGGGAAACCCGGTGATGGCGTGTGTGCATTATACGATAATCCTGACAGTAATTTAAGACTCTATTGTATTTGTTATGGTACGCAACTTATTATAGTAGGCAGTGGTGGTTATAAACCCAAAACAATACGCGCCTTGCAGGAAGATGCAAAACTTACAGAAGAAAACTCAATTATAAAGGAAATATCCCAACAAATTACACAACGTATCAAAGATAAAGACATCAGGTTTACTCCCGATTATATGCAATTTACAGGCGATTTATCATTCAACGACGAAGATTAATAAATTATGGAAAAGTATAACGACGAAGCTTTGAATAGCTTACTTTCGGAAATAACACCCGCAGAACAGGCAAAAACAGATGCAAAAATGTTGATTGCCGTAAAAATAGCAGATGCTATGCAAGCTAAAGGCTGGAACAAAACACGCTTGATGAAGGAAATGGGTAAGACAAATCCATCGGAAATTACCCGTTGGCTAAGTGGAACACAGAACTTTACTGTAGAGACATTAGTGGACCTTGAACAGGTATTGGAAATTAAACTGCTGGATTTGGGCGAATCAAAAAATGCCGAAAAAATTATCAATAAGTATAAAGTCGACATTAGGTTAAAATATGCCAGAAATGAACAGATGACCGGATGCTTTGTGAGTGATTCCGGCAATGCTGCCACTTATTACAAACAAACCATTTATTCGTAGTATATGTCAACAAATTCTATATCCTTCAAATTCAGAAACATTGATGTTCTTGAATTTTCATTTACACATCCAAGATATTTAATTCCCTTAAATTCTAACTTTCGTTTTGAAACGCAGATTGAACATAAGGTTAATTTGGATGAGAAAATTATACTGGTTGTTTCTTCATTTTCAATTCTTTGTGAAGAATTAAATGAAAAGGTAGGAAATGCTGTTATCAGTTGTGTATACAGAATTGAGAATATAGAAGACTTTGTAAACGCAAAGAATGAATTTGAATTGCCTGAACAAATGCTTACAACGTTCAATTCTATTTCTATTTCTACTTGCAGAGGAGTGTTATTCACACTTTTCAGAGGTACACCGCTTCACAATGTTATTTTGCCAATAATTAATCCTACTGACTTAAGTAAGCAACAAAAGTGATTCTTAATAATTATTTTAATTAAAGGCAATAGTTTTTGTCTTTGCACATCCTATAACCTGAGCATAACAATCGGTTGGGAAAGTTGTTGTTACATGGTTTGTCAAAACTTCCACTCCGGCCCCACCGCATCACTCGGCATCCGCCAGTCACCGCGAGGCGACAAATTAATCGAACCAACTTTTGGCCCATCGGGCATGCAGGAGCGTTTGAACTGTTGCGCGTAGAATCTTCTCAGGAAGACTTTCAGCCATTTAGCGATGACTGTTTCAGTGTAAATTTCTTTAAAGGCCTGATTGGCTAAAAAGAAAATCTTATTGGGACTGAAACCGAATCGCACGAAATAATACAGGAAGAAATCATGCAGTTCGTACGGCCCAATCAGGTCTTCTGTTTTCTGGGCAATGTTGCCATTATCATCGGCAGGCAGTAATTCCGGACTAACCGGTGTGTTGAGTACATCCTGCAAAACAGCTTCAGACTGAGCATCCAGCTGATGAGAAGCCCATTCGACTAAATACCTGACTAAGGTTTTCGGGATGCCGCTGTTGACAGCGTACATCGACATGTGGTCGCCATTGTAAGTCGCCCAGCCGAGCGCTAATTCCGATAAATCTCCTGTCCCCACGACCAAACCATTGGTTTTGTTGGCCATATCCATCAGGATTTGGGTACGTTCCCTTGCCTGGGTGTTTTCGTAGGTCACATCGTGTTGATTCGGGTCGTGTTTAATATCCTTGAAATGTTGAATACAAGCCTCTTTAATCGAAATTTCGTGCATGGTGATGCCCAGCGATTGCATCAGGCTGATGGCATTGTTGTAGGTGCGGTCGGTTGTACCGAAGCCAGGCATGGTGATACCAACCACTTTCTTGCGGTCGTATCCCAGTTTGTCGGCTGTTTTTACACAAACCAGTAAAGCCAGCGTCGAATCCAATCCACCGGAAATGCCGATGACCATTGTATCTGCTTTAGTGTGTTTCCAGCGTTGTGCCAATCCGCCTACCTGTATGGAGAAAATTTCTTCGCAATGCGAATCCCGGTTGACTGTCGGGGGTACAAACGGGTGTTTATTTATGTTCCTGCGGAGGTGCTCAAAAGGTATATTGGACGATTTGCATGGAATGATTTGATAAATTGCATCCGACTTGGCCTGATAAAAATTGGTGTTTCTGAGTTTTTCCGCTTTCAGCTTTTCGAAGTCGATTTCAGTGACAACTAGCTGTGAGTCAAAAGAGAACCGCTTGGATACAGCAATGATGGAGCCATTTTCAGCAATAATTCCGTTACCGGCATACACCACATCGGTAGATGATTCTCCAAAACCAGCTGAAGCATAGATGTATCCGGCATGACATCGACCGGATTGTTGTTCAATCAGTTGTCGCAGGTAGCGGTGTTTGCCAATAAGTTCATTCGAAGCGGAAAGGTTGAATATCAAATCGGCACCGTGCAGACAATGTTGTGTGGACGGTGGAAGCGGAACCCATAAGTCTTCGCAAATTTCGGTTCCAAACAGTACATCCTGGTATTTAAATAACAGATTGGTTCCAAAAGGAACGTCGGTTTCATTCAACCGGATGATTTCCGGCTTATCTGCAATGCCGGAGGCAAACCATCTTTTCTCGTAGAACTCGTTGTTGTTAGGAAGATAGGATTTCGGAACGATTCCAAGCACCTTGCCCGACTGAAAAACAAGGGCTACGTTATAAAGTTGGTTGTGTACACGCAGGGGCATACCGGCTATGACGATAACACTCAACGCGTATGTTTTCAACAGGATATCATCTAATGCAGCTTCGGCATCAGATAATAATTGTTGTTGCAAAAACAAATCAGCACAACTGTATCCGGTAATAGCCAGTTCGGGAAAACACAGGATTTCGACCTGTTCCCGTTCCGCCTGTTCAATCAGTTCCGATATTTTCGAACTGTTGAATTTACAGTCAGCCACCCTTACTTCAGGAATGGCAGCGGCTACTTTGATAAAACCATGCTTCATTATATTTACTGTTTGACGATTTTTGCAACCCTATAAGTCATGTAAGAACCACTAACCACTGACCACTAACCACTATTCCGTTCGCTCTTCCATATCACTCAAATGCAGCTTAAGCGATTTTACCGAAATCTGAATTTCCCAGGCTGATAATCCCAGTGAGATAATTAGTAAAAGCAATGCCAATCCGAATATATAAGCTGAAAGAATTTGTGAGCCCAGGTAGATCAGAAACATTGTAGCGACGCATAGCAACAAACTCACAACTCCGCAAAGCTGCATGTATTTTGTCAGTGCCAGCCTTTTACGCAGGTTCATGATCTGTGCTTTCGTGATGGCTGAACGGTCCAACATGTATTTGTCTTTCAGTGTTCTGACCAATTGTGCATAAGACAAAAAACGATTTGTATATGCCAATAGTATCAGCGAAACTGCCGAAAATAGGAACGTTGGTGTTATGAGTGTCAGTTCTTCCATGTTTTTCGTCTAATGCCTAACGTCTAATGACAAATGTCTTGTCTAAAAGTCAATATTAAATATTTATGTATATCTTATTCGTTTATGTCTTTTGACATTTGACATTAGACGCTAGACTATTATTTAGAATTTTTCAACATGAATTTGTCCGGGTTGCTTGCGGCTATGTTCAATGAAACCATCTTTTCCCAAACATTCGATCATGCCGTTTACCATATTGGGGTTACCACAAAGGAAAACATGGGTGTTTTCGGGTGTCGGTTTGAAGCCCCACATTTTTTCGACAGTACCTTCTTCCCAGATTTCCTGGATAAATTGCGTTTTGCCTTTCCAGGCTACGTGTTCCTTCTGAGGTTCAGTAATGGTTGGGATGTAGTCGAAATGAGGAGCAATCGTTTCCAACAGGTTTAATTCAGAAGAATAACCCAAATCCCATGAGTTGGCAGCACCGTGGATTACCACAATATTGCCTTTTCTTTTCAGGGCATCCGAACGCAACATACTCATGTAAGGCGCTACTCCGGTTCCGGTTGCAATTAATACAATATTCTGGTTTTCATCGACTTCATCCAGTGTAAACATGCCCACAAATCGTTGTCCTACCCAGATTTTATCACCGATCTGCAGGTTAAACAAACGCGGAGTCAATGCACCT
>VSSQ01000421.1_pt1 | contig 30320 bp, 22 predicted proteins | sample 4763081 | NCBI WGS metagenome assembly VSSQ01 (sample SAMN12137344, study PRJNA551015) | bioreactor metagenome | isolation source: SDC9 anaerobic chlorinated ethene degrading culture | place: USA: Knoxville, Tennesee | collected 2015-01-01
TCCCGGTAAAAGCCGAAGGTGCGCCTGCCAATCGGCAGGCGCACCCGTTTAAGCTGAAAGAAAGCAGAAATTTGGCTAAAACAGGTCGGCGGCCATTTTAACAAACAGCAGACCCACCACCAGAAAGATGGTATACCGCACATAGCGGCTGCCGCCCCGGATGGCCAGCCGCGCGCCCAGATAGTTGCCCAGCACGGCAAAAACCGCGGCGGGCAGGGCAAGCGCCGGAAGCACCTTGCCGTTGAGGGAAAAAACCAGCATGGAGGCCACGTTGGAGGCCAGATTTGCCAGCTTGGCGCAGCCCGAGGACTTAAGGAGGTCAAAGCCCAGCAGCGCGGAGAAGGCCAGAATCAGGAAGGTGCCCGTGCCCGGACCGATGAGGCCGTCGTAGCAGCCGATGACCAGCCCGGCGGCAGCGGAGGAGGCAACGATTCTGCGGGGCGTGAGGCTTCTTTCCGGCACGGCCGAGGAGCCGAAGTCCTTGCGCAGCAGCAGAAATATGGCCACCGACGGCAAAACGCCCAGCATGACGAGCTTAAGTACACGGTCGGGGATCAGCAGACTCAGAGAGCTGCCGCCCACCGAGCCAAGAAAAGAGAAAAGGGCGGACAGGGCACCCACCCGCAGATCAACCTGACCGGCTTTGATATACTTCACGGAAGCGGTGAAGGTGCCGAAGCTCATGGCGGTCTTATTGGTGCCCAGCGCATAATGGACGGGCAGACCGGCCAGCAGATAAGCCGGCAGAGCAATCAGACCGCCGCCGCCGGCAATGGAGTCTACAAAGCCGGCCAGAAACACAAGGGGGCAGATGATGAGATACATGGACAGCGTGATTTCCAAGCAAAGGGCCTCGCTTTCGGATGTCCGGCAGCGCCGGGCGAATGCTAAAAACTATAGCACAAATCACCTTGCTTGGCAAACCCTTTGCACGCGGGGCGCGGTCTGTTTTAAATGGGGAAGGCTAACCCTGGCCGCGGTCCAGCTCATATCCCGGACACGAAGGCAACGTGAAACATAGATTTTATTTCCGCCTCGTGCTCCAAAAACACGTTCACCAGCGCGGGATCAAATTGCGTTCCCGCTCCCTCCCTCAGCTCCTGGCAGGCATATGCATGGGGAAAGGCCCCCCGATAAGCGCGGTTGCTGGTCATGGCATCATAGGCGTCGCAAACAGCGGTTACACGGGCCACATAAGGAATGTCACTCCCACTCAGCCCAAAGGGATACCCCTGGCCGTTCCACCATTCATGATGATAGGCCGCGGCGCTCAGCGTAAGAGAACGGTGTGCCGGAGGGAGCGCATCCGCGTTGTATTCTCTTCCAAGGGCAAGCAGCTCCTGGGCAAAAAGCGGATGCCGCTTCACAACCCGGTATTCCTCCGGCGTGAGCTTGCCCGGCTTGTTGAGAATATTGCGGGGTACGCATACCTTGCCGATGTCGTGGTAATAAGCGGCCTTGCCGAAGCCGCCCAAAGCCTGTGCATTCCCGTCCCCGGATTCCGGCAGCCACGCCGCCAGCCGCTCCACAAGCAGCCTTACATGCAGGCAGTGACGAAGCTGTTCCTCGGGCAGCAGGCTCATCAGCTCGTCGGCCGGCAGACCCTTATATAGGTTCATCAAACATGGTCCCTCCTTTGTGTCCTTTTTATCATCAGGCGGCTAAACGCACGGAGTGTTCATCACGCGCAGAAGGATATCCGCAATGTCCGGATCCAGGCAGACACCGCGCGCGTCGGTCACTGCCTGCAGGGCTTTTTCGTGCGCGGCCTCCGGGTCTTCCTGATTGATGCTTTGCGCATAAATATCCGCCACGGCAATCACGCGGGAGATGAGCGGAATTTCCGAGCCCTTAAGTCCCTTGGGGTATCCCGAGCCGTCCCAGCATTCATGATGCGCGTAAATGCCGTTTGCCAAATCCAGCGTGTCCTCGGAGAGATTCAGGATGCGGTACCCCACGGCGGGATGCTGACGGAGCAGCTCCGCCTCAACCTCCGTCAGCTCTTGCGGCCGCTTGGCCGGCAGCGCCTCCGGAAGCGTTACTTTTCCGATGTCGTGCAGATACCCGGCCTCGCGCAGTTTTCTTATTTCGTCCTCCGGAAGGCCCATGGCAGCTCCGATCTGCTGACACAGCCTGCACACAGTCTCGGAATGCCGCTTTTCGGCGGGCGTTCTTTCGTGCAGCAGCTTGATGATATTCTGCACGGCATCCTTGCTGAAGCGTTTGCACGAGGTTGTTTTATCCTTGTACATTTCATTTTCAGCCTGCTCGGCAGTCTTTTCGATGCGGTGATAGTGCTTTTCCTTCGTGGCGACTCCGGCGGCCATCCCGCATGGAATCCGGCTTACCTGCTCGCGGGAAAGCTCGGCCTTCAGCCGACACGCGATTTCCTGCGCGGAGTCGCGGTCGGTGAGGGGCAGCAGCACGGTGAACTCGTCCCCGCCGACGCGGGCGACAAGATCTCCCTCCCGGCAGTTCCGCTTGAGAACCTCCGCGGCCTTTATAATCAGCTCATCGCCGACGGAATGCCCAAAAACGTCGTTGAGCAGCTTCAATCCGTTTAAATCAAGGAAGATAACTGAGATCGGCAGGTTCTGCGGGACATCCAACTGCGCGAGTCGCTGCTCAAAGCACCGGCGGTTAATAAGTCCGGTCAGGGAATCGTGACAGCTGAGATACTGAATTTTTTCCTCGTCCTTTTTTCGCTCGGTTATGTCGGTAAAGGTGACGACAAAGCCTGTATGCTCGCCGTCACAGTACTGCGCCAGCGCGCGATACTCCACAAAAAAGCAGGAGCCGTCGGCGCGCCAGAGAAGATCCTCCTGTCCGCGCCCGCCGATGCCCGTTGAAAGGTAATCCGTAAGGGGGTGCTCTCCGACGGGGCGGGGGCTGCCGTCCGCCAGGCTGTGACGAATCAGGGGACGCATATCCTTGCCCAAAAGCTCCGAGGCATTGGAATAGCCCAGGAGCCGCAGGCAGCTTTCATTACAAAAGGTGCACGTCCCCTCCAGGTCAGTTCCAAATATGGCCTCAGCTGTGGTATCCAGAATCAGGCGCAGCTGATTTTTTTGCTCGGTCAGCTCATCGGTTCGCGCCGCAACCGTTTCCTCGAGACCGCAGACAAGCTGCTGCACCTGGTCTGCCATCTTGTTGAAGACGGCGGAAACCTTGCCCAGCTCGTCGTCGCGCTCCACGGCTACCCGCGTATCCAACCCGCCGTCCGCATATGCCTTCGCGGCCGCGAGGATATTGCTTACGGGCCGGAAAAGCTTCTGAGTGGTCAGAAGAAACAGCACGGCGGCAAGCACACCCGTCAGGAGTATAAAAACGGCCGTAATGATGATATTGCGAGAAAAGCCGGCGGACAACCGGCTTTCAGGGTACAAAGAAAAGCTAATCCATGCAAAGCCCATCTGGAGGTATTCCTGTGCCTGCACATACCACTTTTCGCCGCTCTCCCGCAGTACAAAGCTCTGTTCCCCCGTCTTAAGGTAGCGCGTGTAGGCGCGTCCTAAAAGAGGTGTCTGCAAATCCAGCGGCGTATGGCGCAGCAAGGCGCCGCTTCCGGTGCGCTCGGAATTGAATTCGCCGGTGGAATTGGCAATAAGAAAGCCGGTGCCCTTTTCCGCAATAAACGCGTAGCCTTGATGCGGCGCGGAGAGCCCCGCTAAATTCGCATTCATTCCGTTGAGCAGCAGCTGAGCGTTCAGGACCCCCAGCAGCCTTCCGTCCTTAGCATACACCGGATGCGCCGCTATGATGGACAGCGAGGCGTCGTTTGCGGCGGCGCCGGCGGAAGAAAAGCTGGGCAGACCTGTTTCCACGGCCACGCGGTACCAAGACTGCGCGCTTGGATCAAAGGCGCCGTCCGCGCCTGTGTGAAGGTACTCCGGCACATTGTCCTCGCCCCAGCGGACGGCACAGTACGCCCCATCCGGAGCGGCAAAGCCGAAGCTGGAAACAAATTGTTCGTGGGTGCTTAACAGGGCAAGCAGCAAATGAAAGCGGACTTCCTCTTCCGTCAGATCCGAGCCATCGGTCTGGATCAGCGCCTGTGTGACACTGTTTGCATAGGCCGGGACATCCATATACTCATCCAGCTGTTTTTGAATGCTGCGGCTGATTCCCGCCGACATGGCCCGCGTGCCCCGCTCAATCGAGCCATACCAGTTTAAAAAAATAACGGTACTGATGCCCGCGATGGACAGCAGCAGCAGCGTAAGATAAATCAGCAGAAAGGTATGCTTAATGGATCGAGGCTCCCTTGCGGCAAGTAAGTTCTTTTTTTTCATTCTAATTGAACTCGCCTCTTTGCTATAAAGCCGGAAGGCGCAGGAGGCGGCAGAAGCCTGCAGCACCCTGCGCATAACCAGCTTGTCCTGTTAATTTTTATATAAGTTCTAAAAAACAAATCCACTTGCCGCGATTAATATTTTCCAAAGGCGGCTGCCCCGGACAGCGAAACATGAGGGGACCTGCCCCCCAGGGATAAGGACGGGCGCGCCGCTTCTGCTTGCGCGGCAAAGGCACGGCCTTCTATAAGCTTGAACTTGGAAACCTCATGCTGCAGGGCTTGTGCCTGGGCGGCCAGCTCCTCGCTGGCGGCAGAGCTTTCTTCGGCCGTTGCGGAATTGGTCTGCACTACGGAGGATACCTGCTCCAGCCCCTGGTTGATCTGCTCAATATTTACCGCCTGTTCGGAGGATGCTTGCTCGATTTCGTGAATCGACTGCTCGATTACCGCCGCCACTTCCGCCACGGAGGCCAACAGCTGGAGCGTGTCTTGGGAGAGTGATTCTCCCTCGGATACGGTGGCTACGGATTTTTGAATCAGGGCTGCGGTTTGCTTGGCGGCATCCGCAGATTTCCCCGCGAGGTTACGCACCTCCTCGGCGACTACGGCAAAGCCCCTTCCGGCATTGCCCGCGCGCGCCGCCTCTACCGCGGCGTTCAGCGCGAGGATATTCGTTTGAAAAGCGATATCCTCCACAAGCTTGGTGATTTTGGAAATCTGCTGAGAAGCGTCACCAATCTCCTGCATGGAGGTATTTAATCGCTGCATATATTCGTTGCTGCTGGCCACCCCCTTGCCGGCCCGGTCCACATACTCGGCGGCTTTCTGCACCGAAGCGGCGTTTTGAGAGGCCTGGCGCGCGATGTTTGCAACGGAGGCAGTAAGCTCCTCTATGGTTGCGGCCTGCTCCGTCGTGCCGGCGGACAGCGCCTGCGCTCCGTCGGAAACCTGCCCCGCGCCGGAGTTTACCTGTTCGGCGGTGGTGCTGATCATCAGCATGGTTTGGTTGAGATCTGTTCTGATCTTTTGAAGCGCGAGGCCCAAAACGTCCCGATCGGAACGCAGAGGGACTTCTTTTGTGAAATCGCCGGCGCTTATGGCCTCCGCGGCGCCGATTTGATTGCGAATGGCTTCCAGCATCCCGGTAAAGGCGGCCGCCAATTGTCCGGTCTCATCCTTGGAGTCAAGGCCCTTCAGGTTAATATCCACGATGCCAAGCGCAATGTCGTCGGCGGCCGTGACGACCTTTTTAATGGGGCTGGTTATCATCTTAGATAATTTTAGCCCGGTGATTACGGCGGCGCCCACTCCAAGCACAATTAGAAAAGTCATAATTACAGTAAGCCACATTGCGGTTTGCGTGTTTTTAACTGAGGTGCCTTCCGCCGAAGTCATCCGGTTATCCACCAAAATTTCGAAGTTGTCATATATTTTTTGTATAGCTTCGCTTTCCTGCGTAAGTGCGCTTAGAGCCGCGTCCTGATTGCCCGCTCTGGCGGCCCGCAAACAGTTGTCAATGGCAGGAACAAACTTATCGTTGAACAAAGCAACGCCCTCGTCCAGCAGCGTTAAGGAGGCCGGATTGGTGATGCTGCTGCGGTATATTTGTGCTCGGCCTATAAACTGCTCCTTTGCCGCGAGGTAGCTTTTTTCATATTCATCCAGTCTTTGAGCGTTGCCAGAAAAAATAACCATAGCGCGGCTGTCAATCCGAAACGCATAGAGACTTTCGATCGCATGGATCAGATCGTCAAGAGGCGCGGTCTGCTGTTCATATAGATAGCTGTCCATTTTGTTGATTTGCAGCATCCCCGCAATGCCCATGCTTCCAATAATCAGCGAAACCAGAGCCATGGATAAAAAGCCCGTCAGCAACTTCTTCGCAATGCTGTAATCCTTAAATTTCTTCACTCGTGAACCCTCCAAATTTTGTCATAGCGTTTATATATTTAAAACCCTGGATTTAACCTTGGATTCACGCATTGCTGTGGAGCTATGGCCGATTTTACGCTGCGCCATACAAGCCAAGCAAACAAGTTTGTTGATTATGCAAGCGCTTTTATAGGTGAACGGAGTCTCATAATGTACTGGAATATGAGATTGGTATGTGAGGTATAATGCTAGTGACGGTTGCCCTGCATAGTCGCAGTATATGGAAAACAGAGGCGCTGCCCCGGTTATTCCTTATTTAATAGGCGATGTAGCTGGGGGTGACGGCAGAATTGACGGCGCATACTGCAACATTCATGTGCGTGGTATGCAGTTCATCAAACTTATGAATGGCAGCCTTTTTGTGCTCCATGAGAGAGTGCGCGTAAACATTAAGCGTTATGCTGACATTGGAGTGCCCCAGTAATTCGCTTAAGGTTTTAATGTCCACACCAAGCTCCAGCGCCCTTGTTGCAAAGGTATGACGTATGGTGTGGAATTTGCGGTCTCTGACACCGGCCCGGGCCAGAAGCCTTTTATAGTAACGCTGATAGATTCGGGGGTCAAATGGCTCTGAATTTTCTGTGAGAAAATAACAGTTTTCGTTGGAAGGACGGTTATTCGCAAGCTTTATCAGGAAGGCCGGCAAAGGAATTTTCCGTGAAGACGACTGACTTTTTGGTATGCCCACGTGCAGCAGTGTTTTATGGTCTCCGTCGCCAAAATTCCGGATCCGCGAAACCGTTCGCACAATGGACATGGTTCCGGCTTCAAAATCAATGTCATTCCATTTCAGCGCGCACAGTTCCCCCAGCCGAATGCCAGTGTAAAAGCAAATCAGCATTCCCAGCGCCTTTGTATCCGTTAACCCTTTAATGGCATATTCAATCGATCGCTGCTCGCTTAAGGAAAAAACCGATATTTCTTTTGGCTCCTTTACCCTAGGCAGGGAAACGCATGCAATAAGGGAAGCCGACTCAGGAACGTTTTTATAAATTGCACGCAAAGATAGTTTGAAAATAGATAGAATTTTTTTCCGATAAGACTCAGAAATAGCGGTATTACAGCACAGTTTTGTTACAAATCGCGCAATGGTTACGTCCGATATTTCCCTGTTTTCAGCCAGCTTAAAGTGAGGGATTACATAGCAGTGCAAGCAATGATAGTAACTTTCGTAGGTCGAGGGCTTCAAGCGGGCGGAAATTCCGCTTTCAAGCCACGCCTCAAACAAGCCGGCCGCATTTTTCTGCGCGTACTTTGTGTTTTTGCTCTTGGATAATTTCTGCTCCAACGCATCGCGCATCTTTTGCCGTACTTCTTTGTAGCTCTTGGCATAAAGATACTGGTAGTTTCCTTCAGCCTTCAACAGCCGGCCTTCCCAGCGACCGTCCTTGCGTTTATAGATGTTTGCTCCCTTGCGTGGCATTAATCTTAACTCCTTTCAAAATTGACGGCAGAATTGACGGCGGATTTTTCATCAATGAGCATAAAAGTCCCCCGCATGTTCACTATATACCCGCTGAAAAGCGGCCCGAAGCACTAATATTACGGTCAGATTGACAAATATAAACAAACAATATATAATGAAATTTGTCGTAGCGTGTCGAATGTCGTGTCTCTGTTTTCCATATACTGCGACAATTTTTATCTCGACCACACCCTAACTGGGCGAATCAGTGCCAATGACAGCCGGCAGACAAATAAAACAAAGCTGCCAGCGGCACGGGATTTTAAAGCCTGTGTGCGGAACATCCCAATTTATAAATCGCCCCTTCCCATTCGTCAGTTGGAAAGGGGCGATTTTTATTGCAGCCTGAGAACTATGAGCATGAAGCCAGTGCCTCGGCCACATCCCGGTAGGATAGCGGTTCAGCTGCCTCCAAACACTGGCATAGGGCCGGTTGACTTCTCGTTTGGGCATTATTATACTGACAATGCGCCCGTTAAACAACAGACTGTTCGTTAATGAACGCACTGAAAATGACAATTATTATCGAAAGCGTTCGATAACTAAATATTTTAGCAAAATGACAAGGGAGTAATATGAATCGGGAGAAAGAAAAAACCGACTATCGGGTGATACGCACGCAGAAGCGGCTTCGGTCAAGCCTTCTGAAGCTCATGTCAGAAAAGCCGGTCGGAAAGATTACACCGACGGCGCTTTGCCGGGAAGCCGGCATTAATCGAAACACCTTTTATTCTCATTATAAAAGTGTGGAGGACCTCTTGCTCAGCATGGAAGATGAGGTTTATGAGCAAGCCCGTCACTTCCTGGAGCTTCTATTAGATAGCGAGAGCACGCATAAATTGCTGGAGCAATGCTTTCTGGTTGCATATAAAAATAAGGATATCTGCACGCTGATCTTCTCAGAACCACGAAACAGCGGCTTACTGCAGCGCATCGTCGAGCTGGCCCACGATAAAATAATAGCAAAATGGAGAGCAGCGGGAATAGGGAAAGAGGATGCCGAGGCGGAGATGCTATACACCTTTTATGTGAACTGCAGTCTTGGAATCATTAAAAGATGGGCGCTGGGCGGAATGAGGGAAGAGATACACGAGCTTGCCCTTTTGATGGAGCGGGCAATTTATTCTGGGCTTCAGGGCTTTGCGCCCCGCAGTTAGCTAAAGGACTGAGGACATGCAAGACCATAAGACAGACCGCAGAGTTCTCTATACGAAAATGTTCTTGCGTGAAAGTCTGCTTTCGCTGATGAAGAAAAAGCCCATCGACAGGATTACGCCCACGGAGCTATGCCGTCACGCGGGAATTCACCGGAATACCTTCTACACGTACTATAGCGGCACGCGAAGTCTGTTGAAAAGCATAGAGGATGAGCTTTATGAAGAGGTGGGTCGGGCGGTGAAGCAATCCCTGGATGGGAAAGCTCAGCGATCAGTGGTTGCGGAAATCAACCTGTCGATTTACAAGAACAAGGATTTGTGTGGGGTTTTATTTTCCGACTATGGAGATAAGGATTTTCTCAAACGGATTTTTGACCTAATTCATGATTGGGTGATAGAAGAGTGGAAAAAAATAGGCCTTGAGAATGAAGAGCAGCTGGAGGCGCTGTATGCCTTTTATTCCGGGGGGAGCCGGGCGCTGATTCAGGAGTGGGCTCTGACGGGATTGAAGCCGGACGCTGAAGCGCTTGCAGCCATGATTTCAAAGCTGTGCCACAGAGGGCTTGGAGGCCTTCTGCAGCCCGAACAGAGCAAATAAAAATGCTGACAGGGTTCCTATTGAGCGTGTCGCAGTATATTCCCAACAGATCGGCAAAGATTCAAGCATCCTATCATCGATTTGCGCCGCAGCTGCAGAATCAGCATTTCCCGTTGCGCTGACGAGTGAAATATGACACGGCGGTATAGCCGGCGTCGAAGGCTTTTGCATTGGCTTCGTTGAAACAGCCCTTGCCTTTCTTTTCGAACATGTAGTTCATGGCGGTGGTGGCGCCTTTCCTGCTGAAATCGCCCATAAGATTTACAATCGCGCCGGGCATGACAATGTTGGCTCCCTTATGATTACTCAATTCGGTGGAAATGGCCATGGCGTTTACGCGGACATAGGATACGTCCTTGCGTGCGTTCTCGGGAATTTCCACGGTGTCGCCTACCAGAACGGTTTTGCCATGGGCCACCATGGGCAGAAACTTATCAAAAGAGGGGCCGTTCATGGGCAGCAGAAAATTGGGCTGCTCCTGGGCGGGGTTGCAAATGAAGTTCACGGTACAGTTGGCAGTGCCGCTGCGCATGGCGGAACCGTAGGGGGGAACCCGAGTGACTTTGATGCCCTGAGTGGCTGCGATATCGGCGATGATCAGACCACAGGTCAGAACGCCCTGCCGCCTGAACCTGCAAATGCGATCGCTTTCATTGCTTATTTGATGTTGCGGGTTGCCAGGGTAACGCCTGCCTGACAGGTAACCATCATATTGGTATGACACCTATCAAAGCCATGGAGCGTATTGAGAAGGAACTTATTTCCTATTATCCTTTAGGGAAATTTGCTGGGAATGAGGTTCCTCTGGTCGTGGAGCACATGGATCGCATGATCGCCGTGGGCACGGCAGAAAAGATTGGTAAGACCTGGCCGCTCAGCGACGAAGGGAACGTGGATCTCATCTATATGGTGGAAGAGAGCACCGAAGACGCGCTTCTTGAACCGGCGGGCACCATTGCAGAGATTTGGGAGAGCAACGGCGCACGGAACTCCGCCATTTCCGAGAACGCCAAAGACGAACGGAATATTTGGAAAGTCCGCTCCAATATTTACGAAATATTCAAACCCTTCCTCGTAGACTCGCTGGATACTGCCGGTCCTGTGGCCCACAACGGCGATTTGCTGCGCGATATTGATTGCGATAGCAGAGAAGTATCATCCCACTTCGCCCCGAGTAGGACACGTTGCGGATGGAAGCTTCCACAATTTTATTATGCTGGAAGATGGAAAAGTTCCTGTCTGGGCCGACGATATGCGTAAGGACATTTACCGGTCCGCCATCAATTACGGGGGTGCTATCGCCGCCGAGCATGGCACGGGGAAGACCCGAAAAAAGCATATGGATCTTCAATACAGTCCGGAAACCATTGAGATTATGAAGGCAATCAAGTGTGCCTTCGATCCCAATATCATTTTGAATCCGGGTGTTATTGTCGATATTTAAGGCAACACGCATAAAGAAGTTTACACGACCGAAATATAACTGCGCTGTTCGCAATTGTTGGCGGGCAGCGCAGTTGATTTCTATATAAATTAGTAAGTTCCTGTATTTTGATTGTTTCACAAATAGCTCGTTATAAATTACAACCATCCATTTGCTGACGGACAAAGGAAAAAGCAACACCACATTTCGCGGATTTTTGCAAAGAAAACTGCCGGAAAACGAAGGTTCTCCGGCAGTTCTGTCTTATTGCTGAAAATAAATACAAAGCAAATTTGCAACCTATGTGAACAGACATAGGCAACACACTAAAATTCTTGAATCAATCTATGCTGTTTCCGCCCAAAAAGCCATCCAGCAAATTGAAACATATTAAAATGGGTATCAGCATCAAAATACATAAGTTAATTAACAAAAAATATTTTGCTGCCTTGGTTTTTGTTTGCTCCACACCTATAGTTTGTCCAATTGCAAAACTCCCACATTCAACTGCCATCATGATAAGTCCGACGGCAACAGAGGAAGATATTCGCTCCTCATGTTAACTACCGGTTGCGATACTGCTTTGACAGATTGATTTTATATATGATTCGAATAAATTATAGCATAAGAGTGGAAGAAAAAAATAATAATCCACATGTTGAAACTTGTACCAACATGTGGATTATTAAGTGGCATCCCCGGCGTGATTCGAACGCGCGACCTTCCGCTTAGGAAGCGACACGAAGACATGTTTTAAAGTGCCATTCAGTATTGTGCCGAGCAGCCGAAACCCTTGTAGTAGCAGCGAATCGGGCACCTTGCAGTGTTGTGCCGATATTCCTCGTGTTAACACGTTCTATGGCGTTTTGCAGAATGCGATTAGCAATCGATGAGCACATGTAAACAACAAGAGCTCGTATCGGAAAGCTGCGCCTCCTAATTTGATACCATTCGCAGCGACTACGAATCAATCAGATCCGATTTTTGGAGCAGTCGTTCAACAATCACAGCAACTTCGGCTCGCGTTATATTGGCAATTGGCGCGATAGTAGTCGCAGTTCTACCAGTTACGACGCCTGCCTTGACGCATTCTGCTATGCTGCTCTGAGCGTAGCTGGAAATGCTGCCGCTATCTGTAAATTTTGCAAGCAATGCTGATATTTCAGCGGATGACAGACCAGCTTCAAGCTTTGTGATTTTCATCGCTCTCGCTATCATTGTCATAGCCTGTTCTCTTGTAATTGAACTCTCCGGACCGAAATTACCGTTACTGTAGCCTGTGATAATTCCGTATTCAGCCGCTGTCTTTACATATCCGGCAAACCAGTCACCGCTCCGTACATCGTTGAAGTTCTTTGTTCCTAGACCGGGTTTAAGGCCCAAAGCCTTTACTATGATCGCGGCAAATTCAGCTCGGGTCATATTTCGATCAGGCTCATAGACACCTTCTCCAACGCCGCTGACTACCATTCGTGACCCCATGTTGTTAATTGAAATTTTAGCCCAATTACCATCAACATCAATGAATTCAAACGGATGCCATACGACTGAGTAGGTGCTGTTGGTTAGGCTGTTGATTACCGCATAATACACGCCGTCAATAACTGCGATTCTTGTGGGTACATGTCTTGCGGTTCCATCCGGCTCTACGACAACACCGGTGGTTATTTTTGAGGGATCGACTCCATCAGGAATGGCGATCATTCTTTCAACGTACGCATTAAACTGGCTGACATCTACTGTGACGCCGTTGTAAGTACAGCTGATTTCGAAATTGACTGCGGGAACAACCAATGCCAGGCCATTATCATCCGCGGCCTGCTGCACCACTTGAACCGTTTGATCGGAAGGCGCGGATATGCTCACACTTACCGCAATGTCAGATAGTGTTATGTTTGCACCAAACTGTTGTGAGACGGCAGAAATATTGATTTGATTAGCCGGTAGGGTATATGTCGCTGTCGGCGTCTGAATGACCAGCGTGGCAATATTGTTTTCCATAGCCTTGACCATTTGCCCGTTCAATCTGCCGATTGCCGCGTCCGAGGACTGCGTAAAAGGTATTGTCACGACAGCACCTGAACCGGCCTGCAAAAGCTGATCTGAGAGCGACGACTGATTTACCGTCACAGTTGTGGTTGTTACGCCGCCGGATGTCGTTGTTTCGACCGTGCCCGACACGGTCGGCTGACCGTTCACCTGGGCAATAGGGGCAGCTGTGCCGCCGGAGCCGCCGGAGCCGCCGCCGGAGGACTGCGCTGTAATATTAACTGTCTTGGTTACCACGAATTCAGCGGGAACCACATTGTATTCGACAACATAGCCCTTTGCCTCCAGACTGGCTGTGTTTGTCAGGTTGGCATTGCTTGCGTAGCCGGTGTTCTTCAAATCATTCCATTTCCCCGGGTTGGATCCGCCGGAATAGATCTCGCCGCACCATTCAGTTGTATCATCAGTTAGATTTGCCGGGACGTGCATTGCACCGTTCGGCTCGCCAGAGTTAAAGTTTATATATGCGCCTGATGCGGCATCCCCTGTGCCAGCACCGGTTTGTGTATAGAACACAGCGTTTGCAACCGCTAGATCTGGATCCGTCACCCATTTCCATTCCTTAACGGCACCGTTCATCGTGCCTTTCGCTCCGATCCAGCCGTTTGCGCCCAGTTTGGATGCGATGAAGGCATTTTCTTCAGCCGTTTGGATGGTCGCAAGATAACCCGCCTGTCCGCCAAACTCCATTCTTGAGGCTGCATCTTTAGCCTGCTCCCATGTTTTTTGTGTTCCTGCTGTAAACGCTACAAACTCATAGTAATGTCCGTTGTAGGCAGCGCTTTCACCCAGTGAGAATGAAATACTTCTGCTTCCTGCGGTGGCGGTGGTGACAAGATGAACAGATCGCAGCACCTGCTGATAATGCTCAGCGGTATCAGTTCCGGTGAAGGTTATAGCGGCTGTTGTTGCCTCCACTGCGATATCCTGTCCGCCGCTTTGCTGTACCGTAATGCCGGTTCCGGTCAGGTTCCATGTCACCGTGTCAGTCGCCGCGCCATAACCAGTGATTATAACCTTTGCACCGCTAAAATTCGGGCCGTAAACCTCGATCTGGCTGTCAATATAGATTCCAGTTGTGTCGCCGGCTGTATAGCTCCGTGTTGCCGCGCTGTCGCTGTTCAGCGCCTTATATGCCAGATGGTCGGGCATCGCGATGTTGTCATCCGAACTCAGGGCCGTTAGGTTTGGCAGCTTGTGCGTGCCGTTTGTCCACTTGCCGTAGCCCTCACTGCCATTGGCAACGTTTAAGTAGGTCAGCCAGCTTGCCGCCTGATTGACCGCAGACTTGGTGATGCCAAGACCGTTGGTGTCGTTCAGCGCAGCCGTAACTGCCGGCGTGGTGTCGTCAACATAGGTGTTAGAGTCAATGACAGTCATGTTTTTCCATGCATAACAGTTTGAGAGAGTTGTCCCTGTATATATCTCGCCGGCAATGCGCTGGAACGTCCCGTCATTTGTTCCGGCGCTTGAATTCACAACTGCCTTGTTAAGCGCAGCCGCGTGGTCGATGGTACAGGAACCGCTTGTGTTCCCGTAGGCATTGCCCACGATGCCCGCGCCATCATAGGTGGCGGTAATTGTGCCGGTAGAAAAAACGTTTACAATCTGCTCTACCGAGGCAGCATTCGTATAATAAGCATATCCCACAATACCGCCGGCAAATCCGCCGGAGGCGGTGATATTCCCCAGCGTGTAGCAGTTTTCAATGCGGCTGGTATTGCCGACGCTGGTAAAATTACCGACGATACCGCCGACATGGGTTGTGCCGCTGACATTACAAGTGGTATAGCAGCCGCTGATGGTAAATGTACCCGCACTTGACGTCTGCCCGATTAAGCCGCCAATATAGTTGTTGCTGCTTGTTACCGTCCCACCCACAACCGCGACGTTCTCTATTGTGCTGGTGTTTCCTGGGGTGGTATCCGCTTCTCCTGCAAGCGCACCGGTCCAGCCTGCACCGGAGACCGTCGGCGCACTGATCACGAGATTCTTGATCGTGGCGTCCACAACAAGGCCGAACAAACCTGATTCCGCGGGGGCAGCCGAGACATTCAACCCGCTGACCGCATGCCCGTTGCCGTCATAGGTTCCTTTAAATGGATGATTGCCACTGGACGTACCGATCGGCGTCCATGTACCGGTCAGCGTGATATCGGCTGTCTGCTTGACGGTCTTACCGGAGTAGTCGTCACCGTCGTTGACATCCGTTGCGAGGCCTGCGAGGTCCGTCTCATTGCCGACAAGCACCACATCAGCCGCCGGGTCGACTGTAGCCTGCACGCGGGCGCTTTCGCCCTTGCCTGTTTCAGTCAGCGTAATCCAGTAGTTCCGTTCCGCAATATCCGCCCCGGTGCTGCTCAGCGTCAGGGTCGTGCCGCTGGCTGCTGCTGTGACATCCGGCAGCGCCGCGCCGCCGGAGGCAGCCGCATAGACCTTCCATGTGCCTGTCAAAGCCGTATTTAGAGTATATGTTACGCTTTGCTGATAGGCTGCCGCCTTTGTTGCAGTGGCGCTCGCAAAGCTAGGTGTTACTGTGGGACCGGCTAAGTTAATTCTGTAGTAGTTAATTGTTGTACCGTCCTGCGCTGTGATTTTTATAATGAAGAAATCGCCGTCCGAAAGCGCGCCGTTGTCGTATGCGGTGTCGGTTGCAAAATTGCTGGTGTCACCGCCGCTGGCGTATTTGACAGCTTTTATCGTTGCGTGGGATTCCGTTTTCACAAAGTTGGTCACATATGGGCTGTTATTGGTGGTATCACCCGCCTGCGCCGCGGTAAGCGTGACCGTACCGGCAGAGGTGATGCCTGCAATGCTGTCTGCCGGGGTACCAAGACTTGCAACCGTCGCCCCCTTAACTGTGGAAGCTGTCGTCAGTGTTGCGACGGAGGAAGGCGGCGCGCCAAATGCAACAGAGGTTGCGGGCGTGCTGCTGCCGTTGGGGACTATTGTTCTGTTTGAATCATACAGCGCTCCGCCTACGGGGACAGCAATACCAAGGCCTGCGTTTACTGTTATTCCAGAATTCGCATTAACCGCTCTGCTTTCTGCTGCAGTTCCGCTTTTGGCGGTCACAGTACCGCCGGAAACAGTCAGCGCTCCGTTAGCGTATAAACCGTAGCTGTTGGCGTTGACGGATGTTCCGCCGATGACGGTCACGGTTCCGCCGTTGAGGTTCATGCTGCTTTCAGTACTGATGCCGCGGCTGTCCGCACTGCCGGGGCCGGCGCAGTAACTGCCGGCGGCACTCACAGCGCCGCCCTGTATCGTCAGACTGTCGGCGCTGATGCCCAGAGAATGACCCGAAGCGCTGCTGCTGCCGATCGCGGTAATGTGTCCTGCGCCGCTTGCAATAGTGGTCGCGCCCCAAGTGCTGATGCCATTGCTGGCGTAGCCGACACCCATTACAGCTCCGCCGAGTGCGTAGAGGCTGCCTGAACCGGAGATGTTGAGCGATCCTATCGCACCGATTGCAGTGGAGCCGTTCCCGATTTGGTTTCCGTTGTGTATAACATTTGTGCCGGAAAGAACCAGGTTCGCTCCATCAGGCAATTTAATGGCAAAATAATCCCCGGCATTGTCTGGTGTATTAATTATAACGTTGTCCAGCGTGAGGGTATTTGTCCCGCTGTCCCATGTTGCCCCAGTCGGGAGCGTCGGTAGAAAGCTGCAATCGACGGCAGTTGAGGTCGCCATAAATGTACCGCCGTCGCCATATACAGCGAACATGTCGTTGTAAGCGCCGCTGAGCGCCGACGTGCCGATGCCGCTGTTTTGGGGCGCGGCGCTTAACGCTTGTCTTGTAGTTGCCGTTGAGGAAGCCACACTGCTTGCCGCAACAAGACCTTCCGTGAGCGTGAGGGTACCTGTGGCAGATATTCCGTAGCTTGTAATAGCCTGGCCGCCTGTCGCTGATAAGCTGCCGGTGCCGTTGAATGTCAAATTGCCTCCGGCATGAATACCGCAGCTTAAGCTTACGGCATCTTCTGCGATAACCGTGTTTGTGCCGGACAGCGTGATGGTCAGGTTGCTGAAGCTGTAAATGCCGTACTTGTTATCGCCGGTTGCGTACGAGGTATCGATAACCGCATCTGTCAGTGTCAGCGTGGCGGCAGCCAAATCAAACACCGCTGTTCCAGCGCCGCACGGGACCGTATGGTCTGCGTCGGCAACAATGTTTACACCATTAACATAGACCTGTACAATGCCTGCGCGCGCCGGAAGCGATAGTGCCGGGAGCATGGCAACCGTCATTGCCAGTATCATTAACCAGGACATTAGCTTTCTCTTCATTTGTTTCATCCTCTCCATTTTGTTTAAAGCATTTTACATTGATGATTTAGCTGTTTATCGCAATGCCTTTTGCAAAACCCTTGTCAATTGCCTTTTCTTCACAGGTTTCATCAGATAATCAAATACACCCGCCTCATATGCCCTCACAGACTGGTCTGCGTTACTGCTTAACAGTACAATTTTCGTTTTATGATTCACTTCTTCAAACTTTTGAACGAGATATCGCCAGTCTGTGATGCTGTCATCGGCATCAATAAAAATCAAATCCACATCATATCGGTTAAGAAAATCCCGAACAGATTGAAAAGAGTCAAATACAAATACGGTTTCAACCTCGGCAAAGGAATTTAGCAGTTGCTCAATGCCAAGCAACACTTCGCGATTTCCATATAACGCCGCAATCAGCATGCATCAGCTCCAATCCGCAAGATGGTTTGATATTCGACATTATATTTCAAATTATAACAAGTCATATCTATACAAAATCTTTACATTCAAAAAAGGCGCGGCACATTTGTCTGTGTGCCGCACCCTTTAACCGCCTTTGCGTGTTCAGAGCTGATTCATTTTTTCTTCATAATAGACTGCTTTCTGCTTTTCACCATTTTCCAAATGGTAATCAATCAGATAGTTCAGCAATTCAATATATCTGTATTCGTAGTTGCTCTGGATTGTCACGACCCACGTATAGTAGCTATCCTCAAAAAGCAATCCCCGATATAGTTCCGCCGCTTTTTCCAGGGTAACAGCTCTTTGACCGGCGGACGCATTATTCGCCGACTCAATCAGCTTATCAAATTCCAGCATATCACATACTATGAGCTCCATATTGATGCGCATCTTACCGCGCTCAGATTCGACAGGAATTCGGACACCATATTTTTCCTCCTGCTTTTTTATATAGTAATATGCCAGATACAGGTTGGACATGGCGCTTTCACGGCTTTGCTCCGGCCAAAGGGCCTCTGCTATTTTGTCCTTTGAAACATAGCTGCCTTTTTCGCTGATCAGGAAGGCAATGAGTTCCTCCGCCTTACGTGTCCTCCAGCCGGAGTTGATATCCTTGCCGTTAACTTGTATAGAAAAATGCCTGAAGCAATTGATTTGAAGGGCTGCCTCCTTATCAGTGGCAGGAAACGATCCGATTTTCTCCAATGTTTTTATAAGTCTGTTTTTCGTCACAGGCTTGACGATATAGTCAATTGCGTTGATTTCAAAAGCTGTAACCGCATAATGGCTGAATGCGGTCACAAAAACAATTTTAGGCGCGCAGCCGGAGTCCATGAGCTTATCAACTAGCTGAAATCCAGTCATTTGGGGCATTTCTATATCCAAAAAAATAATATCCGGCTGAATTTCTTTAATCTGGGCCAGCAGTTTTGAGCAGTCTTCAAATATCCCCGCGATTTCAATGCCCCCGATATCCTCAAGCTCCATTTTCAGGCCTTGCATTGCATAATACTCATCGTCAACAATCACAGCTCTCACGTGTCAATCTCCCTCTTCTTGGGCAAGTTTATGGCGACTTTAGTACCGATTCCCAGACTGCTTTCTATAGATAGCTGTGTATCATACATCATTTTAAGCCTTTTTTGTATATTGGAAAGTCCCACTCCGCCTGTTCCATGCCCCCGCAGAACCGCATCGAGCTGTTCCTGAGCCATCCCGGCTCCGTCATCCTCAATTTCGATCAGATGGGCGTCTTTCGTGTTTTTTACGCGCAAGATCACCGAACGACTCGTTTCTTTTTTTCGTATTCCGTGGCGTATGGAATTTTCTACCAACGGCTGTAGTAACAGCGGGGGCAGCCGCAATCCCTCGGTATCGTCGATTTCATATATCACATTCAAACGATCCTTGAAGCGCGCCTGCTCAATCCTGACATAGGCCTGAACGAATTCCAACTCCTCCTCAAAGGAGATATATGTTTCAAGATTTTTGAAATCAAAACTGTGACGCATGTAATTAGACAAATCCAATATCAGTTCTCTGGCTTTCTCCGGCTCAATCTTGCATAATACAGCGATTACATTTAAGGTGTTGAATAAAAAATGGGGCTTTATCTGTGCTTGCAAAAATGCAGATTCATTGGAAATTGAGGTTTTTTCGGCAACTCTAAAAAGAGTCATTGCATTATCCTTATCCGCCTTGAGCCGGCCTTCAGCAATCTTTCGTTCGGTGATATCGTATATCTGCGCCATCCAGCCTAAACCTATACCCTTGGTATTCTGTATCAACGTAACGGTGACTTCGAAGTAAATATCGCTGTTATCGCGGTGATACGTGATTTCCTTTTTGCAGCTGCATCGCTGCTCAAGTACATGAACAAGCTCCTGTACATGGGTAAAGACCGAAGCAACGGGCCGTCCGATGATACGCCGCGTATTTGCATTGATAAGACCTCTGGCAGAAGGATTTATGTCTACTAAGCGAAGTGAATTATCATATACGATCAATCCAGATTTCATTTCATTTACGATACGGCTGAGCGCGATCGGAACAAGGTCGAACAAGCCGTGCCGGAATATCCCATAAGTGAGCAGCATCCCCGTGGCAGCAAAGCTGGCGGGCGTCAGATCAATATTATATAAATTTATCCCCAGGAAATGTAGAAAATTAGCGAACGTAGGGATCAAGAGACCTATAAACAGATATTTTGCCTGACTCCGATGGGGAAATTTCTTGTCTTTCCATGCATTCAGCAGCAGAACGAGGGTCACTACCGTCAATGAAAAATTATAGGCTGCAAATGGATACATTGCTATACCAAAGCGCTTGCTTATGGTTGGAACAATGCTGTCTGTACTAAGGCTAATGTCCTGTCTGATGAGTCCGTGATATGGATCGGTCCAGAGCAAAATGTTCAATAGTACCGGTACAATTAATAGTGAATAAGTCAGGTGCTTTTTTTTCAGAAAATGGTCCTTTCTGGAGAAACTTAAAGCTAAATATAAATAAAGGATGGGGATTATCATAATTGGAATATACTGCACGTTAGCAAATATCAGCTTATCGTCGATATCAAGAACCGAAAACTCTAGTCCCTGCATGCATGACCAAAAAAGCATAAGACACAATATCGCCATAGAATAGCCCGCTCCGGGTTTATGTCTATGTTTGAAGACATATCCAAGCAAGGATGAGGAAATCAGTATCAACAATACTGTAAGAAAATGATATTGATACCAATAAAAAATCATCTTTTCTCCCCACCAGCTTCGCTATTTTGTATCCGGCAACTTTATCGCTTCGGCAGAGTCATCGTAGGAGTGTACACCGGACGATACCTCTTTCGACGGTGCTTTCGCCATGCGCTGCCATTTCTCGCGTTCACCGGCCGGATAAAGCTCCGGCGTGCGGGCACAGCACATCTGGTAGTTGTTATAGAGTCTTGTGTAGAGCTTCTTCGCCGCGTCGGAATTAACATTTCGGTTTTACTTCTCTACCGCTGCAACCTCCTTGCAGCTCTTCCCGCGGTCCTCCACCATGCGGTCACAGTAGAAAGACACGGCAGTGAAGGGCAGAAACCAACGTCCACAGTTGCAACAGCGCAGGATGGCATAGTTCTGCGTGCACACATATTCGTATTCCAGAAAGACAAGACCACAAACGTCATCAGTGCCATAAAACAGGAAAGCCGACAGCTCCGAGCCTTTTACCTCGCAGATAAGCTCGGGTGTGATCTCTCGGCGGTTTGTTGCAAAAAGACGCTGATCATTTTCTGAAATGCGGTGCTGGACAGATACAAGAACGTCGGTTCAGGCTCCTGCATCAGCCGTTCAAGGGTATGGGGAATGGACCGGTGAGTATCTGCAAAGCGTCCGCGTAAAGTTGCATAGTATTCTGCAGCCGTCTCTGGGGAGAGGTACTCCCTGAAAAAATCCGAGAGCTCTGAAGTCAGTGCGTCCCAGTCCACATCAAGAAACAAGAAAAGCAGAGACCCGATATGAGATCATTTCGGGGTATCGGCGCAAAGCTGCCTGCGCGCTGGTCGATGTTTTTGACATGCCGGTTATTGTAGGCAATCTGGACGATGATGCGGCGATTATCGCCATGACGGACACCAACATACAGAGGAAAAATCTGCTGCCCAGCAAAAAGGCTCTTGCATATAAAATGCGGTTGGAGGCGACTGACAGCAAGCAGGGACAACCTTCAAAGAACCAGGGACGAGTTGTCCCAAATTCGTTCGGCACGCGCTCAACCGAAATTTTATCTGAAGGCGAAAGTTATAAACAAATTCAGCGTTATATACGCCTCACAAACCTGACACACCCGCTGCTGGAGATGGTGGATAATCGGCGTATTGCGTTTAATACCACTGCCGAGTTGTCTTGCTTGGCCGGGAAAGAACAAAACGACCTGGTTGAAGATATTCAAAGGGAGGACTGCACTCGGTCGCTCTCTCAAGCCATACGGCTGAAAAAACTAAGCCAGGATGGGAAACCGGACATCGGAGCTGGTTCAACGATTCTAAGCGAGGGTAAGGGCAGGCAGACGTCGAAACTCGCCATCCGGTACAGCGCCTTCCAGAAGTATTATCCTGCAACGGCGACACCCCGGAAAATTGAGACTGATCTTATAAAGCTTTTGGAAGAGCGCCAGAGACGGCGGGAGCGCGGCAAGCCCCAGGAACGATAAAAGCACCTTTGCGTTTTCTTTGCCGGCACGGTAACACAAAAGGCTATGTTTCCCAGGTAAGAAATACGACAGTTCCGACGGAACTTAGTATCTTTTACCTTTGCGCGGCGATGATAAGCGGAGTATACTCACAGTGCGATACTGAGGGGTACTCCGCCCGGCGGCTCAAAGAAGGTCACGTCGGGCCCGAACGATAATACAAGGAGCAAGAATAATGGCATCAATAAAGAAACACAGAGGCACCCACTCTGTCATTTATACTTATACAAATGACGCAGCAGAAAAGAAACAGCGCTGGGAAACTTACCAGACTTTCGCCGAGGCGCACAAGCGCCGTGCCGAGGTTGAATACAAGCAAAATGAAGGGACTTTCATTGCGCGAAGTAAGCAGACCATATCGGAACTTATGAAGAATTTTGTGCAGCTGTACGGCGAAAAACGCAGCACGTTTTGATTAGCAAGGACCCATTTGTTAATGGCTTGCTGACGGGCAAAGGAAATAGATGTGCTAGATATCAAAACATTTTGTATAGAAAAAACGCCAAAAAACAGTTGTTATTCGGCGTTTTTGGCATCCCCGAGACGATTCGAACGTCCGACCTATCGCTTAGGAGGCGATCGCTCTATCCTGCTGAGCTACGGGGACATATGAAGTTTTGACGCGATTTGGGAAACGGTGACCGCCCGCTTAGGAGGCGGACGCTCTATCCTGCTGAGCTACGGAGACGTAGGAAGCGCGCGATGCGCCGTTCTTCCGGCGCTTTGCTATTTTACCCCATTCGGTGAAAGCTGTCAATCTGTATGAAAAAAGTTGCGTTTTTTCAAGAATAGGGATATAATACTTCACCGAACCATATATTTGGAACTTGAATGGGCTGTTGAGGTGTACCTATTTGCAAAATGAATTAATTCGGAACGTGGCAATCATTGCGCACGTTGACCACGGAAAGACCACCCTCGTAGATCAGCTGCTCAAACAGAGCGGCGTATACCGGGAAAATCAGGCAATGGTGGAGCGGGTGATGGACTCGGGCGATCTGGAGCGGGAGCGGGGCATCACCATTTTGGCCAAGAACACCGCCGTTCAGTACGGCGACGTGAAGATCAACATTGTGGACACCCCGGGCCATGCCGATTTCGGCGGCGAGGTGGAGCGAATTCTTAAGATGGTAAACGGCGTCATCCTCCTGGTGGACGCCGCCGAGGGCCCTATGCCGCAGACCCGCTTTGTTCTTTCCCGCGCGCTGGAGCTGGGGCATCGGGTGATTGTAGTGGTCAATAAAATTGACCGGCCCGACCAGCGAATTCACGAGGTCATCGACGAGGTGCTGGAGCTGCTGCTGGACCTGGACGCCACCGACGAGCAGCTGGATTCCCCCATGCTGTTTTGCTCCGCCAGACAGGGCATCGCCTCCTTTTCCCCCGACGAGCCTGGCGCTGATCTGAGCCCCCTGTTTGAAACGGTTGTGAACTATATTCCGGCTCCGGATGCGGATGCCGACGCTCCCTTCCAGATGCTGGTGTCCTCCATCGACTATAATGAGTTTGTGGGCAGAATCGCCATCGGGCGCATCGAGCGGGGCACCGTGAAGCAGAACCAGGAAATTGTGGTCTGCAACTACCATGACCTGGACAATCCGGGGAAGAAGGCCAAGGCGGTATCCCTTTATCAGTTTGAGGGACTGGCCCGCACACCGGTGACCGAGTCCACGGCCGGCAACATCATCGCCCTGTCCGGCATCGGGGACATTACCATCGGCGACACCATCTGCGCCTCGGGCGCGGTGGAGCCGCTGCCCTTTGTAAAGATCTCGGCTCCTACCATGGAAATGACCTTTTCGATCAACGATTCGCCCTTCGCCGGGCGGGAGGGGAAGTTCGTCACCTCCCGTAACCTGCGCGACCGGCTTATGCGCGAGACATTAAAGGACGTTTCCCTGAAAATCACCGAGCTGGGCGCCAGCACCGACGCCTTCAACGTGGCCGGGCGGGGAGAGATGCACCTGTCCATCCTCATTGAGACCATGCGCCGGGAGGGCTATGAGTTCCAGGTGTCGCCGCCTCGGGTGCTTTATCAGGAGATTGACGGCGTGCGCTGCGAGCCCATCGAGCGGCTGGTGGTGGACGTGCCCTCGGACGCGGTGGGCGCGGTAATTGAAAAGATGGGCTCCCGCAAGGGGGACCTGCTGGAGATGAATCCGGTGGGCGACCGGATGAAGCTGGAGTTTTTGGTGCCTGCGCGCGGCCTGTTTGGCTACCGCAATGAATTTCTCACGGATACCCGGGGAGAAGGCATCATGGCCTCTGTGTTCGACTCCTACGCCCCCTTCCGGGGAGAGCTGTCCCGCCGGAATACCGGCAGCCTGATCGCCTTTGAGACGGGCGAGGCGGTTGCCTATGGGCTGTTCAACGCCCAGGAGAGAGGCGCGCTGTTCATCGGCCCCGGCACTCCGGTGTATACCGGGATGGTGGTGGGCGTATCGCCAAAGAATGAGGACATCGCGGTGAACGTCTGCAAGCGCAAGCAGCTGACCAACATGCGCGCTTCCGGCAGCGACGACGCGCTGCGGCTGATCCCCTACCGCAACATGAGCTTGGAGCAGTGCCTGGAATTTCTGGCGGACGACGAGCTGCTGGAGGTAACGCCGGTGACGCTCCGCCTGCGCAAGCGCATCCTGGACCACGGTGAGCGGATGCGCGCGCTCAAAGGAAATAAGAGCTGACGGGCTAAATATAAAAATAAAGCTGCCCCGGAAAGGCGATTATCTTCTTTCCGAGGCAGCTTTATTTATCATACGATCACTGCAGGATGATATCGATCAGCCCGTTCCGATTCAGATTTTTAAAATAGAAATCCACATCCAGATCCGCCAGCGCTGTGCTCAGATCCTCCTCCCGGAGCCTGACCCCCAGCAGGGCACGGCCCAGTTCATCGGGATCGCCGGTGCTGAAGAAATCCCCGCGCACGGAAAAGGCCGTGATGACCCCGCCCTCGGCCTCCATAAATATCTGCAGGATGCCGCAGCCCTCCACCCGGCGTTCCTTCCGGATGCGGAAGGGGGGGGAGGCGCCGTAGTTCCAGTCCCAGGTGTCGTACCGAAGGCGCTTGAGAGCCAGGATGCCCTCCTGATCCTGCGGGGTGAGGGGGTAGGGCCGCATTCCGTTGGCCTTTATCATATAGTCCAAAAGGACCGACTTAAATTCCGAGACCGACATATCCCGTTTCAAATGCGCCCGGATATTGGTCACCCGGCTGCGTACCGACTTGACGCCCTTGGATTCAATTTTATCCGCAGAAACGTTCAGGGCGTTGGCCAGAACCTCCAAGTCCGAGTCGAACATCAGGGTGCCGTGGTGCATCACCCGACCCTCCCGCAAATACTGGGCGTTGCCTGAGAATTTTTTGCCGTCGATGGTGATGTCGTTGCGCCCGCTGAGGACGGCCTCAACCCCCAGATGGTGCAGCGCCTGCACCACGGGGACGCAGAAGGCCGCCAGATCCAGCTGGCCGCCGCTCGCGTCCCGGACAAAGGTATAGTTCAGGTTGCCCAGGTCGTGATAGACCGCGCCGCCGCCCGACAGGCGGCGGACCACCTTGACATTGTGCTGGCGAACAAAGGGGAGGCAAACCTCCTCGGCGGTATTCTGATGCTTGCCAACAACAATGGCATTGTGATTGCGCCAGAGCATAAAGTACTCACCGGTGCGGGGAAGCTCGTTGAATACGTATTCCTCCAGGGCCAGATTATAGGTCGGATCGGTGGAGGCGCTCTCCAGATAATACATAGCCATAAGCAGACTCCTTTCACGGTGAGCGTCAGGTTCTGAGAACCGTCCGCTTCCATTATCCCCCGTGCGCCCGGACCTTGTCAAGGTTCAAGCGGCGGCAAAAGGCTCCCGCCGGCGGACTTGCCGCAGGACGGGAGCCGGAGCGATATGGACAATTGATTACAGGGTTGAAAATGTCTGGAACGCATGGGGCAGAAGAACGGTGGCAGCGGCCAGAAAGGCCTGCACCAGCTGAGGGTCGAACTGCTCTCCGGCGTGCCGCTCCAGCTCTGCGCACGCGTACTGCGCCGAATGGGCAGGCCTGTAGACCCGGTTGCTGGTCATGGCGTCAAAGGCGTCGCAGATGGAGGTGATTCTGGAGACCAGGGGGATGTCCTCAGCCGTCAGCCCAAAGGGGTAGCCCTTGCCGTTCCACCATTCGTGGTGATAAATCGCACAGTCCCTGACGGCAGTAAACAGGGCGGACGGGATGTCCGCACACAGCACCGGAGCCGCCCGGTTAAAAAACTGGCAGGCATAGACGGGGTGCCGCCGGATCGCCGCTACCTCCTGTGCGCTTAGGTGTTCCGGACTGCTTAAGATATACGGGGAAACCCAGGCCTTGCCAATGTCATGATAGCCGGCGGCCCTGCCATAGTGTTGGATGCACTCCAGGTCGTGAAGTACAATTCCGCAGTCATAGAGGTGACGGCAAAACAGATCGACCAGGATGCCCACCCGCCGCATGTGCAAAACCTCTTCCCGTGGAAGGGCGCCCATAAGTATATGAATCCGGCGCTGAGCCTGCGTGAGTTCCATGCTCACCCTCCCTTTTTTCAGAGCGTGTGCGGGCGGCGGATCAGAAGCGCTGCAGCGCCGGCGCTCCCAGGGCCTGAGGCGCGCGCTGCGGCCCGGAAAGGCTGTCCCGATTGAGCTTGAACTGGGAAACGAGTGTCTCCAGCATTTCCGCCTGCGCTGAGAGCTCCTCGCTGGAGGCTGCGCTTTCTTCCGCGGTGGCCGAGTTTGTTTGTATGACGCTGGAAATCTGGTTTATGCCGGCATTGATTTGCTGGATGGCCGCCGACTGGGCCTGAGAGGCGGCCGCAATTTCCTCCACCAGGGAGGCTACCGACGAGGCCTTGACGGAGATTTGCTCCAGAGAGCGCTCGGTTTCAACGACCATTGTATTCCCGTTTCCGATAGCGGAGAGCGTGTTTTCGATCAGGCTTGTGGTGTCCTTGGCGGCAGAAGCGCTCTTGCCGGCCAGGTTGCGCACCTCCTCGGCAACCACCGCGAAGCCCCGCCCGGCCGAGCCGGCTCTTGCCGCCTCCACAGCGGCGTTGAGCGCGAGAATATTGGTTTGGAAGGCAATGTCGTCAATGGTTTTGACAATCCGCTGAATTTCTCCGGAGGTCTGGGCGATTTCACCCATTGCGGAGACCAGACGCTTCATCTGCTGGTCGCCCCGCTGAATTTCCTGAATGGTTTGCTCCATGTTAACACTCGCGTTACCCGCGTTCTTGGCGTTCTGATTGATCCGCTCCGAAACATGCCCGATGGAGGCCACCAACTCCTCGGCTGAGCTTGCCTGCTCTGTGGCCCCCTGGGACAAGGACTGCGCGCCCGAGGCTAGCTGCTCGGAGCCGGCGGCTACCTGCTGGGAGGAGGTGCTGATTTGCAGCAGCGTCTGATGCAGAGACTGGATGATCTGCTCCATGGACAGCTTAATAGGCGCAAAATCGTTCCGGTACTCCATGTCTACCGAGACGGTCATATCGCCGTCGGACATGCAGCCTAAAATATGAGAGATATCTGAAATGTAGCCGCTCAGGTTTTGAATCAGAATGCGGATGCTGTCGGCCAGGGAGCCGATTTCGTCCTTGGAGGTGTAGGTTACCCGGGCGTCCAGCTTTCCGTCGGCCAGGAGCTTGGCCGCAGCCTCGATTTCCCGCACCGGCTTTGTGATGCTGCGCACGATAAAAATGCACAGAACAATGATAAGGGCCATGGAGGCTATAAAATAGGCGAGAATGGCAAAGATAATCTCACGTTGGGTTTCTTGCGCGCTGTGGTAATAACCGTCGCCCACAGACTGCGCGCTTTGGCTGATTTCAATGGAGAGGGCCTGAATGTCAGCCGCAACGGGCGCATACTCGTCGGTATAAATGGCATACGCTTCTTCCATCCTGCGCTGCGCAATGGTGGAGAGTACCTTTTCCTGGGCCGCATTCAGCACGGGCTGCTTGGCAACGATCTCCTGCAGGCGCGCCTGGTTTTCCGGCCGGGTCAGGGTGCTTTGCAGCGTTTCGAGGTTATGGTTAAAATCAAGGACGGCGCTGTCCATCTCCTGGGTAAACTCCTTTGCTTCCGATGCATCATTTTCCATCAGAAGCTTGAGCATGTCCTTCTGAATAATCTGTATGCTTCTCCGAAGGTCAAGTCCGGCGGTGACCGCCTGGTGAGGGCCGGAATAAAATCCCGTAAAAGAGTCCGACACGGTTTGCAGGCCTAACAATAAAGCGATTAACAGCGCGCCTGCATATAGAATCAGCACAATTGCAAAAGTCAGCGTCAGCTTTTTTCCAATGGATAAATTTCTCATACAGCTTCCCCCTAAAGTTTTTGCGCAATAAGATTAAAATTGAAATTAAAATATTCTGGATGCGAATTATTTTTCTTTTCCATAGTATAATTATAAGCCCCCGGCATCGCGGTTTATTTTAAACCGCGGCCTATGAATATTAAAGAAATTCGACTAAATTCAATTATATACGACATAAATCCAGTCGTCAACAATTAAAAAAACAGTCTGCTTTTTCCTGCAACTCCAGGAAACGGTTATACAGAACATGCATTGTATCCCGTTTTGCGCTGATTCGCCGTCAAAAGTATGGTCTGTTTGGAGGGAGACACTGCTATGCCCAGACGAGGGGAAAATATTTATAAAAGAAAAGATGGGCGATGGGAGGCGCGTATTCTAAACAATAGCGGGAGTTATCGGTACGTTTATGCAAGGACCTACAAAGAAGTGCGGGAAAAAAAGAAAGCCTTGCATGCTGATCTCGATAAAAAGGAGCCTGCACGCGCAGGCGCCGCCTGTAGTACTGCGGAGCTGTTTGAGCGTTGGCTGTATACGGAGCCTTTGGGGAGCGTGAAGGCCTCCACCTATGAAAGCTACCATCGCTGCGTTACGGGATACATTATCCCCTTTTTTGCGCAGCAGCACGCCGCCAGCCTGTCGGAAGATATGGCCGCTCGTTTCGTTAAACACATCTGCGCCAGCAGCACCATCTCCGATGCCTATAAGAGAAAAGTCCTCGCGGTGTTTAAAACCGCACTCAGACATATTTTGCGCGGCAGCAGCGAATACGCAAGGATTATGGAAGCCATACGCCTGCCAAAAGCCGCGCCGAAAAGCATTGAGGTCTTCTCTCTTCGAGAGCAGCGGCAGATTGAGCATACCGTGCATGCCAGCTGGGACAATCGGACGGCTGGAATTCTTATATGCTTTTATACCGGCCTGCGCCTGGGGGAGCTTTGCGCCCTGAAATGGAGCGACGTGGATTTGGAAGCCGGCATCATGAAAATCAGCAGGACAGTATCCCGTGTTAAGAGCTTCCAGGAGAGCGGCAGCAAAACTAAACTGGTCCTGGGCACGCCCAAAAGCCATAAATCGGTTCGCTCCATTCCCCTGCCCGGCTTTCTTTTGGACCTTATGGTCGCGCTGAAGGCAAAGGCTTTTTCAGAGGAGAACTATATCCTTACAAATTCGGACACGCCTATGGAGCCCCGGGCCTGTCAAAAGCTGTTTAAGCGTATTTTAAAGCAGTCCGAAGTAAAGGACCGCAAATTTCACACCATTCGGCATACCTTTGCCACACGGGCGCTGGAGCTTGGGGTAGATATCAAAACCCTAAGCGAAATATTGGGACACTCCAGCGTATCAATTACGCTTAACGTCTATGCCCATTCTCTTTTTGAGCAAAAGCGGCTGGCTATGGACAAGCTCAACACGCTGTATTTGGTCCATACGGAAGAAGCCGTAATCGCCGTCGCTGGCAGCGTCACGCCATCCTGAAAACCAAGATGTACCAAGCTTATAAGCCCCCGGCATCGCGGTTTAAAATAAACCGCGGCAAATTTTTTTGCAGTGCGAAAGCCGCTGTTCCGACTTTACGGGGCGCCTCGACGGATATTCATGCGAAACGGATATGCGTCGGCCGGGTTTGAAAACTGGAGGTTGAAAAAAGCGGCACGGGCTGGTATGTTTAACAAAATAGACTTCGGAGGCGATAAAGAATGAAGCTGCTGTTTGAAAAAGCGAAGCTGGGCGGCCTTGAGACCGGCAACCGCATAACGGTTCCGGCCATGGTGCCCTATGGATGGGCCGACGATTCCGGCGTGGTGAGCGACCGACACATGGCCCACTATGAGGCCATAGCCCGGGGCGGACCGGGACTCATCATTCAGGAGGGAACCTGCGTAAGCAAAAACGGGCGGCTTACCGAATCCCAGCTTGGTATTTGGGAGGACGGACACATTCCGGGCCTGCGCCGCATCGTGCAGGCGGTTCATGCCCAGGGCGTGCCGATTCTGGTGCAGCTGCATCACGCCGGCATCGGCGGGGTGGGGGAGGACCTTGTCTGTCCCAGCGCGTACGAGTGCCAGCTCAGGGGAGAGATGAAAAAAGCCCGCGCTCT
>VSSQ01000422.1_pt1 | contig 30065 bp, 23 predicted proteins | sample 4763081 | NCBI WGS metagenome assembly VSSQ01 (sample SAMN12137344, study PRJNA551015) | bioreactor metagenome | isolation source: SDC9 anaerobic chlorinated ethene degrading culture | place: USA: Knoxville, Tennesee | collected 2015-01-01
CGCATAATCCTGATTTTTGTTTACTTTTTTGTAAACTTATTTCAGGACTAGACAGAAAGACCAAAAATGGGATTCCGCTTTCCGCTTTTCGTTTTCAGCTTTCCGTTCTCGGCACCCCAATTCTCATCACCGGCCTTACAAACATCGCGACTACGCCAATCAGGATGATAACGGCACCGGCAATGACAAATGCATAGGTCACACCAATATAATCGGCTATGAGGCCTGTAGCTGTTAGTCCGATTAGTGACGGAAGAACCGCCACACTACCGTACAAGGAAAAAACTCTCCCAAGTGCTTCAGGAGGTACCGAACGCTGAACTAATGCAGTAAACATGGAATGATACACCGCACCAGCGATTCCAGCCAACGCTGTCAGCACCACGAATACCACAAATCCATCAGGAGATAATATCCCTGAAAATAGGAAAGTAAGTCCCAACAAAATATAAGTCAGGTTAATCATGACCACCTGATTGCCTTTAAACTGCTTGAAACTCAGTAAAGCGCCTCCAACAACCATGCCTACACCCCAGACAACTTCTATTACGCTCATCTGAAAGGCGTCGCCATTGAAATGCTCCAGCGTCATCAGCGGGAACAACACACTTACCGGCATCAGGAATAACATAACCAACACCGAGAACATAAACAGCAATAACAGCCCTCTATTGCGGGAAATAACCAGAAAACCTTCACGCATTTCTCTGAATACATGTGGCTTTTCAAATGCGGGTTTCTTTTCCGGATTCGGTATAAACACGAACAACAAACTCGTGCAGGCAATAATAGCGCCAACTACATCGAACAGCATCACGTAAGCCATATCCAGGTAAGTAACCAATAACGCACCCAAAGCCGGTCCGGCTATACTCGATACAGACATGATCATCTGGTTAATACCTGCTATCCTTGTCAACTCAGCCTCAGGCGCCAACAAAGGTACTGAAGCCTGCATCGAGGGACCATGAAAGGCCGACCCGACCGACCGTAAAGCCAGCAAAATATATATGTAGGCAATCTCCACCTTACCCATAAAGAACAGAATAGCAAGTACCAGCGAACACAAGGCAATGAATGCATCCGAGAAAATCATGATGAGTTTGCGGTTCCAACGATCCACAAACACACCCGTAAACGGACCTATCAGGGCCTGAGGCAACATCGAGAAAATGGCAGCCATAGCTAACACGCTGGCCGATTTGGTTTCAAAACTAAGCCAGATAATGGCGGCAAAACTTACGACAGAGCTGCTTAAATACGAGAAAAACTGCCCTGTCCATATAATGGCAAAAACTTTTTTCCAATTATTCATATACAAATAATTAAAGACATAAAACCTACGCTTGTCCAACGGCCGACAAGCAATTAGAAATCACAAGAAAAAAAATGATTACCCGGCTAGAGGAAGTCAGACCCTGTTCATGAGTCAAGATACCGGAAATCTTCAGCAAGTGGTTATTGTATCAAAATACAATGATAAATGTACTGTACATAAACAGATTTGTGTTAAATGAGTTTGCAAAAATATATAATCAGGATTAAACAACAAAATTTCCACATAATTTTTTTTCAGGTATTTGGTAATCCCGAAAAATAGCCTATCTTTGCACCGCTTTAGAAATAAAGCATGCCACTGGAGAGATGGCAGAGTGGTCGATCGCGGCGGTCTTGAAAACCGTTGAACTGAGAGGTTCCGGGGGTTCGAATCCCTCTCTCTCCGCAAACAAAGGGTGTTAATCAGCAAATTGATTTACACCCTTTTTCACATTCAGGAAGACGGCGTAAACATCTGAACTCTAGAATTTTACGAAGGTACTATTTCCGACAAATACAATCCACCAAGTGATCGTTGATAAATCCCATTGCCTGCAAATGGGCGTAGCAAATTGTAGTTCCGAAAAATTTGAATCCTCGCTTTTTCATATCTTTACTCATGGCATCGGAGATGGGAGAAGATGCCTGAATTTCATTCATTGACCGGGCGTTATTGTCAATTGGCTTTCTGTCAGGAAAGAACGTCAGGGTGTACTCATAAAAACTTCCGAATTCCTTTTGTATTTCAAGAAACAGCTTTGCATTGGTAATTGTCGATTTTATTTTCAGCCGGTTTCTCACAATGCCGTCGAACTGCATCAACCGCTCAACATCATCTTCTGTCATTTGTGCTACACGTCCGGCATCAAAATCACAAAAGGCTTTGCGATAGCCTTCTCTTTTTCTGAGTATGGTAATCCAACTTAGTCCGGCCTGAGCACTTTCTAAGACAAGAAACTCAAAGAGCGTCTTATCATCAGTTACCAATCGTCCCCACTCATGGTCGTGGTATTTCACATACAGTTCGTCGGTTCCACACCAACCGCAACGTCCGTTTACCAGATCTTGCATCATTATATTATCAGATTTAAAGTTTTTTTCATGCCATGTGACTCCGGCTGCAAATATCTTTTATTATCAAAAGATTTACCACCGTTGCAAAAATAGTAATATTTACCTGATGGTACAACCTGAAAATATAACCAAAACATCCCAATGCGCCCCCTTCAAATAAGGAACCGCATCAGGATGTTTATTCCCACAAATCAGATAAAAGTTTACAACCTCAATTCCTCCCTTTCCATCAGCACATGCTTGCCGTAGCGGTACTGATTCAACGACACCTGCAGTTTCTTTTTATCAGACTGGATTGGCGAGATGATTACGAAATGCATTTTAAGTCTGTCCTGATCTATCGGGGCGTTCTTATCACGGGTTTTCTGATCTTCCCATGTGCCGGAATTGACATACAGACAGGGTTCCTTATCGAGGTTGACGTACGATTTAATCATCGGTTCGTGCGTATGTCCGAAAACAACAAGACGGGCACTGGAATTGGAATTACTGAAATACTGTACATTCGACTGCTCGTCGATGAATGTTGTATGCAGACTACCAACTATTGCAGTGTCAATAACGGTCAGGACGTCTACATTGTTGTATTTTAAACGCTCATTCCAATTATCTTGCGTGAATATTCCATTGTAAAGATTTATTTGTATGCTGCCGTCAACAGCACTGTTTTTAGGCAAAATATCGTTAATGGAGTAAGTTTTTGTATAATTCCCCACATTTGTTTTGATAATCGGTTCACTGAAATCGTCTTTCACATAAATAACCTCTTCCATAACAGTTTTCCACAAGTTATAATAAATGTATTTACTACGCTGTTCGGCATTTGCCTGATCATTGAGCATTACCAAAGGAACTTTGGTAGCTTCTTGCATCGTGGTGGGGTCTGTAAACGAATTGGCTGCAATGCGGGCAAAGAAATATCCGGGAGGCAATGTAGCACCCGGAGCATCTTCTTCGTTGGCATTCGGAGTCATCGCACAAAAGAAATCGTAGCGGTGGCCATGCTCAATGGCAATCTGCGGATAACCTTCGGGGTTATAAGTCCCGATACCATATTTAACTTCCGAATCACGTGCCTGATTCACGCCCGGTAAAGCGACATCTACACTTTCCGCCGTAAATCCCATGTCATGATTGCCGGGAATATAGGTTAGTCTGATTTTTCCATCCTTGATGATTCCGTTCAGCACATTGAAAACACCCTGATTGGCAGCAACTGTTTTGCGGATAAAATCGGCCTGCGAACCATCACCATAAGCATCTATCCTTGTCGGAACATACCAGTCATCAAAAATATCGCCTCCGAGAACCAGTTCCCTGATGGTAGCCGATGACCGAACCTCATTCAGAAATTCTTCAAGTCTTTGTAAATGCTTCACGTTTTCTGAGTACGACAAATCGTTCCCCAGATGCAAATCGCTGATTACAACAATTTTATCCCTTGCATCGTTACTACTTACACTGATGGTATCAAACGGATTTACAACAACAGGCTCTTCGTTTGCCTCATTACACGATACAAAACCAAGTATCAATGCAACTCCCAAAGGCAGAAAATAGCTTTTTTTCATCTTACAAATAATTTTTAAAGTTTATATTAATAATTTTTAAACGGTTAAGAAAAAACTGAGGAAGCACAAAGACTTAGCCACAAAGGAGGAACAATAAATTGTAATTCATTGTCGTACAAAAGTATCGAAAACCGGAATTTGTCATGTTGCATATTTACAAAACTGTTGTTCCATATTTACAGCTTTTTTACTGGGGAGTTCCGATAAAAAACACAGCAATACCCACAAAAACTTCCGTGAAACAAGCTATAAATTTGTCTGAATTATGTATATTTGCAACTGCTTTCCTATTTACGAGGTGACCCTCAGGACTTAGCAAGCCGGCATATTGATATGTCTGATACCGATTGAATTACTCCTTTTTCTCATTTTATTAACGATTTGCTTCATGCAATATTTATATATCGCTACAATTTTTGCCGGTGCGTTGGTATGCCTGCTCGCCTCAATATTATTATTTGCCCGTCGTAAAGGCGGAGAACGTTCCCGCGTTATTCTGGCTGTTATAGTCCTTTTCTCCGTGTTTAACTACATTCCCCGCTTTATTGCTGTATGCAACGGAGAAGAACCTGAACTTGTAGTTTCAGCAAACCTGCTGTTGGTAGCCAACTTTATGATTATTGCATATATCCTTTATCCAATAGAGGTTATTGCTCCCGGTTGGTTAAATTTCCGGCGGATTGTTAAGCTGAATACCATCCTGCTGTTGTTGATATGTGTCTATCTTGTCAGTTTATGGGCAGGTGTGGAATATACTCCCTATAGCTCGCTTTCGGAGATGTTTATACATGCCAATGGATTTGAAGTCTGGTTCCGGATCGTACTCTCTCTGCTCATATTCAGCCCTTTATTGTTTGTGTTTTTCATTCATCGCACCAGACTTTATCACAACTCGGATCGTATATGGATGAAAAAATATGTTTTCACATTATCGATCAATATCATCGCCTATATTTTGGTATTGATCTTCAATCGTCCGCTTATCCACACGTTTTACTACTATATTAGCGTCGGATGCAGTCTTTATATTGTCTACATGGAATTGTTCGATCGTTTGATCGCGAAACCGACTGTTGTTACAATGAATATTGAAGAACGGGAGGTACAATCCGGAGACGTGGAAACAGGTATTGCAGCTGTCGTTTTACCGACTGAAAAATGCGTTGTTGACACCAAAAATGCCGCTCTGATTAAGCGGCTGGACACCTATATGAAAAAAAACAATGCCTGGCGTGACCCGGACTTATCGCTTAACACCCTGGCTTCTGAACTATTTACCAACCGGACTACGCTTGCGCAGGCTATGCGCGAAAATGGATACGAGAATTACACGAATTACATTAACCACCTGCGCATCGACGATTTCTTACAACAGATTGAAACCGGAGAGTCAGAGAATTTCCAGGAAGCCTTTTATTTTGCCGGTTTTCGATCACGCGGCACGGCCCTGCGTAACTTCCGGCAATTTACGGGGATGATTCCCTCCGACTATTTTCAAAAGAAGAATATAACAAACTATTAATCAGTCATTAAATTTACCGACCCAATATCTGTATGCCTCAGACAAGACATCAGCATATTCACTAACAGCTGTATAGCAACTCAGGTCATCGGGAACCATCACTCCTGTTTGCTGTAATCGGACTATTTCGTTCTGAATGTCTGTTAGTTTTCTGTAATCAGGTAAAAGGGCTTTCAGCGTAGTCTGGTATTGCGAAATGGCATCCGCCAGCAATGGAGACATTTTTTCACAAAACTTAATTTTCAGAGCATATATTTGTTTTTCTGCTGCCCGCGATCTTGCAGCTTCAGCGGGCGTGCATATCCCGGAGCAAAGTTGTTCTTCAAGCGGACGGGTTTTTTCTTCCAGTTTACGTGTTTCAATGGAATCCTGAATTTCGACATTATGAAGTATCCCCGCAACTCTGGTCATTCTTTCTGTGATATATTCCCCAAGCTTTTTCTGTTCGCTGGCAAGGTCAAACAGCCGTTTTGCCTTATCTCCTTTTTTTACGGCTGCTTCAGGATCCTTCTTAGCCTGATTCATCATTTTATCAGCATAATCCTGAGCCCATTTTTCCTGCTCTGCATCACTCATCTCTCCAACTTTTTCCAGGTCCTGTAACGAAAGATTATACTGCTCCATAACAACTTTTTCTGCAGCCTTACGTCCTTGCTCTTTACTGCCGCCTGATTGTTGTAGCTTTTTCAAATCATTTCCGCTTAATCCCGATTGCCGAACAGCATCCGACATAATTTTATTTTTTGATGCTTCCATATCTGATTGCGCATTGGAGTGGATGCGGTCAATTTCCTGATCTATTATTTCTTTTACTTTGTAAATTCTGTCGGAAAAGCGATTTATTTCCGATGTATCAGCAGCGCAATTGACATTGGGAATACCTGGTAACTGAGCAAGAAGAGCTTCAGGAGCTGACTGTGCCTGAACATGATAATACGAAATAAGTAATATTGATAATAAAACGGAGTATTTTCTTGTCTTCATATTATTTCTATTTATAAGTTATTGGTTATTATAAGTTATCGGTTATATTGTTCAGTTTCATATACCGGTATATCGTTGTAAACGTATAATAATTTTCCTACGTAACCGATAAGGATATCTAACCAGAAACCATACTGCCTGCGAACAGTATAGTCCGCATACATCATTCGCAACATTTCATCGGATAATTGATTCCCTTTTATACCAAGTTCAATCAGTCCTTCAAGACGTTCAGAATAATTTTTCAGGTAGTTTTTTCGGACTGCAGACATTTCCATACATTTATTCCTCTGTGCTTCACGTATCTCCTTATCAATAAGTGCCGTACTCTTTCCTTGTGACTGAGTATCTTTTTTTTGTTGGTAAAGTGGATCCAAAATAGCTAAATACTTTACATCCACGTCACCTCCTTTTTCAATAAGCAATAAAGTAATTTCAGTAAGTACTTTATTAATATGGTCTTCTACAACGGATATTTTTTCCCCTAATTGTTGTATTTTTTCTGCATTAGCTGGCTCAAACATATCCATTCTTATTGGGGCATTGGCTTTGGCCAGTTCCATTTGTTCTTTCTCCTTTTCCTGCAATTCGATCATTTCATTTTTCAATACCAACAAGCTGTTGTTCCATTCCATTATTACATCAGCGCTTGCTTCACAAATATTTTCGGGCAGAGCCGGCAATTGTTGCAGGTACGTTTTTGCTGATTGCCAGGCAAACACGTTTATAGAAAATAATAAAATTGTAAGAAAAACAACAGCAAATACAATTCTATTCATTGTTTTGTGATTTATTATTCAAATTTCAGCGTATAAGGCGGAACAAATAGTGACAGATAGGCTGTTTCATATGACAACAATAAATTTTTGATATTGCTTATAAAAGAAATAATCACAAGCCATGTGGTATTTGTAAGGCTCTCATTATATTTCAATTAAATTTGATGCTTTTGATAATTAGCTCGATATCAGAAGCCAGTGAATCAAACTGTTTGCTTACTGAACCAAATGAAACAGTCTGGCATTTACCATTCACCATTACATAAATGGTCTGCATTTGCATTTGCAAATGCATTTTCCCCGCTTGCACTGAGTAGCTGTAAACTATACTTTTAGCATCCTTGCCATCAACCTTTACCCCATCCTCTTTCAATAGTTTATAGTCTTTGAAATATTGGCTGATTTGCTGTTTGGCAATTGTCACAGCATCGTTTAATGATTTCCCGTTCAAAAGCGTTTCTTCCTTGATCATAAACGAGGCGCCATCTTTCAGATACTGATGTTCGAGTACGGAACCTTCAACTTTTGTCCAACCTTCGGGCAGTGAAACCGTAATGCTTGATTTTTTCTGTTGGGCAAAAGCGATACACCCTGCAAATAAAATCAATGATATGACTGTCAATTTTTTCATTGTTTCAATTTTTCAAATGATTATATCATAGTTTGATTACTTAATCCTTACAAACTCTACTCTTCGGTTTTTAGCTCTTCCTTCCGCAGTGTTATTATTATCAATCGGGTTACTCATTCCATGTCCTTTAGCCGCAAGGCGACTTGCATCAATACCCATTTCCTGTAATTTATTGCACACAGCTTTGGCACGTGCTTCGGAAAGTGTTAAATTGGCAGCAGCATTTCCGGTATTATCGGTATGCCCTTCTACAGAAAATTTCAGATCAGGATTTTTTTGCAGTATGCTATAAATGTCATTGATTGTCCCCATTGATTGTGGTTTAATGTTAGCCTTGCCCACATCGAAAGTAATACCATAAGTAATAATTTTACCATCAGTCATCAATTTATCGTAAAGAGGTACAGCCCCTTTAGCAATACGAATATTTTTAATATGGAATACATTTCCACGTGCAAAAAACTTTACTTTTACCGGTTTACCATTCATGTTGGGAATATTCGCCACTCTTTTGGAATCCATGTACACTTTCATTGCCCGTTTATTAAACGACAAAGCGTAATGGTGCCATCCCTGACTATTATCATAAATATCTTCGCTGGTTTTCTCGTTCTCTGTTATATTCCATTTAAAAATAAAGCGATCACTTTCTTTCCAGAAAAGCGACTGCGCAATGGTTTCATCACTGCTATTTAAAAATTCAATCGCATTTTCTCCATCGTTACCATCAATAAACACATCAAATTCCAACGTAAATTCATCTGGTAACCCGAATGATTTATCCTTAAACAAAGGTGTGATATAAGTATAGTCAACAATGGCTAGTGCGTTTTCTCCGTTAATTTGTGCAATTTCAGCATTACCTTCCACCAACTCCCATTTACTGGGGAATTCCCCTTTTTGTTCATTTTTCAAATCATCTTCAAAAATTAACTCATTTCCGGGAATAAAGTCATATTTGGTATATGATATATCTGTTTTTTGTTTCGTTGATGGAGTTTCCGGAGGAGTAGCCTGCTCGGTATCCTCTTCTTTTTCGGTTTGATCTGTGGATTCTGTTTGTTTCTTTTTTTGTCCTTTTTTAATGGCATCCTCGGTTTTATCTAATCCTTTATCCATGGCCTCATCTACTTTGTTTTCGATGCGTTGTTCTACCTTTTCAACTGCTTTTTCTTTCACGCGGTTTCCCATTTTCTCGAGCCATGATTGCGCCATCATTTGTGAACCGATTATTATCAGCACACAAATAGTAAATAATATCTTCTTCATAATACTTATAGATTTAATTTGAAAACAAAAATAATAAGAGATAAAAAATCTAAATTGGAAAAATACGACAGCATTAATTATTCCCAGTTATTCTCAGGCTCCCGTATTATTGTCATCCTTTCCTGAGAAAAGTTCTACAATATTTAAATTCCTGTTAAAGAAGTGATTGGGTGTTTCTCCGACAATACTTTTAAAATCATTGATAAAATGAGCCTGATCAAAAAAATTTCCCTCGAAAACCAAATCCTGATAATTGACGGCGTAATGATTATTAATTTTTGTCCATAAGTAATTCAATCGGACAATACGCATTAAAACTTTAGGCGTAACTCCTGTTCGCTTGATAAACTTACGCTGTAAAGTTCTGCAGCTGACACCACATTCTTCCATTATTATATGAAGAGGTGTTTTAATACTTTTTTCTATAATCTTCTGATATAAAATATCGATAACATCAGGTTGATAATTCTCAGACCTGCACCGGGATGTTATAAAGTTATTAAAATGTACAATTCTGTCCTCATCGTATTTTATTTGTCTAATTTCTTCCCATAACGGATAAAAAACATCCGCAGGCAGGTTAATACTTCTTTTAGTGACCGGGGATAGGTCAATATTAAAGATACGGGAAAAAACAGTCGGATTACAGGCAACGATGAAAACATCCATATTTCCATGAAATTTTAAGAATATGGCTTTAGGTATAACGGGGGCAACAAAAAATGGCTCTAAAACAATAGGATTATTCTCTATTATTAAAGGACGTTCATCAAAATGAAAAATAAGGGATATTAGGGGCCTTGGAATAAATTTATCCAAAATGAAGGTAGACTCATCGAAACGAAACGTTTCAAAACGAGTTATAAGCCACTTCTGGTCGTCATTGGGATTATAATGAGCCACTTTAAACATTGCGGTTTAGTCATTATATTTTACAAAGCAAAAATATAAAATATTTTCCATTTATTTTTTTACCTTTGCATCATCTAAAATCATTGGATGTTTAAAATTAATTTGGATTTGGTACTGTAAATAACCTGTGACGACGCTTCACCGGTTATCCCCTCGTACTACTCAGACAGATTCTCCTGTCGGAGTTCTTTTCATGTCTTAATACCAAAACTAATCAACTGATGCAAATCTCTGTGTATGAGAATCAGCATCAATAAAAATTTTAACATCATGAGTAACGAAAATAAAACCATTCACGATTTCGATTTCAATTTAATCTGCGAATATTTTTCGAATGTTGAACGCCAGGGACCAGGCAGTCCGGAGGCTACCATCAAAGCCCTGAGTTTCATTGATAATTTATCGGACGACTCTCGTATAGCTGATTTGGGATGTGGCACAGGCGGTCAGACCATGGTACTGGCACAGCACGCACCAGGAAAGGTTACTGCGATAGATCTGTTTCCACTTTTTATCGACCTTTTTAACCGCAACGCGGCGAAGCTGAACCTGCAAGACAGGGTACAGGGTATCACTGGCTCCATGGATGCACTGCCTTTTGGGGAAGAAGAACTGGACCTGATCTGGTCGGAAGGTGCGATTTATAACATCGGTTTTGAACAGGGTGTCAACGAATGGCGTAAGTATCTCAAAAAAGGAGGATATCTCGCAGTGACGGAGGCTTGCTGGTTTACCGATAGCCGTCCGGAAGAGATTGAAACTTTTTGGGTAGAGGCTTATCCGGAAATCAATACGATACCAAAGAAACTGGTGCAATTGCAGCATGCGGGATATCGAACAGTAGCCACTTTCATTCTGCCAGATTATTGTTGGACAGAAAAATTTTTCAGGCCACAAATTCCCATTCAGGATGAATTTCTGCTCAAACATGCCGGAAATACGATGGCGGAAGATTTAGTTGTCAATTTACGCCACGAAGCAATGCTTTATAAAAAATACAGTGCTTTTTACGGATATGTTTTCTTTATCGGTAGAAAATTATAATTAAAAAAGCGTCCGTATTGAATAGTTCGGACGCTTTTCTGTTTTAATGCAGCCATCCCATCATGTGATCATGGCTGTTGCTGTTTGTTGTAAGGACGGTTATCACGATTTTCAGCCCTCATCTTCATTTTTTTGTTTGCTTTTTCCAACCGTTCAATACGCTGTGCCTGATGTTGCTGAAACTTTTCATTACCGATGATTTTAATTAGTTCGGCATCAAAAGCTTTGCGCTCAGCATCCATTTTTGCACGTTGCTCTTCGCGGTTATTTTTCATTTCTTCCTGACGCTGCTTTGCTTTTTCCTGCTGTTTTTCAAACAAAGCCTGCACTTTAGCTTTTTCAACATCAGTCAATTGTAATTGTTCAGCCATTATTTCAGCTCTTTTTTCCGGAGTAATCATTTTTCTTTCCGGTTGCCTCATTTCTTTTCCTGCTGCGGTTTTTTGTCCGGCCTGGCGAACCTGTGCCTGTAACGGCAAGGTCATGCCAAGAATTAAAATCGCTGCCATCGCGAATGTTACATATCTTTTCATACTTTTACTTTTTTAAAATGAATAATCTTGTTGTTTAGCATGCTGTCCCTATAGACTGAATAAGGTCGAAATGGTTTAAACGATGGTGAATAAATATTATGAATGTATGTAAATTCCATTGAACATCCTACCGGATTTGATCCCCAATCTTCTGGCTGAGAAGAAAAGCTCATATTCGGTATAGGTACAGCGGCCGGCAATTGCGATGCGGTTGCTTACAATGCCTTCGCTGAGAAGCAGTAACTCATTTGCTTTCCATAAATCGAGGTACAGACCTGTATCTTTTCGGACAAAAATTTGGTCGACAGGAAAACCGGCCTCCTGAAAAGCGGTATATAGCTCCTCTCCTACCTGATATGCCTGCACAGAAATGGAAGGCCCGATTACTGCCTGAATGTCTTCTGGTTTACAGTTGTACTCGCATAGCATCAAGTGAATGGTTTTGCTTACAATTTTCGCACAAGTACCCCGCCAGCCGGCATGGGCAACTGCAACAACCTGCCTGATTGTATCATAAAGGAATACGGGCACACAATCGGCAGTTGTCACGCCAATGCAAACTTCCGGGATATTAGTAACAAGAGCATCGATACCATGAAGCAGTTCCGCTTGTTCTTTACTGTCCGACTGCATGAAGCCAGCGTCAATCTTTCGTATTTCAGTTCCATGAGTCTGATACGGAATCAGTATTTTTTCCGGAGAGATACTTATTTTTTCTGAGAGTCGCTGCAAATTATGTTTGACATGTTCCGGACAATCGCCACAAAAGGGACTCACGTTAAAACTTGCATAGTTATCTTCACTGACACCGCCCTGGCGAGTGGTTGTAAAAAGTTGAATACCTGGTTTTTTATGTGGTAAATCGTATCTGATCAGCATGTATTCTGAATATTGTTTTATCGGTTTTTTCAGCACAAAGATACGTTTATTATTTGTTTCAATAAGTTTTCAAGATCTCCTTCATTACCTCAAAATAAAAAATAATCATTGTATATATTGTAACTTCAATTCAAATGATTAATATTGTAGCTGGTTTTTATGTTAATTTAATAACACATTAGAAATTTAACCTTATGAAACGAACATGGCAAAATTTAAACAATTTTGACCCACAGGGGAATGTTTAAATTTTGTTTTGTGAGTTCCATGTGACCATAAAAAATAAATTATAAACACATGAAACATTTAATTTTTTTCCTGTGCCTGACTCTCACATTAACCGCTTGCGTTGATGACATTAAAACAGAGAAAGATCTGAACCGCTATGTTAACCGTTGGGTCTATGATTACATGTCGGCAGTATATTACTGGAGTGACGAGTTACCAACTTACAAAGCATCATACGACAATCCGTCAGCTTATTTTAACACACTGATTAACCGTGAAGATCGTTTTTCATCCATCTTTGAAAATTATCAGGAGATAGCGGACAGACTGAATGGCATCACATACACTGATGTAGGATTCGAGTTTCAGTTATTCAGGGAAAGCGCTGCCAACAACAAAGTAACCGGTGTGGTGCTATATATGAAACCGGGCACTCCTGCAACAACGATGAATATCAAACGAGGTGATTTTTTTACTAAAATTAATGGAACAGAACTTAACCTCAACAATTACAGTGACCTGATTGCTTGTTTTAACGATGAGTCATCAAAAGTTACTGTTACTTTTGTTGAATATAATGACGGTTTAATTGTAAGTCAAAATCCGGTCACAATTACGAAGGCCTCTCATTATAAAGAAGATCCGGTCTATCTCGATACAATTTACACCATTCAGCAAAAGAAAATCGGATATTTCGTGTACAATTTTTTCACCGACGATCCGGGGGATGAAACAAAATGCTACGATTTAAAATTAAATAACATGATTGCTAAGTTCAATCAGGAAAACATTACCGATCTTGTTGTTGATTTGCGTTATAACAGTGGAGGATTGCAGTCGAGTGCTGTAAATCTGGCAAGTATGCTTGTACCCGGACTTACATCAGACAAGGTTTTCAACTATACAGAATTCAATAAAAACTACACTGATTACTTTAACAGTACAGCTTTTAAGAAGAAATACAATTATAATCCATTTGTTGATTATTTTGCAACGGCCATCGATGTCAAATCTCCGGCAGCAAATACATATCCATTGCAAAATGCCGGAGAAAAACTGCAACAGATCTATTTTCTCACAGGCCGTAACACAGCATCTGCCAGCGAAATGGTTATCAATGGTCTGAAACCATTCATTAATTGTGTGTTGATTGGAGATACCACGGTGGGTAAAAACGTTGGATCAATACTGATCAATGATGAGGAAAACAAGAAAAACCAATGGGCAATTATGCCTATCATATTGAAATACTTCAACAAAGACCATCAGAGTGATTTTACTAATGGATTTGCTCCCGATTTTCGAATCCGGGATGATTTTGCATATCCTCTGGGTGACACACGCGATGCTTTACTGGCCAAAGCAATAGAACAAATTACAGGAATTCAGCAATATGCACGACAACCAAGACGTATTTCGGCAAAAGAACATCCAATTTACGGTAACGGTTTAAGGTTCATAAACAGGGGATTGATTTTCGACAATAAAAATAATCCCTAACTTTGTGTCATGAACATCGAACGTAAAATAGGTTTTAAAGCTGCTGTTTTATACCTGTTGACAGGACTGATTGTTGTTGTATTAAGCGTCTACATTTATCGTCAACGCAATCAGATCAGACTTCAGCGGGAAAATATTGAAATGCAGCAGGAAATTTTTATACTCACTAACGAACTGATTCAGGCGGTTGGTGAGACACAGTTACTGGGAAGCCGCTATATTGTCAGTAACAATACCCGTTACATCGAACAGCTCGACATCAGGATACTTCAGGTCGATTCCCTCATCAACCTGCTGACGGCAAAAAACAATATGCAGCAAGCTGAATTACAACTCATTGTCGACCTGATGAATAAACAGGCTGCAAACATTTATATCCTAAACCGCCGTTTTACGGAAATGAATCCGCTGACTGACATCAGCAAACGCCTGCAGGAATACAAGCCACCGGTAAAAGAAGACATCAATGTGGTAACCATCCGGCAAGATACCATCATAAAAAAAACGGAAAAGAAAAATTTCTTCCGGAGACTGAAAGATGTTTTCAGTCCGGATATCGACAGTACGATTATCGTTACCAATCAACGAGTTGACACGCTTAAACTGGCAAATACAGAATCTCTTTCGATACTGACGGATGTGGACACCATCGCCCGAAAGGCCGGTAGGAAATACGAAGAACATATACGTGATATTGAAGAACAGGTAAGCACTTTAATCAGTGCCGACCGGAAAATTTCTGCGGAAATTTCCGCGCTCCTGATGCGTTTACATGAAGAAACTTTGGTTTCTGTACTTGAAGCCATCAATCAAAGTGAAGAAACCATCAACAGAAATTACAGCATTTCAATTATCGGTGGAGGAATTGTGCTGGGACTGATTCTGCTTTTCATCCTGCTCATCATCAATGACGTAAACAAAGGGAAGCAGGCGCGTGAGAAACTCAGGCAGGTGATGGACAGCCGACATCAGTTGTTGTTATCTGTTTCGCACGATATTAAAAGCCCGCTCAGTTCGATCCTTGCTTACCTTGAAATGAAAACCGGTGAAAGTGAAGACATTCGCAACATGCAATATGCGGCAAAACACATTCTGGCCATGCTCGAAAATCTATTGGAGTACTCAAGCCTGGAACAGGGTACTTTACAGCTTACTTTATCCGACATCGACATCAATCAGTTGGAAAGAGAAACCGTTGATATTTTCAAACCTCTGGCAGCTGCAAAAGGTTTGCAATTGCAACATGAGACCGACAAAAAACGCATCCGCACCGATGCCATGAAAATCAGGCAAATCATCATCAATCTGATATCCAACGCGATTAAATACACGCCGGAAGGAGACGTGAACGTAAAACTCGGTTATGATGACAGTAACTTGATTATCTGTGTAAAGGATACAGGTGCAGGTATTCCGGCCGACAAACTGGAAGATATTTTCAAACCATTCACCAGGGTGGAAAGTAATAATTCACTGGCGCATGGAAGCGGCTTCGGGATGTATGTGGTAAAGGGGCTGGCTGATATGTTGGGCGGAACGATACACATTGAATCAGAAACCGGTAAAGGAACACAAATTGAAGTTATTATTCCCGTTGAAACTGCTGAAAATACAGAAAATATTATCAGCAACAGAAGTAGAAAAATAAAACTGCACGAAGATGACAAGATTACAGATGAATTGGTACGCAGGATGTTGAAACAGCTCGGTCACCAGATAGTGGAACAAGACTATGATATTATCCTGACTGACATGGAAATGGGTGATATTTCCGGGTTAGACATTTTAAATAGTGCGGGTAATATTCCGGTGATATTGATGACTGGAAGAAGTGATTTCTGTGCAACAAAAACGCTCGAAATGGGTTTTGCCGGTTTTATCGCAAAACCATTTACCCTGGATGATTTACGTTCTGTTTTCGGTGAATCCGATAACATTAAAAATGAAGATAGTTTTTTGGCAGCAGATGACGAAGAAATCATGATTTTGTTCCGCAGTTCAACTGCTGAAAATCAAGTGTTGCTGCAACAAGCAGTAGAAAAGGGAGATTTCAATCACGCGCAATCCATTTGCCACAAAATGCTTCCCATGTTTGCCCAACTGGGATATGATACTGAGGCCTTACGACGCATGGATGCCGGCCGGGGTAAACCTTACGACGGCTGGCAGGAGGATGTGAAGCAAATAATTACAATCAGAGTTTGATTCCGTATTGATGCATCTTGTTGTAGAGCGTTTTGCGGTCTATTTTAAGCAATTGTGCCGCTACCGTTTTATTTCCTCTGGCAATCCGCAGGGCATGTTCGATTTGCTGTTTCTCGTTGGCAGGTTGAAGGGCTAAATCATCGCCGGGAGCCAGCTGATTAAAAACCGGCAATTCATCGGCGGTAATCATATCTCCGGAAGCAAATAAAACCACACGGCGCACCATGTTCCTCAATTCCCGCAGATTTCCACTCCAATGATGCTGCTCAAGCGTTGCCAATGCTTCCGGTGTGAATCCAGAGATATTTTTATCTAACTCTTTATTTGCCTGTTTCAGAAATTCAGCGGCAAAAACGGTTATATCCCCTTTCCTGTCACGCAAGGGCGGTACAAATACAGCAAACTCGTTCAGTCTGTGATATAAATCTTCCCTGAAACGACCTTCTGCAATGGCTGTTTCTAAGTTTTCATTGGTTGCTGCCAGTATTCTTACATCGATGTTGATATCGCGGGCTGCACCTACGGGTCGCACCTTTTGCTCCTGAAGAGCACGCAATAACTGCATCTGTACTTCATACGACAGGTTTCCTACTTCATCAAGAAAAACAGTTCCCTGAGTAGCCTGCACAAAAACACCGGTTTTATCTTCAACAGCTGAAGTAAAAGAGCCTTTCAGGTGGCCGAATAATTCGCTGGGTGCCAGTTCTCGGGAAAGACTGCCACAATCCACGGCGATAAAAGGTTTATCACGGCGCGGGCTGTTATCATGAATCATCCGGGCAATGTATTCTTTCCCGGTTCCGCTTTCGCCCAGAATCAACACAGACATCCGAGTTGGAGAAACTTTCAGAATATGATCGTACATTTGCCGTGCAACAGCGCTCTGCCCCATCACCATGTCATTTTTTACAACCATATCTTTCGAAGTTTTTTCCCGGGTTGGTTTTATCTTCAGCGCCTGGTCAATCTTTTCCTTCAGGATGGAGGGCACAATGGGCTTTTCGAGAAAATCCTCCGCACCGAGTTTTATCGCTGCCACAGCACTTTGCACCTCTGCGTAACTGGTCATCACGATTACCGGCATATGCATCTTCTGTTCCCTCATCCATTGCAGCAACAAGATGCCATCTCCATCAGGTAGTCGTAAATCAGTCAGCACAAGATGTATTTGTTGATTAGCTAAAGTATTCTGTGCATCTCTGACTTTGGTGCACAAAACAGCATCGTAATCATTACGCTGAAACCACTTCTGCAACATCAGTCCGAAAGCGGTGTCGTCCTCTACTATCAATATCTTTTTCTTCATCGAAAGCAAAGGTAATGATTTTATAAAATTTCACCGACAACAAACAAAAAAACTTCATTAAAAAACCAGATAAAAAAACTTCACCTGCAACTAACACTTTAGTCGCAGATGAAGTTGAATATAAAGTATTAAAGAAATTTTTCAGGTTAAGGTTCAGGCTCTTCTTGAGTCATTTGTCATTGTGTCAGAAGTATTATAAATTCTATTTATCTCAATTTATTTTTGAACCACCAAGTATTTTGAAACACTCCAGAACTGAGCCGGATTCAAAATCTCAATCATAATGGTTTTATCTTCGGCAGTAACCAGGTTATAACTTTCCTTAGGATGTGAAGTCAACACTTTCACTCTTTTGCTGTTGGTAGTAATTACCTTCACATTACGTTTATCTGCTTTTGTGAATGCCGATTTATCAAAGTTCTGGTCCAGCACTGTTTTAGGTCTGAAAATTCCGTTTGAAGTCAAAATCTGTGAGGCTTTCAACTCTGTAGACGTTCCGATAACATACCATACTGAATTCATATCAACATCTTGACTTTCAATCAACTGTTTTTGTTTTTCTGAAGTTTCACTTAACTGATCCAATTCGGTATTAAGTTGTCCTACCGAGGCTGTCAATTCGTCGATTCTGATATTTTTCTTTTCTAGTTCAGCCTGAAGAGAAGCAATGTAAGCTGTTTTTTCTTCCAGTTCGGTTTGCATCCGCTGAATGGTTTTATTAAGACTCGAGTTTTCTTTACCACGCTGGCTCGACTGACGTTGCAATTGTTCGATACGGGCTTTGTTTTGTGCCAGCATTTCTTTGATCTGGCTCATTTGGAAAGCAATTTGTTCCTTTTTGGAGATGTTGTTACCTTCGATGCGTTTTACATCCAGCATCATTTTGCCTTCCGCTTCGCGAATCTGAGCAAATCCTTCTTCCACATCATTCAGGATGCCAATGGTTTCATTGTAATTGGCTTCAATGGTCTGTGCCTGTAATTGCAAAGAATCACGTTCGGCAGCCAATGTCTTATATTTACCTGTATTTTCTACGCAGGAAGTTGCTGTGAATACAAGCGCTGCAATAATAGCTAAAAATTGAACTGTTCTCATAATCGTAAATTTTATTGATTTGTTTGATTACTCAAAAGCAAGTGCTGTTCCAAAACAATAAAACTCTTGTTATGAACACATTAACAAAAAACGCAAATGTGGAAAAGTGTGGAAAGTTGTGGTTTTAATCCGCAGGAAAAACAACTCCCAGTTGCCGGCGTATTTCATCCATAATTTCAAGGGTAATAAGAGAGTTTTGATGACTGTTGATATCCGACTCAGGTTTTCCCGCTAAAACCAAATCAATAAAATGCTTCAGTTCATAATAATATTCATCTTTATCAACCTCTACGGAAATATCCTCCGGTTTAGACAGCATCCCTTTTCCCATTGAAGCCTGTCCTCCACCAATAAAGCTAACTTTTTTAATGAGGTTAATGCGATCCAGCAATATATTGCCCGATTCACCCTGGATTTCAGTCGGAAGTACGGAATCTGACACTTTGGAATAAAGAACCGTTGCATTCATACCGTTTTCATACTCAAAGCCAACCGTACCGAACACATCCGCACCTGTTTCCAGTTTCACACCCTGCGCCTTTATTTTTGCAGGTTTTCCGAAAAGAACTACCATCGGGTAAATGGTATATACACCAATATCCATTACAGAACCGTTCGAAAGAGCAAGGTCAAAAGCATTCACGGGAATGCCGGCCTTGTATTTCTCGTAGCGGGATGAATACTGGCAATAAGACGAAAAATAATGCCGCAACTTCCCTACCCTGTGCAGATTATCCCTCACAACACCGAAGTTGGGAGTCAGCGTGGGTTTCATGGCTTCCATCAACGTGACATTATACTGCTTCGCAGCTTCAATCATCCGGCTTGCCTCTTTCGCATTCGAGGCAAGTGGTTTCTCGCACAACACATGTTTGCCATACTGCATACACAGAATGCTTTGCTCTGCATGCAAAAAGTTGGGAGATGCGATGTACACCGCATCAATCAGCGGGCTTTTTGCCATCTCTTCGAGCGAAGTAAAGGTATATGGAATGTTATGCCTGACAGCATAAGCATCAGCTGTTTCCTGTGTACGGGAATATATCGCGACCAATTCAAAACGTGTTTCCTGTTTAGATGCTGCGATTATCCAGTCGGTTATGAAGTTTGTTCCGACAATGCCGAAACGGATATTAGGTGATTTAGTTTCCGTCATGCTTTTCATCATATTTTAGATGATATTTTTCAAGCTAGTTAATTTCTAATCTATACACATTCGTATCCCTTTTCTTAAAACCCATTTTTTGATATAACTCATTTGCTACAACCCTTTCGAAACTTGATGTCAGATCTATTTTTGTTATACCCATTGCACTTGCATGATCAATGGCGTGTTGAACCAACTTTCGTCCTATCCCTTTTCCCCTGATATTATTATTAACAACAACATCTTCAATCCAGGATTTTCTTCCGCTTGGAATAAGGTATGTGATTAAAGTAAGTATTCCGATTATTTCTCCATCTTCCTCTGCAAAAAATATATATGTGTCTTTTGAGTTAATAACTTCAGATAAATTTTCTTTAGTCAGTTTTATGTTGTCTGATAGCTGTGAAAGCAGTTTTTCAAATGCAGAAAACACTTTATTGTTAACTGTAATTAATTGATTAATTTCCATAAAAAAAACAGCAATTTGAGCATTTATTTATACCAATCATCCATAATTTTCAAAAACTCAACCACTTTCTCTTCCAGCACCTGATTACGGCTTTTCAGTTGTTGATATAAGTATTGCGTTTCGAGCAGATTTTTAATTCGATAACTCACTTCAATTAAATCAAAAGGTTTTGAAAGAAAATCTTTCGCACCACATTTCAAAGCCTTATGTTTAGCTTCAGTGGTGATATCGGCAGTCAATACCAGAATGGGCAAATATCTGTTGGGACTCAACGATTTCATTCTTTCTTCTCTCAATTTATCCATCACCTCGTAACCGGTCATGTGAGGCATCATCAGGTCAAGTAAAATCAAATCAGGGTCGTATGTTTTAACAAGCTCACTTACTTTGCGCGGATCCATTGTACTCTCTACTTGAGTATAGCCTTCAATTTCGAGTAATCCTTTCAATACATCGATATTGGACTCGAGATCATCTACGATCAATATCTTTGCGTTTTTTAAATTATGTTCAATCATAACACAACAAATTTTATTTAAACAAATTACACAACATTCATTCTTATTTTTTCTGGTATTTATCGATTTCCTGCAAGAGTTCCAGCACATCCAACGGTTTCGTCAGGTAGCGTTCTGCCCCTGACTTCATCAGGCTTTTTATCCGGTAAGGCATGGCATCTGCACTGATGATGACAACCGGAATGTGTTTGGTCTGTCTATGCTGTTTCAATTCCCGGATTACTTCACTGCCGTGTGTATCTGGCAAGTCAAGATCGAGCAGAATCAAATCAGGAGCATGTTCAATCGCCAGGTCAATAGTCTGTTTTCCGTATTTACTACAAATCAGTTTGATATCGGGCCTGTGCGTTGTCAACACCTGCTCGACCAGTTCAATATTGGAATGGTTATCTTCAATGTATAAAACCGTACCCTTCGCTTTTTTATTATTACTGCTAACAACATCACTCCCGTTTAACCCTGATAAATTCAGCTTATCATGACTAACATGAGGCAGCGTAATGAAGAATGTACTACCTTCACCTGACTTACTTTGAACAGAAATTTCGCCATCCATTAAGGCTGTCAGTTCTTTTGCTATTGACAAACCCAGGCCAGTTCCTTCAATCTGCATTTCTGTATTGGCAAGTCGTTCAAACGGGATAAATAATTTATTGATATCTTTTTCGGCAATACCCACGCCAGTATCCTTTATGGCAATTTTAACCCTATCATTTTCAGCAACATCTCCCGGTTCAACAAAAGCTTCGACTGTTACAGTTCCACCTTTCTTATTGTATTTAATTGCATTGGTCAGGATATTTACCAATACCTGAATCACCCTCTGTTTGTCAGCTTTTATAGATAAATCATCCGTTTCGTGCGGAATATAACAAATTGTAATTTGCGGATTGATTGTAAGCGGGTGCACCAAATCTATGGCTTCTGAAATCGCTTCCTTCACCTTTATTTGTTCAACACTCAACGACATTTTTCCAGCTTCAATTTTGGAAATATCAAGCACCTCATTAATTAGTTTCAGAAGATGATTACCACTGGTCAGAATATGATCAACTCCACGTCGCTGCACAGGTGACAATTCACCCATTGAGAATAACTGTGCGAAACCCAGTATTGAATTCATCGGGGTACGAAGCTCATGACTCATCCTTGAAATAAATTCACTTTTAGCCTTGTTTGCTTTTTCTGCCTCATTCCTGGCTAATTTCAACTCCGTTTCGTGTTTTTTACGGGCAATTACCTCTTTCATCAAAAACTCATTGGTAATAGACAACTCTGATGTTCTTTCCATCACCTTCTGTTCCAGACTCAGATTTAATTCCTGAAGTTCTTCCTCCACTTTCTTTCTGCCACTGATATCCTGCATGATAGATACAAAATGTATGGTTTGGCCATTTTCATCTAAAATGGGATTAATAGATACATCCTGCCAATATAATTCTCCGTTTTTCCGTTTGTCAATATTTTCGCCATGCCATACATGGCCTTCTCTTAATGCTGTCCATAATTCTTCATATTCCGGCTCATCTGCCATGGCCAACTTCAGAAATTTATACTGCCTGCCGACAATATCTTCCTGAGAATACCCGGACACTCTCGAAAAAGAAGGATTTACATATTCAATAACGTAATTCAAATCGGTGATTAAAATCATATTGGGACTCTGTTCAACTACTTTAGAGAATTTATGTAGTTGCTTTTCCGATAATTTACGTTCCGTTATATCTTCTTTAATTCCCAGGTAATGGGTAATCTCCCCTTTGTCGTTGGTAATAGGCGAAATGGAAGCAAGTTCCCAGAATAAATCACCATCTTTTTTGCGGTTATGAAATTCTCCTTTCCAGGCTTTACCTGATTTAAGCGTATCCCACAAATCAACATAAAAAGCTCTCGGGTGCTCTCCCGATTTTAAGACACGTGGATTCCGGCCGATTAACTCATCTGAACTATAACCTGTGAGATCTGTAAATTTTTTATTTACATACTCTACGCTGGCATTCAAATCAGTAATTACAACAGAAACCGGACTTTGTTCTACTGCAAGAGACAATTTGCGCAGCAAATCATCCGATTTTCTTTTCTCTGTTATATCTCTTGCGACACCATCAAAACCAATTATTTTTTTCTCATGATCAAAAATCGGCGAAGCGCTTGAGCTATGCCAGTGCCAGGAACCATCTATATGTCTTACACGATATTCGACACCCGATATACGTTCTCCGGTTACCAGCAAATTATTCAGAAAAGCGAAACAGTTTTCCCAGTCTTCTTCATACACAAACTCTGTAAACGAGTGCCCAACAACTTGTTCGGGTAAATGCCCCAGCATATAAGTCCACGCAGGAGATACAAACAGGAAATGACCTTCTTTAGAAAGCTGGTAGATTATTTCATGACTGTTTTCAATCAGTTTCCGGTACTTTTCCTCACTTTTTCTAAGGTCTTCTTCTGTCTTTTTTGAGTCGGATATATCGATAAAGATGGTTGCAAAATGATTTTTCTCGGGAGAATAAACCTGCACTCTGTACCATTTATCCAATGGCAGCGAATACTGATCAAAGTTCTTTTCCAACCCTTTCAGTGCCACCTCACCATAAAAATCAATCCAGTCAAAATCTCCTTCTGCAATTCCGGGTAATGTTTCCTTAATGGATTTATTCAGAATATTTTCCCTTTTTAATCCTGTCAGATTTTCAAACGCTTTATTTACTTCGAGAAAAACATAATCGACGGGCATCCCCTTATCATCCAACACAATACGATGATAGGCATAACCCAGGATAGGACTGTTTAAGATGGCATTCAGTGATTTTTCATCCATATATGAGGTATCGACAAGACCTTTTAGTACAATTAAAAAAGTTGCACTGCAAAGTTACTTAAAAGTCTGACAAATACAAGATATAATATGGTTTATTGTAAAACTCTGTCAATAAAACACAGGGGTTTTAAAGATATGTAAGTAAACTGATTGTCGATTGACACAGGTGGTTTTAACTCAAAATTTATCAATTTCAATCAACAGGTTAACAAGATCCACCGGCTTGGTCAGGTACGCTCTGGCGCCTGTTTGCATCAATTTTTTCATTTGACTTTGAGTAGCATCTGCAGTTAATACTACGACAGGAATATGAGCTGTTTCAGCGTCATTCTTCAATTCTCCCAATACTTCGCTGCCATGAATGTCAGGAAGATTTAAATCGAGCAGGATCAGGTCCGGCTTGTGTTGTTTAGCTAAAGAAATCGTTTTCTTTCCATGCATATCACAAACCAGCTTGATATTAGGACGAAGATTGCTCATCACTTGTTTAATCAGATCCGTATTGGAAAGATTGTCTTCGATATATAAAATGGTCGCAACCCGCTCTACCGGATCCGACAAAACAGAAACAGTAGTATCCTGGTTCACCATGTCCCGGCTCTGATGTTCAGCCAACGGAATATCAACCCAAAATGTACTCCCAACGCCATACTGGCTTTTTACCCCTATATTTCCATTCATAATATGCATTAACTCCAGGGCAATCGGCAATCCCAGTCCGGTACCTTCCGGAGAAAAATCTTCCGTTTCTATTCTTTCAAAAGGAATGAATAATCGCGAAATATTTGCATCTTCTATTCCGACACCGGTATCTTTGATGGTAATTCTTATGAAATCTTTATTGGCAGGATTAATAAAAAAATTTAATATGATAGAACCGTTTGGTTTGTTGTATTTGACGGCATTGCTCAACAGATTTACCAACACCTGAATCAACCGTTGTTTATCGGCTTTGACGAAAACAGTTTCAGAAAGATCTTCCAGCAACTTCAGGCTGATATTCTTTTCTTTCATCAAAGGTTTTATGATGTCAACCGCTTCTTTGATGGTTTCCTGTATCTGGATATTTTCGATCGACATAGAAATTTTACCGGACTCAATTCTGGCCATATCGAGTACCTCATTGATGAGTTTTAGCAGATGCCTGCCATTATTCATGATGTGCTTTACACCTTTACGCTGAGAATCCGGTAAATCATTATTCATTTCCAGTAGTTGAGCAAAACCGAGAATAGAATTCATGGGAGTACGCAATTCATGACTCATTCTGGAAAGAAACTCACTCTTTGATCTATTGGCTTCTTCTGCCTCTTTCCTGGCCCTTACCAGTTCATTCTCCGCTTCTTTTCGCCTCGTAATATCAATCATGGTAATCAGCAAGCACTGATCTTTACCTACATAAATTGAATCGGCAGAGAATAATCCGACCATGACTGAACCGTCTTTTTTGACCAAATCCGCTTCAATTTCCTTAAACGGAAGGCTGTTTTTAACATATTCAAAATCAACATCAAACTTCTGCAGATTACGGAATAAATTTAACTCAGGAACAGTTTTACCCACCACCTCTTCACGTTCATATCCGGTTTTTTTTATCATGGTATCGTTTACATCAATAAAACGGTCGGTTTCCATATTGATGATACCCATTAACACCGTATTGGATTGAAAGGCTTTAGAAAATTTTTCTTCCGATAAAAGTATCCCCGAAATATCACGGCTAATTGCAAAATAAGCCGGCGTATCATTCCAGAAGCCATGTTTTACAACGGTCTCAACCGGAATCATTTCTCCCGATTTTGATACCAGAGGCATTGTATGTTTGTCGATCAGACCGACATACATTTTATACACAACTTTTTTAGCTTCCAGCTGTCTTTCTTTCGGATATACAGATTCGATGGGCTGACCAATCAAATCCTCCGAACTGTAGTTAAGTCTTTTCTTAACAATCTCATTTATCTCCACAATTTTCCCCTCGGCATTGAATACAAAAAGAAAATCGTTGTTAGCCCTGAAAAAGCTCTCAAAATTCCGCTGTGTCTGATTCAATAGTATTTCTTTTCGTTGATTCAGGATGATCCCGGTAAACATATTGCCCCAAACTTTCAGAATATTTATTTCCGAGGCAGAAAACTTTTTTGAACTCTGGACATAATCCAGGCCTAAAAAGGCAATCAGTACCTTTTCTGCAAATATAGGTATAATCAAAACTGCTCGTATACCTAATCCTTTCATTGTAAGACGCTCTATTTTCCAGCGGTCATCCAGTTCGACAACAGAGGAAATCACAATTTCACGATTGCTTTGCAAAGTTTCCATCCACATGGGAATCGTATCACATGGAATTTGCTGCAAAATATGGATTTGAGGCTCTACTCCTTCGTTACACCACTCGTAGGTATTACTCATGGTTTTATAATCGGAACTGAACTCGAAAATATAAGATCTATCAGCTCCAAAAAATTTACCGATGCGGCTTAATGCAAAGTTAAATGCGGATGGAATTTCAATACCGGGAGTTGCCGTTAATTTAATCGATACTTGCAACAATTCCGCTTCAAGTTCCTTGATGTGCTTTTGTTCCGTGATATCAGTTACTGAACCAAATATACCAATGCGTTTATTTTTATTATCCTGACTGATCCATGCAAAAACCTCCACCCATCTGACTACCCCGGCTTTAGTCATCGCTCTGAACTGATGAGGAACATATTCTCCTTCGTGTTTTAATAAATTCTCAAAAATATTCTGTGCGATTAAACTATCATCTGCATAAATAAACCTATCAAAATGTTCACCTAAAGATTCTTCTACTGTATAGCCTAATATTCTTTCCCAGGCCTTATTCAAAAATATAATTTTCCCTTCGTTGTCGACATGAAAAACAATATCTTTCAAATTATCTATCAGGGACCTGTATCTTTTTTGTTTGTTCCCGAATATTAGTTCAATATTATTGGCTGTGGATGATTCCATCGGCAGTTCGATTCTTCAGAAAGTATATTTCGTACCAATTAGTTTATCGCTTCAGTTTTACAACAACTAGAAAAATATTTTGTTTATTTATTCATCAAATATACCCAAAGTAAAAAGGGCTGACCTGTAACAAACAGATCAGTCCTTTACATATTTTTATAAGTCAAAATAATAACTTATTCTTCCAGTAATATTTCCATAATGGTGCAAGCAGCTTTAGCAACAGAAGTACCGGGACCAAAAATAGCTGCAACACCAGCTTTGTAGAGGAAATCATAGTCTTGCGCCGGAATAACTCCTCCTGCAATCACGATAATATCCTCACGACCCAGTTTTTTCAGTTCTTCAATTACCTGAGGCACCAGTGTTTTATGACCTGCAGCAAGTGAGGAAACACCCATGATATGCACATCATTTTCAACGGCTTGCTTGGCAGCTTCGGCCGGAGTCTGGAACAACGGTCCCATATCCACATCGAATCCGCAATCGGCATAACCGGTTGCAACTACTTTAGCACCACGGTCGTGGCCATCCTGTCCCATTTTGGCAATCATGATACGGGGACGGCGACCTTCTTTTTTTGCGAACTGTTCGGTCAACTCACAAGCTTTCTGAAAGCCTGTATCGTTTTTGGTTTCTGATGAATACACGCCTGATATTGTTCTGATGGTTGCTTTATAACGTCCTGCAACAGCCTCGCAGGCATCTGAGATTTCACCTAAGGAAGCACGAACCCTTGCTGCTTCAACAGCCAGTTCGAGCAAGTTACCCTTACCTGTTTTAGCACATTCGGTGATGGCGGCAAGCGCTTGCTGTACTTCAGCTTCGTTTCTGTTGGCTCTCAATTGTTTGAGACGCTCAATTTGCTGAAGGCGAACAGCTGTATTATCTACTTCGAGGATATCAATCGGATCTTCTTTTTCCAAACGATAGTGGTTCACACCCACAATTACCTGTTTACCTGAGTCGATACGGGCCTGTGTACGGGCAGCCGCTTCTTCAATACGCATTTTAGGAATGCCGGTTTCGATAGCAGCAGCCATACCGCCCAGTTTTTCCACTTCTTCGATCAACGCCCATGCTTTTTCAGCAATTTCATTGGTAAGCGACTCTACATAATAGGAACCTGCCCATGGATCCACCTCGCGGCAAATTTCAGTTTCCTGTTGAATGTAAATCTGGGTATTACGGGCAATACGGGCTGAGAAGTCGGTCGGTAACGCGATAGCTTCATCCAGTGCATTTGTATGTAACGACTGAGTATGCCCCAATGCAGCACCCATAGCTTCGATGCAGGTACGGCCCACATTATTGAAAGGATCCTGCTCGGTCAGCGACCAACCTGAAGTCTGCGAGTGGGTACGCAAAGCCAGTGATTTCGGATTCTTCGGATTGAATTGTTTTACAATCTTGGCCCACAACATACGGGCAGCGCGCATTTTGGCAATTTCCATGAAGTGATTCATCCCTATCGCCCAGAAGAACGATAAACGCGGAGCAAAGGCATCGATATCCATACCTGCATTAACACCTGCACGCAGATACTCAAGTCCGTCGGCAAGCGTATAAGCCAACTCGATATCGGCAGTAGCACCGGCTTCCTGCATGTGGTAGCCCGAAATCGAAATTGAGTTGAATTTAGGCATGTTCTTCGACGTATATTCGAAGATATCAGCAATAATCTTCATTGAGAATTTCGGCGGATAAATATAGGTATTACGCACCATAAATTCCTTGAGGATATCGTTCTGAATGGTTCCGGCCATTTCTTCGAGCTTAGCGCCCTGTTCCAGTCCGGCATTGATATAGAAAGCCAGTATAGGAAGCACCGCTCCGTTCATAGTCATGGAAACCGACATTTTATTCAATGGAATACCATCGAACAACACTTTCATATCTTCCACAGAACATATCGATACACCTGCCTTACCTACGTCACCTACTACCCTTTCGTGGTCGGCATCGTAACCCCGGTGTGTGGCCAGGTCGAATGCAACCGACAAACCTTTCTGGCCAGCAGCAAGGTTACGACGATAAAATGCATTGGATTCTTCAGCTGTTGAGAAACCGGCATACTGACGGATAGTCCACGGTTGCATGGCATACATTACCGAATAGGGACCTCTTAAATATGGCGGCAAACCTGCAGCATAGTTCAGATGCTCCATGCCTTCCAGGTCATCTTTTAAATAAAAAGGTTTTACCGGAATCAATTCAGGTGTCAGCCAGTTTGATTCAGGCATCGTGGCAGCTTTTTGTGCTGCAAATTCATTAATTTGAATGTTTTTGAAGTTGGGCTTCATATTTTTTTAATTTAAACAATATTTTTATCCGATCGGGAAAAGTATAAATACAGCCACATCCCACACTGCATGAGAAATGATGAGTGGCACAAGATTCTTTTTACTGTACATGAACATCAGTCCCCAGAATGCACCACACACCAGAGCAGCCATTATCAACATGAAATTAAAAGACCAGATGTGAACCAAGGCGTAAATCAGTGTAGTAACGACGAAAGCAGTCCAATCACCATATTTTACACCCACAGCACGTTGAACAAAACCACGCCAGAAAATCTCTTCGGCCGGACCAATAACCACGAGCAACAACAAACCTATTATATAAGGATTGCTGCCATCTTTCATGCTGTATATGTTTCCAATCTGCGGTTTGGCAAAATCAAACCAGGCTGTTGACAGGTAATTTCCAAGATAGAAAATACCATACAAAGCAATCGCGGAAACCAATCCCAGCGCTACGTCTTTGGATGTAACCCTGAACTGTTGCCAAAAATCTTTGGTTGAAATCAGGCTGATCCAAATCAGCAAGGCACCTGAAATACTCATCGTTAGCCAAAAGTTCGTGATTCCGGCTGTCCAGGGTGAAAACATGAAGAACCAAAGTCCGGCTGCAAGCAGAATCGCTAATAATATCCTACTATTCATAACGCTTTGGAAATTAAGTTCAATACAGAGAAAAGCAAAGCAAACATCATCACCAATTGGGCCGACATGGCATCCAGATCTTTGATCACTTCGGGCTTTTCAATATCAGCCTGCATCATTACCCGAATATTTTTCAGCGCGATGGGAACAGTAAGCAATGTGACTAATGTAAGCGGATGCACCATTCCGATGGCATTCATGAAAATCAGAACCACATAAGCGCCAAGAGCCAACACAACGTATTGTATTTTTGATCCTTTGATTCCGAGCACCATCGCCTGCGTTTTGATATTGGCCATGGCGTCGTGTTTTATGTCACGAGTATTATTTGCGT
>VSSQ01000424.1_pt1 | contig 29903 bp, 24 predicted proteins | sample 4763081 | NCBI WGS metagenome assembly VSSQ01 (sample SAMN12137344, study PRJNA551015) | bioreactor metagenome | isolation source: SDC9 anaerobic chlorinated ethene degrading culture | place: USA: Knoxville, Tennesee | collected 2015-01-01
GTCCTTTGTGGGCCCCGTGGCGTCCTGGTGGCACGACCGGAAGGCCAGGAACAGTTTTCGGGCCCCGTTGTCCATCCGCACCGGAATGGTGAACTCGGTGAACCGCATGGGCACGGAGAGCCGCTCTAGGATCTCGGGCTCCAGGTCCATGGCTTCCGCCGCTTTCGACAGGTTGAACAGCGCTTCTTCCCAGACATTTTTCATGAGGTTCCCCTCCCTGGAGTACTCCGGGTCCTGCCTCAGCTCCGTGGGACCGCCGGGGGGAGAGGAACCTCCCCCCGGCGGAAAACCGGCTATTTCGCTATTTTCTTCTCCGCCTCGTCGAGTTCCTTCACCAGGGTCTCGAGAACATCCTTACCGTAGGGTTCCGCCATCTTCACGTAGGTTTCCCGCACGGGGAGGGAGAGCTTCTTGAAGGCTTCCCGCTCCTCGGAAGTGGGCACGATCACCTGGAGGGAGGGCTTGATCTTCAGCATTTTCTGAAGCCGCTCCTCGTTCATCTTTGCCTGCATGTCGAAGACGAAATCAATGGTCTCCCGTGCCGTTTCCTCGATGATCTTCTTCTGCTCCGCCGGAAGGGTCTCGAACCACTTCAGGCTCACCACGAAGGTGGCCACGAAGGGCATCTCCCTGATGTCGATGAAGTAATCCTGCTGCTCGTAGAACTTCATCTCCTCGTGGGCGAAATAGGGCTGGATGTTGCCGTCCACCATCTTCAGCTGCAGGGCGGAGTAAAGGTCGGGATAGGGCACCTGGACCGCGTTGGCGCCGTAGGACTTGTAGATCTCGGCCAGGAGCGGGTCGCCCATGATGCGCATCCTGAAATTCCGGAAATCGTCGGGTGTTCTCAGGGGCTTGTTGGCGGTCCACACCTGCCACCCCTCGGGGAAGACGCCCAGCAGCTTCAGGTTGTGCTTTTCGTACTCCTTCTCCAGGAGGCTGTAGATGGCCACGCTGTTCTTCATGACCTCCTTGTTGACCTCCATCCTGTCGGACCAGATGAAGGGGAGGGAGAAGACCCGGACCACCGGAATGAAGGTTCCCAGGTGCCCGGGGGAGGCCATGGTGAAATGAAGGACGCCGTTCATGGTCTGCTCCGTCAGGTCTTCGCTGTCGCCGAGGACCCCCACGGGATAAATTTCGATATCCGTGTCCGGAATCCGCTCCATGATCTTTTTCTTGAAGAACTGGGCGAACTCATCCTGTACGCTCCCGGTGATTTCCTCGATGGCGAACTTCCACTCCTGTTTCGCAGCCATGGCCGGGGAGACCGCTCCGAAGACGAAGAAACACACAAGCACCGCTGCCGCCGCTTTCAAAAATCTGTTCATTCCTTCCAGCACCTCCTTCAGATTGGGAACACTCCTTGTTTATCTATGTCCGGACTGCCTGTTTCCCCTGGTTTTTCCGGCGGATTCCCCCTTTCGGCTGTGCTTCCCCACGCACGGGAGGCTACCTGAAAGCCAGATCCCTCAGGAAAAGAGAAAGGGACGGGAAAAAAATGACGACAAGGGTGGCGAGGATATACAGGGCGAGGAAGGGCGTGATCCTCCGCACAACGTCCGCATAGGGGCGCCTGAAGACGGCCATGGCGGTGAAGATGTTGCACCCGAAGGGCGGCGTGACCGCCCCGATGGCCGCCTGCATGGTTACCAGGACGCCGATGAGGATCGGGTCGATGCCGAGCTTCATGGCGATGGGGTGGAAAATGGGGGCGAGGATCATGATCACCACGATGGAGTCAACGAACATGCACCCGATGAAGTAGGACGCGGCGATGATCAGAAGGAGCCTGACCATGGACGGGTTTTCCCCCAGCAGGGGGGGCAGAATCATCTCGGGGATCCTGGCGTAGCCGATGAGCCACGAGAAGGCGGCTCCCGCCGCCACGAGAATAAATACCACCGCCGTGACGATGCCCGTGGAAAGGGAGATGCGGTACAGGTCTTTCCAGCCGATATGCCGGTACACGAGAACTTCCACGGCCACGGCGTAGAGGACCGCCACCGCCGCCGCCTCGGTGGGGCTGAACTTGCCCGAGTAGATGCCCCCGAGGATGATAAGGGGGAAGCCGATGGGAATGACGGCTTTTTTGAGGGCCTTCATACGTTCGGCAAGGGGAACCTTCGGTGTGCGGACGATGTCCATTGTCCGGGCCGCGAAGCTGCAGTACAGAGAAAAGAGAAGGAAAACCAGCAGCCCGGGCCCGATTCCCGCGATGAAGAGTTCGCCCACGGAGCTGCCGGTGACCACGCCGTAGATGATCATGGAGATACTCGGCGGGATGAGCAGGGCGATGCCGGCGGCGTTGATGATGAGGGCGATGGAGAAGGAATCGTCGTACCTGTCACGGAGAAGGTAGGGGCGCATGGTGCCCCCGATGGCCACCACCGTGGCCTGGGTGGACCCGGAGACGGCGCCGAAGAAGGTGCATGCCGCCGTGGTGGTCACGGCGAGGCCTCCCCGGGTGTGGCCGAAGAAGGCCATGACGAAGTCGATGAGCCGCCTGGCCACCTGTCCGGTAGAGATAACGTCGGCGGCGAAGATGAACATGGGTACCGCCACGAGGGAGAGGGGGCGTACCCCGACCAGCATCTGCTGCACCAGGTTCATGGGGTCGAGCAGGGGAAAGTACACCGCCGCCACGATCACCGGCGTCAGAGCCAGGGGGACGATCATGGGAAAGCCGAGGATGAGGAAAAAGCACATGATCCCTATCATAAGAAGCAGCATGTCAGTTCCCCTCCTTCTTCGCGGCCATCTCTCCCGGGTCGAGCAGTTCATCCTTCACATAGTAGGAAACCCAGACGTCGCCGCTCTTCAGGTTGCGGAAAAAGGTGAGGAAGTACTGGACACCGGTGAGGGCGAACCCCACGGGGACCACCGACCAGACGTAGTGAAGGGGAAACTGGAGGATCGGGCTGACCCTGTGGAGCGTCCCAACCCGGCGGACATAGCGGAAGGACAGCCAGGCGAGGTAAAACATGATGCAGGCCGTAACCAGCGAGACAAAAAGGGCAAGGAGCTTCTGGGGTTTTCCTCTGAGAGCGTCGTTCAGGATGGACATGCGGATATGGAGCCCTTTCCTGGCGGCGTAGCTCGTACCCAGGAACGTCACCATGACCACGAGAAACTGGCTGATCTCCTCGGAGGCGTTGATGCTGGAATAGAAAAAGTTCCGGGAAATCACGTTGGCGATGAGGATCACCGCCATGAACAGGATGCCGTACACGAGGATCTTTTCCTCGATCCAGGTGAGAACGCTGTCGATCTTTTCAAGGTTTCTCAATAGCGGATCCTCCCTCCCGGCGAACGGATAGGCCCCGGCGGTCCGGGGCGGAAGAGCCCGGGAACTGTCCGTCCCGGGCTCTCAAAAGGATAAATCAGTCGACTGCGGGAAGCCTGAGGTCTGCGGGACCCCGGCCGGAAAGCTTCAGCTCGGGAGCGCGGCGCTCCATGATCTCCCGAAGGGTGGAGGCGATCTTCACCTTTGCCCGGATGAACTCGTCGTGCCACCCGTCGGTGACCCAGGGCTTGTAGATGTCGCCCTCCGAGGTTCCCGGCTCGATCTTGAAGTACACGGGCGAGGCCACCCGGACGATCTCCGGGGCGTCGTAGGCCCTGAACATGCCGCCGAAGGAGTCCACGATGATCATGTAGACGTCCAGGGGCATGTTTACCGCCGTGCGGATGCTGGAGAGGATGGGAAGGGACACGTCGGAGATGGGGTTCATGGTGTCGGCCCCCAGCTCCTCAAGGAGCTTCGCACCGGCGGGGCTGCACTGTCCGCCGAAGACGGACCACTTGAAAATGGTCTCCTTCGGGAGAAAGCCCTCTGCCCTCATCCGGCTGACCAGCTTCAGGGCCCCTTCGTCGTAGACGAGAAAGCCCCGGATCCCCGCCTCCACGTTCCGCATCATGTCCTCCACCCAGTAGGCCATGCTGTCGGACCCGCGGTGCCTCGGTCCCTGGGGACCCCCTTCGGGATAGCCCATCTCCTTGGAACCCACGTCCCAGGCCTTGCGGTGGCCCACCACCATGATCAGTTCGATCTGCTCGTCACGGGCCAGCTTGGCCATGTTCTTCAGTTCTTCGAAGTCGCAGTAGGTGGAACCGCTCACGGTGCAGATGGCCCTGTGGACGGGAAGATTGCGCTTCTTCGCCTCGTCCACCATGGCCACCATGTTGGAATACCGCTCCACCCCGGCGATCTCGATGCGGTAATTGCAGCCGTCGGGAAAACTCTTTTTCGACGGGGGAAGTCCCCACCCGTCCCTGCCGGGAATTCCCGTTTTCTCCATGAAGGCCTGTATTTCCGTCAGGTGCTTTGCCTTGAACATATCGTTCATCCTCCTTCTCGATTTTTTGTCGTCGTTTTTTTGTCGACACTATGTTCCGGCGGATATCCTGCCTCTCCGGGGAAAGGAAGAGTTCAGATCATCGCTTCGCTGCCGTGGAGGGTGAGAATGTGCTTCCGGAGGTAGGCTTTCGCGTCGGAGAGGTTCCCCGCCTTCAGGGCCCCGAGAATGTCGTAGTGCATCACCGCGGACTGTTCCATGTTGCTTTCGAGCATGAGGTCCTGCATCATGGCGAGCCGGAGCCTGTAGTAATTGTCCGAGAGGACCTTGCAGAACCAGCGCCGTCCCGACTTTTTCCAGAGATAGCCGTGGAACTCCAGGTCTTTCGCGGAAAAGGCCATGGACCGGGAAAGTCCCTTTTCGCCGGAGGACCGGGAAACCTGCACCATTTCGTCGATGATCTTCTCAAGGACCGCGAAGTCCTGATCATCCAGCATGTTTTCCGCCAGAAGGGTTTCGAATATGTAGGCCTCGCACATGCACCGGAGTTCGAGGATCTCGATCATGTCCTTGTGGTCGAAGGCTGCCACGTAGGTCCCCTTCCGGGGGATGATCTCCACGATGCCCTGGGTCTCCAGGTCCTTGAGGGCCTCCCTGACGGTGGCCCTGCTCACGTCGAGCTTTTCGGCGATGTCCGTCTCCAGGATGTGGTCTCCGTCCCTGAAGGTGTCCATGTAGAGAATCTGCCGCCTGATGTAATCGGCGACCCGTTCGCTCAGGGTGTCTTTTTCAAAGGCTACGCGGTCCATTTCCATCTCTCCGATCCTGTTTTTTCTTCCTGATTACCACGGTTTCCTTATTTTGAGAAGAGCTTCCTTTCGAAGTTCAGGAAAAGCTCGCACCCTTTTTCGGTGACCACGAGGGGCTCGCTGCATTCGAACCCGAAATCCTTCATCCAGATGCCCGGCATGAAATGGATGCACATCCCGGGCTGGAGGATGGTGGTGTCCCCCGGGCGGAGGCTCAGGGTCTGCTCCCCCCAGTCGGGAGGGTAGTTGAGGCCGAAGGAGTAGCCTACCCTGGAGGGCTTGTTCACCCCTGTTCCGGCGATGGACTCCCTCCATTTCGCCTCCACTTCTTCGGCGGTGACGCCGGGACGGATGAAGGCCGCCGTTTCGTTCAGGCCGCCGATGACGGCGTCGGCGATTTTCTGCAGTTCGGGGCGGGGCTCTCCCAGGAACAGGGTGCGGGAAATGGGGCAGTGATAGTGGTGCCGGGCTCCGGCCAGTTCCAGGAGGACGATGTCCCCTTTTTCGTACCTGCGGTCGGTGCACCAGGTGAGGTGGGCCGAGGATGTCCGTTCGGCGGAAGGCATGATGGGACAGAGGGAGGTATAGTCTCCGCCGAATTCACCAGTGCCGCTGATCTGGGCCCTGTAAATCTCTCCCGCGGCGTCGTTTTCCCTCACACCCGGGACAATGGTCTCGAGGGCTGTGTTCATAACTTTTTCAGCTATCCTGGCCGCCTGGCGGATATACTCGATCTCCGCCTCCGACTTGACTCTCCGCACGAGGTTCACCACCAGGGTACCGTCCTTCACCACGGCGGCGGGGAGGTTTCTCCCGAGGACCCGGAAGCCTTCGGCGGTGAAGTAGTACCCTTCCATCTCCACGCCGATGTGCCGCCTGTCCCAGCCCCGTTCCTTCAGGATGTCCGAAACGAAGTCCATGGGGTGGCGGAGCTTCGACATGACGTAATGGTCAGGGTAGCCCAGGATGTCCTCCTCCCGGAGGGAGGTGAGGATCCGGGCGGCGTTGCTGTCCTGCTCGCGGCCGAACCAGAGGGGTTCGTCGTGGTCCAGGGCGACGATGAGTCCCTGGTGGACGTAAAAAGACCACCCGTCGAAACCGGTGAGATAGTTCATGTTCGCCGGGTGGGACACCACAAGGACTTCCACGCCCTGTTCGTGCATCCTCTCCCTGGTTTTCCGGAACCGTTCCCCGTATTCATGAGTCGAAAAGACAGCCATGATGTCACCGTCCTGACCGAATGGATTTTTATGTCGCGTGTCGACAAAAAAACGATACTCTTCGGTCTTTTTTTTGTCAATAGGTGGAACAATTAATTCTTTCTGATTTATGTTGCTTATTCTCTTTTCCGGTTATAGAGCGGCATAATCATTGACTCCCGGGATAAAAAATGGTATTTTTATCCCGGCATAATAGATGAACAGAATTAAAGAAGGTGAATAATTTGCCGACTTTCTTCCGGAGAAACCGTTCCGTGGAGGAAAACCGCTCACAGGCTCCGGAAAAAGCAGGCTTCGAGCAGCCCCGGAATGTCTGCCGGGGCGTTTTTTTTACTGTCCTCCTCCTGCTGTTCTGTTCCGCCTTTCCTCCCGCGGTGCCGCTCTTCGCGGAACCTCCTTCCTACACCCTTGCGGCCTATCCCACCAACGACCCGAAAAAAGTCTACGACGCCCTGAAGCCCCTGGCGGATTATATCTCCGCCGAAACCGGATGGACGGTCCGCATGGTGGTCACCAGAAACTACGAAGAGATCATCCACCGTCTCACCGACGGTACAGTGGACATCGCCATGCTCAGCGCGGCGAGCTATGTCCGCTTCGGACCCTCCATTCCCGGTCTTTCCTACGTGGCCACCTACATGGAAATGGAGGGGACGGCGCCGTCGCCCTTCTATCATTCGGTGATTCTGTGCCTGGCGGACAGTTCCGTCACCGATATTTCGGGCCTGAAGGGGAAAAATTTCGCCTTCACCGACCGCTATTCCACCTCCGGCTACATCGTTCCCCTGCTTCTGTTCCGGGACAGGGGAATCGTCCCTGATTCTTTCTTCGGCAAAACCTTCTTCGTCGGAAAGCATGATGCCGTCATCGAAGCGCTGAAAGCCCGCTCCGTGGAAGGGGGCGCCGTATCCTCCGGAACCCTTGCCAACGCCGAAGCCGTGGAGGGCAATATTTTCCGGGTGCTTGCCTCTTCGGAGCCCATCCCTCTCGATGCCATAGCGGCCGGGAAGAGGGTGCCCCAGGAGCATGTCAAGCTTCTGCAGGAAGTACTCCGGCGCCTGCCGCCGGATTCCGCTCCCGTGGAGGCCGTCCGGGTCCACCTCAAGTGGCCTGCCGCCGGCTTCGCCGTGCTGGGCGACTCCTTTTACGATCCCCTCCGCCGGGCTCTCGGGATAAGCTCCGGCGACTGAGGACGAAGGGGAGAACTGGTTTGAAGCTGTACTGGAAAGTTCTCATCACGGCCATGCTGCCCCTGTTCCTGGTCCTCGGCCTGGGCATGTACCAGGTGAACCGTTCGGTCAGGATCCATGAAGAGAGCGTGGCGGAAGAGAACCGCCTGAAGGTGTCCCTCCTCCGCTTCCGGCTTTCCTCTTTTCTGAAGGAAATGCAGAAAACGGCATCCATTCTCGGCGCCTCGGGAGACGCTGCCCGGGCCGTTGAGGGCGCCGATACCGACTACCTGACCGCCTGGGGAAAGCTCTTCCTCGACGGGGGCGGAACGTACAGGATTCTCTTCACCGACCTGGACGGCACGGTGCTCTCCAGGCCCCATGATCCTTTCAGGTTCGGCGACAGTCTCCGGTCCCACCCGGCGGTTCGGAGTGCCGCCGAAGGAAGGGACGTGGCAGCCTTCTACGAGATCGAGGGGTTTTTCAGCATCGTCTGCGCGGCTCCTGTGAAACTTTACGGCGAAATTCCCGTGGGAACGGTCATGGTGGCGGCGCCAGTTTCCCCGGCGCTCCTTGCCTCCTTTGTCTCCGGAACTGGTCTCGACCTGCTTGTGGAACCGGAGGGGTATCCGCCTGCAGCCAGCTTTGACGGGACCTGCGGCAGATCCTTCCTTTCCCTGGACCCGGAACTTGTCCACGAGGGAATCCCCATGAAAAGGGTTCTTGTTTTTTTCCCCGACGACCTGGCCATAACCCCCCTCACGGAGCTGCACAGCAACCTGGTAATCGCGGTGGGATTTTTCTTCATCGCCCTCCCCCTGGGGCTCTTCCTGATGCTCCGCCGTCACCTCCGTCCCTACGCCCGTCTCATGGAGAACCTTCTGCACCTTTCCGACAAGGATGCGGACCTGCCGGGAGTCAGGGAGAGGCTCGAGGCGGAGGACGGAAACGCACGCAACGAGGTGTCCGCGGTGACGGCTGCGGTGGCGCGAATCCTGAAGATGCTGGAGGAAAAGATCGCCCTTCTCGAGTGGACCTCGAGGACGGATGCCCTCACCCAGGTGAACAACAGGCTTCACCTCGACAGGGTGCTCCAGAGGGAGATCGGGTGCATTGAAAGGGAAGATCCTCCCCTGTCTGTGCTTATCCTGGACCTGGACCATTTCAAGGATGTAAACGACACCTTCGGCCACCAGGCCGGTGACGGGGTGCTCCGCAAGACGGCGGGCATCCTCTCTTCGGTCGTGGGGGGACGGGGTTCCGTCGGCCGGTGGGGGGGCGAGGAGTTCCTGGTCATTCTTCCCGGAACGGGCCTGGACAACGCCTTTCTCCTGGCCGAAGAAATCCGGTGCGAAGTGGAGCGGGGCGATTTCGGCATCACCCGGTACGTGACGGTGAGCATCGGCGTCGCTCAGGCCGTGGCCGGGGACACGCCGGTGTCCCTTGTCCGGAGGGCCGACGTCGGCCTGTACCGGGCCAAGGCGGGCGGGCGGAACAGGACGGTTTTGGGAGAGAGATAGGCTCAAAATTAATGGAAACACTCTCCGGGCCGGCGGGATGAAGAACATCCTGTCCACCGGCCCTGAAGACGGAGCGGCGTATGGTACCATATTTCCGGGTGCATCCGCACAGAGATTCGCCGCCGCAGGAGGAAGGAGCCGCTCCGGGAGCCATGGTCAGACTCAGGATACTGAAAACCTATTTTTCCGAGATCCTCCTGCTGCTGGCAGCTACGGTCATCATCACCATTCTGGTGCTCTCCTGGTTCCTCAACTACCATTTCGAGCAGTTCTCCGCGTCCATGGCGAGCAGGCTGAACAGGGAGTTCCTCGCGGAAAACCGCCGGATGAACGAATACCTCCAGAAAATGATTCGCATCAGCGGCATGGAGCTGTTCCTGGAGCCGTCGATCCAGAACCTCATGTACCGTGGGGACCTGAAAAACTTCGACGAAGTGACGGGGATACGGCGTCTCGACGCCGTCATGAGCGCGGGGATGCACATTCATTCCATCTATGTCTACAACGGCGCGAGGAAGTACGTGTACGCCACCAGCAACGTGGATTCCGACAGGGCGGACCGCTTCCGGGACCAGGGGGCTCTCTCCCTGCTCGGCGGGGCCGTCGACCGCAGGAGGCTCGAGCCCATTCCCCGCTTTTCTCTCCAGGCTTCCGGCGAGGTACCCGTCTATTCCTTCGTTTTTTACGACATCCGGAAGACGGAGCCGAGAATCGGCGGGGCCCTCATCATGAACATCACCCTGGACTGGCTCCGGGAGGTCTTTCTGGACACGCCCTCCTCCCCGTCGCGGGTGATGTTCGTGGACGCCGACGGCACCATAGCGTACCATTCCGACCCGTCCATGTTCCTGAAGAACATCGCCGATGACGGGCTCTTCCGGCGGCTGACGGACCGGGGAGACCGGAGCGGCTCCTTTTCCTTCCTGTCCGGGGAGGACGAGGTGTTCGTCTTCTATTCCAGGAGCGGAGAAAATTCCCCCTTCCTCATCCGGACCTATCCCTACGGCGCCATCATGGGGGAAATTCTCGCCCGGCGGCGGACCACCATGATCCTGGTGCTGGTCTGCGTTCCCCTTGCCATGCTCCTCGTGGTGGCGGTGTCCAGGAAGCTCTACAGGCCCATCAGGCAGCTCGTGCGCAGGGTGGACCCCCACGCGGAGGGGGAAACGTCCGGCCAGGGAGATCTCGGGTTCCTCTCCTCCCGGATAGACAGCATCCTGTCCAGGGCCGAGACGGTGGAGGAGACGGCCGAGTCCTACCGGAAGCTCCTGCAGACCGACGTGCTGCGGGGGGCCCTGTCGGGAAAGACCGCCGATCCCGGGAGCCTTCTGGAGCAGTTCAGGGAATTCCGGATTCCCTTCTCTCCGGAAAAGGCCTTCGGCCTGGCGGGGCTCAGGCCCTTCACGGACGAGCAGCTGGACCGGCTCATGTCCCATTTTCCGGAGACGGCCCTGATGGGGGTGTTCTTCGATGGGGAGCGGATGGTGGTCCTGTTCCAGGGAGGCTCCGCCGGGACGGCTGAGGAGCTGTGCTCCCGGGCCGTTTCCCTGGGGGCGCGGTTCGCCGTGGGCTCTCCCCCGGCGGAGGAGCTTTCCTCCCTGCCCGCCCGGACCGATTCCCTTCTCCGGGAGCTGCGGTTTTCCTTCCTTTACCCGAAAGGCACCATTCTCAGGCACCCCAAAGAGTCCAGGAGCCTCGGCGCCGCTGTGACCTACCCCACGGAGAAGGAGAAGGAGCTGCTGCAGCTTCTCCGCCAGGGCAGGGCGGAGGAGGCCTTCGGGGCGTACCTGCAGTTTTTCGAGGCCATCTCCGGCCGGTCCTTCACCCATTTCCGGTTCTCCATGAAGAGGCTCTACATTTCTCTCCAGCTCCTGGCGAAGGAAATGGGGAAGGGGTTCGGCAGCCCGAAGGAGATGAACATCGGGGAGTTCGAGCAGACAGTCGAGACTCTTGAGGACAGAGCGGCCCTGGACGGTTTCTTTCGGGAGTGGTTCGAATCCTTTGAAAAGACCATGCAGCGGTGCAGGACGGAGAAAAACCGGGCGCTGGTGGAGCAGATCCGGGAGATGGTGCGGGAGGAGTACGCCAATCCAAACCTCTGCCAGCAGTACCTGGCCGACAGGGTCGGTCTTTCCGTCTCCCACGTCTCCAAAATTTTCAAGGAGGCCGGAGGAATCTCCCTCAGCGACTACTGCCTGGAAGTCCGCATGGAAAAAGTCTCGGCGCTGCTGGCGGAGACAGATATTCCCGTCCGTGACGCCGCCGCCGCCGCAGGCTTTTCCAACGAGAGCTATTTCTACACTCTCTTCCGGAAGCGTTTCGGCACCACCCCCGGGGAATACCGCTCCCGTTTCCGCCTTTGATAATCGGGGAAAAGACAAAGAAACGAAATTTGCAGTTTCCCGGAAAATCCCTTTCTCCTACAATGTCACCGGGTTTTAAAAAAAAGTTCAAGGAGGAGATGATTTTTATGGGAAAGTTTGTTAAGGCAGCGCTCGTTCTTTCTCTGCTGGCGTCCGCGCTGGCGGGGTCCTTCGCGCAGACGGCAGCGGCGGCCGAAGAGAAGCAGTACGTCATGCTCTATTCCTCGCTGAAGGATTCCCAGCTCGCAGCCATCCGGGAGGGCTTCATGAAGAAGCACCCCAACGTGACCATGGACTACTACACCGCCGGCACCGGCAATGTCATGACCAAACTCGCCACGGAGCACCAGTCCGGCGGCATCGCGGCCGACATCATCTGGGTGGGCGACCCCACCAACTACCTGACCTTCAAGGAGCAGGACCTCCTGATGCCCTACGATTCCCCCGCGGCCGCCGGGATCCCCGACAAGTTCAAGGATCCCGACAGGCTCTACATGTCCGCCCGGCTGATCATGCTCGGCTTCGTGTACAACACCAACCTCGTGAAGGAAGACCAGATCCCCAAAACATGGGAAGACCTGCTGAAGCCAGAATTCAAGGATTACCTTTCCATGACCGACCCCACCACCAGCGGCACCACCCTGTTCACCGTGGCCGGGCTGGTCCAGAACCCGAAATATGGCTGGGCCTACCTGGAGAAGCTGAAGGCCAACGGACTGAAGCTCGAGAACGGTTCCAGCGCCGTGGTTAACAAGGCCGCCGCGGGAGAATACAAGGTTTCCATCGGCGTGGACTACATCGCCCGTACCGTCATGGCCCAGGGAGCCACCGTGGGCTTCGCCTACCCCGAGGCTGACATCCCCATCATCGAGAGCCCCATCGCCATCATCAAGAACACCAAGAATCCTGAAGCCGCGAAGAAGCTCTATGATTACATCATCAGCGACGGTCAGTCTGTGCTCATCGAAGAGTTCACCATGCCCATCAATCCGGACATGAAGCTGGAAAACGCCATCGACGTAAAAGCCGCCGAGGCGAAGATGCTTCCCGTCGATCCCGCGGCCCTGGTCCGGGACAAGCTGGACATGCTGCAGAAGTTCGACGCCATTTTCAAATAGACGCCGGTATTTCCGGCATTGCCCGTGCGGTCCGGGGACTATCCCGGACCGCGCATCATATCCAGGAGGTGCGCCCATGGCGATAGTCTCGATGAGGGACATCACCGTACACTATGGAAAGAACGCCGTCATCGACGGTTTGTCCCTTGAAGTGGAGCGGGGAGAGAACCTGGCGATCGTCGGTCCATCGAGCTGCGGCAAGACGACCCTGATGAGGGCTCTGTGCGGGTTCATAAAGATTGCCCGCGGCGAGATCCTTCTCAACGACGGGGTGGTGTCGTCACCGTCCCGGAGGATCATGGTCGCCCCGGAGAAGCGGAACATCGGCGTGGTGTTCCAGGATTACGCCGTCTGGCCTCATTTTACGGTCTTCGAAAACATCGTGTACCCCATGAGAAAGCGGAAAGTGCCCAAAGAAGAGGCGAAGGAGCGGGCCCTGGCCGCCATGGCCCAGGTGAAGATGCAGGATTTCGCCGACCGGCTGCCGTCCCAGCTTTCCGGCGGGCAGCAGCAGCGGGTGGCTCTTGCCCGGGCGCTGGTCTCCTCTTCGGAGCTGATCGTCCTGGACGAACCCATCACCAACCTCGACGCGAAGCTCCGGGAGGAGATGGCCTACGAGATCCGGAACCTCCAGAAGACCATCGGGGTCACCGTCATCTACATCACCCACGACCAGGAGACGGCCATGACCATTTCCGACCGCATGGTGATCATGGATAAAAAAGGCGCCATCCGCCAGCTCGGAAGCCCGGAGGAGATCTGGAACCACCCGAAGGACCGGGATGTCTATGCCTTCCTCGGCGTGTCCAACTTCCTTCCCCTCCTCAACGAAAACGGTTCCCTCCATCTTGTCTCGTCTTCCGGAAAGCGGAAGCTCGGCGGCCTTGGGGCGGACATTCCGGAAGACTTCGGCTCCAGGCTGCTCCTTGCCTCCCGTCCGACGGACATTAGGGTCACCCCTCTTCCGGATGCCGCTGGCGGTGTGGAGGGCGTGGTGGAGCGTGTGACCTACCTGGGGCACCAGTTCGACTATTTCGTGAACGTGGGCGGCCATACCGTCCGGGTGCAGGAAGATTCCCTCGAGGCCTTCGGCCGGGGGGTTCCCGCCGAGGGTTCTCCCTGTGCGGTGGAGTTCCTCAAGCCCGCGGTGTACGAGGCGGATCCCCTGGATCCCCGGTTTGACCTTTGATTTCCCCTCTACAGGAGCATTGACATGAAATTCTTTCTGACAAGCATGTTCGGAAGAGAAACATCCCGGGGAGACCGTCGCTTCGGCCTGGACCGGATCGTCTTCCTCCTCTCGCTGTTCATCCTTATCGTGACGGTCCTGATGCCCATGCTCATGATCGTCGTCAGGACCTTCTTCAAGGGCACCCAGCCCGACTGGGCCCTGTTCACAAGGGTCGTCATGGCGCCGGAAAACCTTTCGGCCATCTACAACACCGTGAAGATCGGCTTTTTCGTCACCCTCTTCGGGACCGTGCTCGGCCTGTTCTACGCCTGGCTGATCGGCCGGAGCGACATCCCCATGAAAGGGCTGATGAAGGCCCTCTTTACCATACCCTACATGTTTCCCCCCTTCTTCGGGGCCATGGCGTGGAGCCTTCTGCTGGCCCCACGGTCGGGATACATGAACAAGTGGTTCATGCAGCTCACCGGGAGCACCTCCCCGCTGCTGGATATCAACAGCATCGGCGGCATCGTCTTCGTGGAGACCTGCTACTACTTTCCCTTCGTCTTCCTCCAGGTGGTGAGCGCCCTCGAGCGCATGGACCCCACCCTGGAGGAGTCCGCCCGGATCGCCGGGGCGGGGCAGTGGTACGTAATCCGGAAGATCACCCTTCCCCTGGTCCTGCCCGCCATCGCCGCGGGAGCCATGCTCATCCTCATCTCGTCCCTCTCCCACTTCGGCGTGCCGGCCATCCTCGGGTTCTCCAACAACATCTTCACCCTGCCCACGAAGATCTACCAGCTCATCAACCGGTCCGCCGGCAGCTTCGACGGCATCCGGGAGGGAGCGGCTCTGTCCATCCTGCTGGTGGCTGTGGTTGTCATCGCCCTCTACATCCAGCGCATCGTGCTCAAAACGGGCCATTACGACATCATCAAGGGAAAGAGCATGCGCCCTATGCTCATCAAGCTCCGGGGGGCGAAGATCCCCCTTCTTGGGATCAGCCTGCTCTCCCTGTTCGTCATCGTGGTGGTCCCCCTCTTCATGATCTTCATCGTGGGGTTCCTCAAGGCCTACGGTCTGCCGCTGACGCTGCAGAACCTCACGCTGCGGAACTACGAATACATCCTGGGGCAGTCGAAGATGGTCCGGGATTCCATCATGAACAGCCTCTTCCTGTCGGTGTCCTCGGGCGTGATCACCATGTTCCTGGGCGTCATGATCGCCTACGTGGTCATCAAGGTGAAACCCCGGGGAAAGGGCTTCCTGGAAATGCTCTCCCTGCTGCCCTACTCGATTCCGGGATTGGTGCTCGCCATCGGCGTCATCCTGGTCTGGAGCGGCGCCTTCGGGATCAACCTCTACAACACCATCTGGATCATCCTCATCGCCTATATCGCCCGGTATGTTTCCTTCGCCATGAAATCGGCGTCGGCCTCCCTTGAACAGGTCCACTACTCCCTGGAGGAGGCGGCCCGGTCCTGCGGGGCCACCCACCTCGAGTCCCTCCGGGACATCACCATACCCCTGATCCGTCCGGGCATGATCGCAGGGTTCTTCCTCATCTTCCTGCCGGCCATGAGGGAGCTGACCACGTCGGTGCTGCTCTACGGGCCCTTCACCAGGACCCTCGGCGTGGCCATCTACGCCATCAACTCCGAAGGGAACACGGTGCAGGCTTCGGCCCTTGCCACAGTGGCCATCGGGATCATCATCGCGGGGCACTTCGCCCTCCGGTATGTGACCAGAGACAGGAAGGGTTTATAACATGAGCAAGATTACGCTGAAGAACGTGACCAAGGAATTCGTCACCCGGGGAGGCCACCGGGTGACAGCGGTGGACAACTTCAACCTCGAGATCCGGGAAGGGGAGTGCTTCTCCTTCCTCGGTCCCTCCGGCTGCGGGAAGACCACCACCCTCCGCATGATCGCCGGGTTCGAGGACCTGACGGAAGGGGAAATCTGGCTGGGTGACAAGCCCGTGTCGGTGAAATCGAAGAACCTCTACGTCCCGCCGGAGGAGCGGGGGCTGGGCATGGTCTTCCAGGCCTTCGCCGTGTGGCCCCACCTGAACGTCTTCGAGAACGTTGCCTTTCCCCTGAGGGTCAAGAAGACCCCGAGGGACGAGCTCCGGGAGCGGGTGATGACCGCCCTGGGACACACGGACCTCCAGGGCGCCGAGAAAGCCTATCCGTCGGACCTGTCGGGTGGTCAGCAGCAGCGGATCGCCCTCGCACGGTCCATCGTCACGAACCCCAGGGTGATGCTCCTGGACGAGCCCCTGTCGAACCTCGACCCGAAGCTCCGGGAATCCATGCGGTTCGAGATCAAGGCCCTGCAGAAGAAGTTCAACTTCACCATCATCTTCGTCACCCACGACCAGTCGGAGGCCATGGCCCTGTCCGACAGGATGCTCGTCATGGACCTGGGCAGGATCATCCAGGTGGGAACGCCGAGGGAGATGTACCAGAACCCTTCCAACAAATTCGTCTACGGCTTTTTGGGCCTGTCGAACTTCCTGAAGGTCCGGGTGAGGGAGGGTCGGGTGTTTCCTGCCGAAGGGACCGTTCAGCCCATTCCCTTCGAGCTTCCCGAAGGAGTGTCGGACGGGGAGGGTCTGCTGGCGTCCCGGCCGAACGAGATCGGCCTGAGCCGGACAGAAGGAACGGGCTACCCGGGGCGGATAGAGAAGCGGCTCTACATGACCTTCTGCATCGAGTACCACGTCAACATCGCGGGCCAGGTCATCCGGGTCCACACGCCCCATGGCAATGTTCTGCCCGAGGGCTGCGGCTGCTTCGTCCAGTTCAGGAACCCCCGGTGGTATGCAGGGGAATCGGAGCAGGTAGAACTGGAGCGGATCGAGCGGCAGGTGATTTAGGGCCGTTTTGTTATCCGTTGTGCCGTCAATTCTGTCATCCTGAGGAGCGTTTTTTGCGACGAAGGATCTGGTCCTAGGAAAAAACAGATCCTTCCCCTCCGGGGACGCGATCGCTCCGCTCAGGATGACAGCAGGGGCGGGATTTTTCCCCTTTTTTTGTCATCCTGAGGCCGGGTTCATGGCCGATCGCGTCCCCGTTCTTGTCATCCTGAGGCCGGGTTCATGGCCGAAGGATCTCGTTCTTGGTTGACTCAACCCCGAGATCCCTCGCATCCGCTCAGGATGACAGCCTGATCCCGAGGTCGTAAAACCAGATTCCTCGGGCTTCCCCCTTCGGAATGACAAACGACAGGAAAGGCCGGGGAAATTTCCCCGGCCCTTCCTGTCGTTTTCCGGGTACTGCTACGCGCCCTTTTTCCTGATGTACTTTTCGATCTCGTCCATGGAGAGCCGGGACAGTTCCTGCACGGGCAGGGAGGAGAGAAGCTCCCATCCCAGGTCGAGGGACTGGCTGATCTCCCGGTTTTCCTCCCCTCCCTGGCTGAGGAAGGACCGTTCGAAGGCATCGCCGAAGGACAGGGACGCCCGGTCGGCCGGGCTCAGCTCGTCCTCGCCCACCACTCCGGCGAGGGACCGCACGTCGTGGACCCTGCTGTAGGACGCGAAGAGCTGCCCCGCCAGATCGGGGTGATCCTCCCTGGTGTAGCCCTTGCCGATGCCGTCCTTCATGAGCCGGGAGAGGCTTGGCAGCACCTCCACGGGAGGATAGATGCCCCGGGCCTCCAGGTCCCTGGAGAGGACGACCTGTCCCTCGGTGATGAATCCCGTGAGGTCCGGAATGGGGTGGGTGATGTCGTCGTTGGGCATGGTGAGTATGGGAATCTGGGTAACGCTCCCCCGGCCGTTCCGCAGCACCCCGGCCCGTTCGTAGAGGGACGCCAGGTCGCTGTACAGGTAGGAGGGGTACCCCTTCCGGCTCGGTACCTCGCCCCGGGCCACGGAGAGTTCCCGGAGAGCCTCGCAGTAGCTTGTCATGTCGGTCATGATCACCAGCACGTGCATTCCAAGGTCGAAGGCGAGGTATTCCGCTGCCGTGAGGGCGAACCTCGGCGTGGCGATCCGCTCGATCACCGGGTCGTCCGCCAGGTTGAGGAAGAGCACAAGGTGCCCTCCCTGCCCGTGGGCGGAGAGGGAGGACTGGAAATAGGCGGCGTCGTCGTGCTTGATGCCGATGCCGGCGAAGACCACGGCGAAGTTCTCGGCCCCCACGAGCCGGGACTGGGTGGCGATCTGCACCGCCAGCTGGTTGTGGGGCAGGCCGTTCCCCGAGAAGATGGGGAGTTTCTGTCCCCTGATCAGGGTCAGGAGGACGTCGATGGACGATATGCCCGTGGAGATGAAGTCCCGGGGATACTCCCTGGCCATGGGGTTGATGGCCGACCCGTTCACGGCCCTGCGGACGCCGCCGAGCACCGGGCCGCACCCGTCCCTGGGCTCGCCGATGCCGGAGAAGGTCCGGCCGAGGAGCGACGGTGACAGGGAAATCTCAAGCTCCCGGCCGAGGAAGCGGACCGCCGTGGAGGCAGGGGCAAGACCCTCCGTACCGGAGAAGACCTGCACCAGGGTGGAATTCCGGTCCACCAGGACCACCCGGCCCTTCCGGACGCCACCGTCAGGGGAGAGCACGTCCACGATTTCGTCGTATCCCACACCGGGGATGCCCGACAGGAGCAGGAAGGGGCCGGTGATCTTCTCCACGCCCACGTATTCTGTGACAGCCACGGCTTATCCCTCCCTTCCGGGGGCGATGCGCTCCCGGTCAACCGTCTCCATGCGCTCGAAGAGGCGTTTTTTCAGATCGGCGAAGGCTTCCTTTTTCTCTGCCGGAATTTCCCTTAAATGGGTCAGCTCCACGAGCTCCTTCATCCCCCGGAGCAGCGAGAAGGGGCATCCCCTCTGGAGAAGTCTTTCCGCCTTCTCGTGGAAGCCGAGGAGAAGGTCAAGGATGGCCAGCCCCTTCTCCGGCGGGCAGTAGGAATCGGGTCCGAAAGCCCCCTGCTGCAGGTAGCCGTTCTTCACCAGCGAAGCGGTGAGGGCTGTAAGCTTCTGGTCGTCGGGGAGGACGTCCTCGCCCACGAGGCGGATGATCTGCTGGATCTTGTCGTCCTCCGCCAGGATCTCCCGGGCCCGCTCCCTCAGGGACGCCCATGCCGGGTTCACGTTGGCGGCGTACCAGTCCTTCACCTCGTCGCCGTATTCGCTGTAGGAGTCGATCCAGCTGATGGCGGGGAAGTGGCGGGACCGGGCGAGGTGCTGGTCCAGGGCCCAGAAGCAGCGGATGAACCGCTTGGTGTGCCGGGTCACCGGCTCGGTGAAGTCCCCACCCGGAGGGGAGACGGCGCCGATGATGGAGATGCTGCCACGGGTTCCTCCCAGGGTGGTGACCTTTCCCGCCCGTTCGTAGAACTCGGCGATGCGGGTGGGGAGGTAGGCGGGAAATCCCTCCTCGGCGGGAATTTCCCCGAGGCGGCCGGAAATCTCCCTGAGGGCCTCGGCCCACCGGGAGGTGGAATCTGCCATGAGGGCCACGTCGTAGCCCATGTCCCGGTAGTACTCCGCCAGGGTGATGCCCGTGTAGATGGAGGCCTCCCTGGCCGCCACGGGCATGTTGGACGTGTTGGCGATGAGGATGGTGCGCTCCATGAGGGGCCTGCCCGAGCGGGGGTCCTCCAGGACGGGAAATTCCTCGAGCACCTGGGTCATCTCGTTGCCCCGCTCGCCGCACCCGATATAGATCACGATCCGGGCGTCGCTCCACTTGGCGAGCTGGTGCTGGGTCACTGTCTTTCCGGTGCCGAAGCCTCCGGGAATGGCCGCCACGCCGCCCTTGGAGAGGGGGAAGAGACCGTCGATGACCCGCTGGCCTGTGAGCAGAGGTTCGTCGGGAAGAAGCCGCTCGGCTATGGGCCGGGGTGTCCGCACGGGCCACCGGGAGATCATGGGGACGGACCGTTCCTTTCCCCGGGAATCCCGGATCTTTGCCACCACCGACGACGCCCTGTGGAACCCCGCCGGAAGGATGGAGAGAATTTCCCCTTCCAGCCCGGCGGGCACGAGAATCCGGTGCTCCACAAGAGAGGTCTCCTTCACTGACGCAAGCACCGTTCCCGGCGTGACCACGTCGCCCACCTTGCCCAGGGGGGTGATCTCCCATGTTCTGTCAGGATCGACCTGGGGGACGGAGACGCCCCGGGTCACGAAAGCCCCTTCTTTCTCCATAAGGCGGGCCAGGGGCCGGCCGATGCCGTCGAAGATGGAGCCCATGAGGCCCGGGCCGAGGGACACGGAAAGGGGGCTGCCCGATCCCGCCACCGGTTCGCCGACGGTGACGCCCGCCGTGTCCTCGTACACCTGGATGAGGGCATCGTCCCCGTCGAGGCGGATGATCTCGCCCAGCAGGGAGAGTTTCCCCACGGTGACCATTTCCCGCATGGCGAAGTCCCGCATGCCCGTCGCACGGACCACGGGTCCGTTCACCGTGATGATCCGTCCGGAGTTCATGGCCGCCTCCTCACAGGATGGAGAGGATCCGCTCGGCGAGGGAATCCTTCACTTCAGCGATGATTTCCCGCCAGTCGGCGGGGGAGCGCCACGAGCCGTCGGGAGCGGAGAGCCAGACTCCACCCAGGATGGGGGCGCCGTCGGTGTCGAAGGAAACGGAAAGATCCGGCCGCTTCTCCCGGAGGCGCGCCGCCAGCGTCTCCCCCAGGGCTTCATCCTCGGAAGCAAGCTGGATTCTGACCTCCGTCCCGGCGGGGAGCTTTTCAGCCGCCTCGAAGGCCAACCCAGCGAGGACCCCAGGATAGGACGGATGAATCCGGAGGGCGGTAAGCTCTTTCTGGAGCATGGTCACCGCCTCGTCCAGGAGGGAATTCTGGAGGCGCAGGCGCTCCTTGGTCCGGGCCATCTCGGCGCCGGAAATCTGCCGCTTGGATATCTCTTCAGCCCGCTTCACCGCCTCGGTGTGGATCTGCTCCACCATGCGGTCCAGGGCGGCGTTCTGCTCTTCGAGCCATGCGGAGGACTCCCGCCTGGCGGACTCCAGGAGAGCTTCCCGTTCGTCGTCGGCCTTCTTGAGAAGCAGCCCTTTAAGGGAGGCAAGCTTTTCGGGGTTGCGGACCTCGTAATTCCGGCCGTCTCCGGCTATGGAATCGGTCATTCTATCTTCACTCCAATCGCGTCGCGGATGTACCGCGTCAGAAAATCGCCCTGCCGCATGCTGCCGTGGCGGTCGGGTATCTCCACCAGGAGAGGGGTTTCTCCTCTCTCCCGGAGGGTCTTCACCATGGCGGGAACCTGGGCGGCAGCTTTTTCGGTGATGACCAGGACCCCCACGTCCGGCCTGTTCGCCAGCACGTCCTCCAGGGCGGCGGCGGTTTCCTCCGGGCCGTGGACCTCCACGCCGGGGATGCCCGCCAGGCGGAGCAGCACCAGGGAGTCGTGGTTGTCGCTGATGAGGAATCCCTTCATGTTCCCGGGAGCCTCCGGGCTACAGCTTGCCCAGGATCAGCAGGGAGACGATGACTCCATAGATGGCGATGCCTTCCGCCAGGCCGAGGTAGATGAGGGTCGTCCCCAGCATGGAGGGCTTCTCCCCCACCACGCCCAGGGCGGCTGCGCCCACCACCGCCACGGCGATGCCCGCACCCAGGCAGGCCAGCCCGGTGGCGAGGCTCGCGCCGAGGAACCCCAGCCCCGACGCGGCGGAGGCAGCCGTCGTCTCAGCGGCCGCCGAGGGGACGGGCAGCAGGGTCAGCACGAGGCCGGCGCCAAGAAGGACGGCCAGGACGGCGAGGACGCTCCCGAGAACCGCCCGGGGGGAGCGCACGGTTCTCCCCTGAAGATAAAATCCGGCGCCGCAGGCGAGAACCGCTCCTCCAGCGATCAATGCAAGTCCGCTCATGAATGTTTTCCTCCTCAGATTAATCTTGTCTTTTAGCGTTCCAGGTTACGGGGGCGAAGGGACGGCCTCCGCCGTGGTAGAACTTGCTGAAGAACTCGTAGTACTCGAGCCTCAGGGTCTGGATGAAGACGATGAGCCCCTCGAGGCCGACGATGACAATGTTGCCCAGCAGCAGGACCGCCGCCCGGAAGAGGGCTCCCCCGGGGAGGCTGTGGACCATGTCGCTGAGCATGAACACCGCCGCCGACAGTCCCGCGTGGTTCAGGGCGAAGGCCGCCAGCCGCACGAAGGAGGCGGTGTTGCTCAGGAAGGAAAGCAGGTCGTGGAACACTGTGAAGGTGTGGACCACGCCGCCCTCGTCTTTTTCCTGGGGGCCGAAGAGGAGCCGCTCCAGCACCGAGCTGAAGAGGATCACCAGGAAGAGCAGCCCGAGGACCGCCAGGAGCGGTTTCGGGGCCCCTCCGCCCGACGTGAAGGCCATGGCGGCTGTTACCGCGGCGGTCCAGTAGAACAGCAGACCGGCCACTCCTTCGCCGTCGAAGAGCATCTTGCCCGTCCGTCCTTCCCGCTTCAGGGCCAGGATGTTGATGATGATCCCCATGCTCAGGAAGGCCACCCCTACGAAGAGGGAGGTCTGTATCAGGTCGGAGATGCCGTGCATGGGGGAGGTCCACAGGGAGGGCAGGATTTCCTCCGAGCCGAAGACGCTCCCGTACAGGAAGCCGAAAACCATGGCGGAGACTCCGGCGATGCGGATCACCGACGCGAAGGCTTTTTTGAGTATCCCCTTCCGGGCCAGCCACCATGCTCCGGCGGCCAGAAGGAAGCCGTGCCCCACGTCGCCGAACATGAAGCCGAAGAACAGGCAGAAGCTCAGCGCCACCAGCGGTGAAGGGTCCGTCTCCCCGTAGGAGGGGAGGCTGTAGAGGGCCACGATCTCCTGGAAGGTGCGCACGAGAAAGTTGTTCCTCAGCAGGGTGGGAAGCTGCCTGCCCCGCTTTTCCAGCTCCGCTCCCTTTTCACTGAGCAGCAGGGTGTTGGGGCCGAGCTGTTCTACCTTCTCCGCCACTTCCCCCAGTGTCGGGGCGGGGATGACTCCAGACAGAACGAAGATGCCGCTCATCTCACCCCGCTTCTGGCAGAGGGCGTAAACTCTCTGGAGGGAGTGGACGGCGCAGTAGAGCCGCTCCAGTTCCTTCCTTCTTCTTCCCAGGTAGTTCCGGGGAGCATCCCGGAGAGCCCGGATGGCCCGCTCGGAGTCGAGCTGCCGTTCCCTGAGCCGTTCCCGAAGGTTCGTCCCCGCACCCTCGAAGAGGTCGCCGAGTGCGTATTCCTTCAGGTAGACCGTGCGGAAGATTTTTTCCGCCTCCTCCTGGTAGTCCCGGGAGCAGAAGACGATGGCCAGGACATACCCTTTTTCCGCCACCACGGGGTAGACCAGCAGGGGCGTGACGGCGGCCATTTCCTCGAGCTTTTTATAGTTTTCAGCGCTCAGGCGACCGAAGGTGATGGAAAGGTACCGGGTCTTCAGGGTCTCCTCCACGTCCCGGTCGGCGGACGCCAGGGCGTCGAGGAAGGCCCCCGCCGCCATGAGCTTCTCCCGCTCTTCTTCCAGGACTTCGGCCCGCTTCTTCCAGAGGTCGATTTTTTTTGCCACGTCGAGCACCTGCCGGGAGCACTCTTCCCAGGAGAGGGAGGGGGTGCCGCGGCTGCAGGCCCGTTCGGCGGGAAATTCGGCTCCGGCCTCATTCCAGACGTAGACCAGCTTGTCCAGCAGATCATCGTAGGGGTTCTTCTGGAAGGTGGAAATCCGGGCCCCTCCTGAAGACAGGGACGCTGGGCGCCGTTCCAGGGCGAATTCCAGGGGAACGGGCTCGAAGTTTCCCAGGGTGAGCAGTTCCGCAGCCAGTGCCTCGATCTCCTGCCTGGGTCCGATGAGGGACATCCCCATCATTTCCACTACAGCCACGACGGTTCGACCTCCCTTTCCCTGCCGGCGAAGGATGCGGCGGCGGGATGGATGAGGAATTCCCGGGCCTTCTTCCTGTCGTAGTGGTACCGCACGTCTTCAATAATGGTGAACAGGTCCTTCACCTCCAGTTCTCTCAGTGTAAGGTACGCGAACACAACATGAACTCCGGCGGAGCCGGAGCGGAAGATGGCCGACGCCGTCTTCCAGAGGATCCGGTACAGGTTGTGCTCCAGGGTCATCTCTCCCACCTCCGGAACCTCGTTTCCGCCGGAGGTGCGAAAAGCCTCGCCATAGATGCCCGTCCGGAGCAGCTTTACCATGGACGGCACGTCCGGAGCGAAGGCGAAGGAGCTCAACGTGTCAAATTTCAGCCTGTACCGCACCGGCAGCGTGAGGCCGAGAGCCTCCTCCGGCGTGAGGGAGAAAAACCGGCGGCTCCGGTATATCCAGTACATGTTGATCAGGTCCGCCCGTGTGCCGAAAATCTGCCGGACGCCCCGTCCTTCGCTCCCCGGGAGCTTTTTTCCCCCGGAGAGAATCCTGGTGAGAAAGAAGGCATCCATGGCCATCTTCGGCCGGAAGAGGGTGCCTCCTTCCTTCGCGATCTTTTTCAGGGGTTCGGCGAGGATGTCGTACAGGGGGTATCCCCGAAGGGACTCGAGGACCTCCCGCAAACTTTCGGCCGCCAGGAGCTTTTCACCGTCCGCCACGGTGATGGGGACGGACGCCACCCTCCGCCGGAGGGTTTCTCTGTTTCCCACTCCCGTGGTGATCATCCGGAGTACCCGCTTGATCACGTCCACGTCGAACCGTTCGCCCCAGGCCCGGAGCAGGGCGCATCGTTCCGGCCCCAGGTAGCGGCAGAAGGGGATTTCCTCCAGAAGAGGAACGGAGTTAATGATTGCCTCCAGGTCTCCCCGGTGCAGGGTCTCCGGCGACGGTTCCGTGATGTATGGGGCGTAGGCCTCAGTCTTTGCGAGATAGGCTGCAATTTCACCCACCGTCTCGAATTCGAGAAGGCGAAGGTAATCGGATGGTGCGAGAAGCCTTCCCCGGTAGACCCTGGCCTTCGCCGTCACCGCGGCCCGTTCCCCCGCGGCGAGAAAGGACACCTAGGCCCCTCCTTTTTTTCCGTACCGCCCGGCGATCTCTTCAGCGAACTGGGAGACCACCTGGGGCGCTTTTTCCGCAAACTGGTCCTTCATCTTCTGCCGGCCCCGCATCCCCATGTCGGCGATCTGGGCCGCCTCGAGTTCAGCGGAATGGCGGGCCGATTCCACGATAGCCTTCGCCTGGGCCCTGGCGGCGGTGAGCCGGGCTTCCTGGTCCGCTGCGAATTTCTCCCTGTTTTCCCGGAGGATGTCCGCTGCCTTCCGCCGGGCATCCTCCACGGAATCCGCCGCTTCGTCCTCCGCAGCCAGAAGGGCGGTCAGCACTTCGCTCAGGTTCATAGGATCCCTCCTCCTTCGTTTTCCATTCCCTCGCGGGCCATCTTCATCCTGGTGAAATCCTCCCGGTCGTTCTCCTCGAGCACGTTGGCGATCCACGCGAGCATCTGCCGGTGGGACGGAATGACCACCTTCTCCAGGGCGTTGACCCGCCGAAAGGTCCTCCGGATCTGGACCGCAAGACGATAGACGGAGTTTTCCACCTCCGCCAGCCTGGCGATGAGGGAGAGCACTTCCGTGGCGTGAAGGTAGGCTCCGTCCATGGTTCCAGACGTGCCGAGAAAGGAGTAGCACGGCTCGGGCGGCCTGTTCACGGGGTCCACCTTCGGGATCTCCACGCCCATGACGGAGTGAAGCCTCACGGTGAATCCGTCCGTTTCGGGGACAGAATAGGAGAGCTCCTCCACGTTCTCGATGCCAAGGGAAAGCCCGGCCATCTGGAGGCTGAAGTAGGCCTCGGAGAAGACGTCCTCCAGGGAGCGCTGGATTTCCTTGGCCTCCCTGATCTTTCCCATCAGCTCCATAAGGAGGATGGTCCGTTTCTGCTCGAGAAGGTCGTGTCCCTTCTCGGCCAGTTTCAGCGATGATGCGAACTTCACCATGTTTCCCCGGGTGGGGGCGATTTTCGGGCTCATGATCCGATTCCTCCGTAGAGGGGAGAATAGACCTGTTCCAGGAAAATGTCAAATGCGGCGGACGTGGAGAGGGGAGGAAAAAAAGACAGGAAAAGGAAAGCTCGGGGAAGACCGCTCAGCAGCTTTTCCCGAACCTCCGGGCGATCTCGCCGAGGATGTCCCCGGCGGAAAAAGGCTTGGTGAAGCATCCGTCCATGCCGGCCTCCCGGCAGAGGGGAAGGGCCCTGTCCCGATCATGGCCCGTGAGGCCGAGAAGGAGGGGGCGCGGATCATCCACCGGCGTCAGGTTCCTGATGGCCCGGGCGGCTTCCAGTCCGTCCAGGACGGGCATTTCCAGGTCGAGAAGGACCACGTCGGGAATCTCCCTTTTCGCCAGCTCCAGGGCTTCTTTTCCGTTTGACGCAAGAATGACCTGCCAGCCGGGGAGAGAGAGCATTTTCGACAGGAGGGCCCGGTTCACCGGGTGGTCGTCGGCGGCAAGGATGGTCAGCCGTTCCGGCACGGGCGGGATCTCTTCCTTCCCTTTTGGGACATCTTCTCCGCCGGGACCGCCGGTGATGAGGGGAAGCGACAGGGTGAAGACTGCCCCCTTTCCCGGAGTGCTGCCGGCGGTCAGCTCTCCGCCCAGGAGCCGGGCGATGCGCCTGCTGATGGAAAGGCCGAGCCCCGTTCCGCCGGGGTCTCCCGGAGAGGGACGGGTTCCCCGGGAGTAGGGTTCAAAAAGGCTTTCTTCCTGCTCCGGTGGGATTCCCGGTCCCGTGTCCGAGACCGAGAAGAGCAGCCGGGGCGAACCGGAAAGGTCCGGGGCCGCATCCACGGAAAATGCAACGCCGCCCCGGGAGGTGAACTTGACCGCATTTCCCAGGAGGTTGAACAGGATCTGCCGGATGCGGAGGGGGTCTCCGAGGGCGTGTTCAGGAACGTCCGGGCTCACCCCGGTGCTGAACGTCAGCCCCTTCAGTTCCGCCTGGGGGGAGAAGAGAGCCGCGCATTCTCCGGCCAGCTCCCCGGGCGAAAAGGGGGACACCGAAACGTCCATCCGTCCCGCCTCGATCTTCGAGAGGTCCAGGATATCGTTCAGGATCTGGAGAATATGGTCCTTCGCCGTGCCTATGACGCGGAGTCCCTCTGCGGCTCCTTCATCACCGCAGGTTCCGGCCAGGCGGTCGAAGGTGGCTGCCAGCACGTTCAGGGGGTTGCGGATCTCGTGGCTTATTCTGGCGAGAAATTCTCCTTTGGCGGCGTTTGCCTGTTCCGCAGCCTCCCGGGACATCACGAGCTCCTTTTCAAGCTTCCGCCGCTCCTCGAGCTCCCGCCGGGCGTCCTCGTACAGTCCCGCATTCCGGAGGGCCGTGGAAGCCAGGAAGGCGAACCGCTCGAGGTACTCCACCTTCGCACCGCTGATCTCCCTGGGAGAGCCCTCGTAATACATTGAAAGGTAGCCGAAGGTATGGTCTTTCCACCGGAGCGGCACGCCCACCGTGGTGGAGAGGATATCGAAGTCCCGGTGGGGGAGGCGGTTTTCGTAGGTTTTGTAGTCGGGGACGACCATTGTTTTTTCCGAGGCCAGCACCCGGGCGCCGAGTCCCCTGGTAAGGGGGATCCTCTTCCCGATCCACCGGGTGAGGAGGGGACCCCGGGCCCACCGGATGTACCGTTCGCCCCTGGGATGGTCGGCGAAGGAGATGGCCCCGTGCTCGGTGTTCATGTAGATGGCGGCGTAGTCGAGGATTTTCTGGAGGAGAACGTCCATGTCCAGGTCTTCCATAAGGTCCGCGGAGATCTCCCCGAGCATGGAGAGGGCGGAGTTCCGTTCCTGGAGGAGCAGATCTTCCCGCCTGCGTTCGGTGGTGTCCGTCAGCCTCCCCCCGGCGAAGCCGCCGTCGGGGGAGATCACTGCGGACAGCTCTCCCCAGAAGGAAGCCCCGTCCCTCCGGCGGAACATGACCTCGAAGCGTTCGAGGAAGCCGCCGTCGAACCGGGCGAGGACCATTTCCCGGGCGGCATGGGAAAAGAAGGGATTCCGGGCGCAGAGGGAAGAAAGGAACTCTTCCGGTTCTTCGAAGCCGAAAAGGCGGGCGAAGGGTGAATTGCAGTCCAGTATCCGCTCGAAATTCCGGTCCGCCCGGAAGACGGGAACCAGGTTCTGGCTGCACATGTTCCTGCAGGGGAATGTTTCGTGGCGGCGGAACCCCTCCGCTGCCACGAAAAGGCTCCTGAACCCGCCCGGAAAGCAGCATCTGAATTCCTGGACGGGAACGGTCCCGAGGGAGGGAATGTCCATGGAATACTCAAGAATCACCCGGCCGTTGGCGGCGGCAGCCCTGTTCCCTTCGTCGAGGATGCGCTGCCTGTCTTCGGGGATGACGCGGTCGAGAAGAGTGTCCCCTTCTTCAAAGAAAGGAGAGCCGGAGGAGAGAAGGAGCCACGGGGGCGGTGAAGCGAATTCGGCCTCCGATGCAACGGCGGGGCCTCCGCCGTTGATGTGGGTCAGTCCGTTCATGCCTTTCTTCCTCCCGGTGTTCCGGAATGGGATGCTTGATTCTGTCATGAGCCAACACGGTAAAGATACCATACCCTATGGGTCTGAGACTAGCATCTGCATGAGGCTCATTTTATCTGTCGATTCTTTGTATTTTTACTATTTGCTGAATAAAAGGACAGGAATATGAAAAAAGAAAGGATTTCTGTGAGTCGGTGTTTTATGTATTGACTTTCTGTGTGTATATATTTATACTGGCATACGAATACTTTCAGTAAGTATTATACACCAAAATATCCTGAAGGAGAGTGTATGCCATGGCCGTCCACATGACGCGAAGCAACGAGATTCAGGGCAGCGCCGCCGGGCGCCTTCTGGACATGCTTCTTCCCCGTCCTTCCTCCACCTTTCTTCTCCGGTCCGCCGACGCACCCGGTTCCATCCTCGTGGTGGACCGGGCCGTTCCTCCCACGGAGGGACGGAAGGCCGTCCTTTCAACGGAAAGGGGGCTCCGGCTCGCAACCCTGGACTCCAGGTTCGATTCGTCCAGGGTCTGGGGGGTGGTGACATGGGTCATCCGGGAGCCGTCCTGAAGCCCTGCGCCGATCTGCTGGCCCTCTGCGACTGCAACAATTTTTTCGTCTCCTGCGAACGGCTCTTCCGCCCGGATCTGGAGGGGCGTCCCGTGGTGGTGCTCTCCAGCAACGACGGGGTGGTCATATCCCGCTCCAACGAGATCAAGGCCCTCGGGGTGAAAATGGGGGAGCCCTTCTTCAGGGTGCGGTCCTTTCTTGAACGTCACGGCGCCGCCGTGTTCTCCAGCAATTTCCGGCTCTACGAGGAAGTGTCGGCCCGGGTCATGGCGTCCCTCCGGCGGTTTACACCGTCCATGGAGGTCTACTCCGTGGACGAGGCCTTCCTGGAGATTCCCCCCGAAGGGAAAAAGAAGCCCGGGGAATGGGCCCTGGACGTCCGGGCGGCGGTCCTGAGACAGACGGGCATTCCCGTCTCCGTGGGAGCGGCTCCGACGAAGACGGCGGCGAAGCTGGCGGCCGAACGGGCGAAGAAGCGCCCCGAAACGGGGGGCGGATTCGTTCTCCTGCCCGGCGAGCCGTGGGACGACCTTCTCGGGGAGGTTCCCGTGGAGGACGTGTGGGGGATCGGCCGGCGCTGGAGCGATTTTCTCCGCAGGCGGGGCATCTCCACGGCCCTCCGCCTGCGGGACGCTCCCGACGGCAGTCTGGAGAAGCACCTCGGGGTCCGGGGGCTCAGGACGGCCTGGGAACTTCGGGGAATACGGTGTTTTCCCATAGAGGAGCGGGAAAAGCCCCAGAAATCCATCCAGTCCTCCCGGTCCTTCGCCGTCCCCGTCAGGGACAGGGAATCCCTTGCCGAAGCGGTGACGGAGTTCACCCTTGCGGCGGGGCGGCGTCTCCGCTCCCAGAACTCCCTCGCCGGGAGCCTTTCGGTGAGCATCTCCACCAGCCGCTTCCGGGCTCCCTTCTTCGGGGCCAGGGCGGAGGTGGCCCTCGAAACGCCCACCGACAGCGACATTACCCTCATGCGGGCCGCGGCGGGGGCCCTTTCGTCCATTTACCGGGAGGGGCACGATTACGAGAAGGCCGAGGTCTGCCTGGGAAACCTCTCCTCCGCCGGAACGGTACAGCTCCGCCTCTTCGGAAAAAGGGAAGACCGGGGGGCGGCTCTCTCCCGGGCTGCGGACCGGCTCAACGGCGAGGCGGGCCGCAAGCTCCTCCTGCCGGCGGCCCTGCTCGGGGAGAAGGAGTGGCATCCCCGGAAGGACAGGCACTCGGGCATGGGCCTGGAGGACCTGGAAAAGCTCCCCGTGATTTC
>VSSQ01000425.1_pt1 | contig 29892 bp, 31 predicted proteins | sample 4763081 | NCBI WGS metagenome assembly VSSQ01 (sample SAMN12137344, study PRJNA551015) | bioreactor metagenome | isolation source: SDC9 anaerobic chlorinated ethene degrading culture | place: USA: Knoxville, Tennesee | collected 2015-01-01
CAAGGTTGGAGATAGTCATAAATTCCCTCGCAATTTACTTCTTTAAAATTTTGCGCTGCGTGCAGTCGGGCCCGCCGATCGTCACGCGAAAGTCGGTGTCGGCGATGTGGCGCGGCCGGATCGAATGGGTCAGCCACTGATAGCCCGAGCCATAGACCTGCATCTTGGTGCCGAAGGGGCGCGCGTCCTCGACGTTCTTCGCGCGCTGGTAGACGATCGAGCGCTCCTCGCGCGAGAAGGGTTCCTCGTCGGAATCGCTCTCGATCAGGTATTGCCGGATCTCGGGGCGGATCTCCTCGAACAGGAAGCGCAGATGCCCGATCACCGGGTAGTTGCGCAGGATCGAGTGTTTCGTCTGGATGATGTCGCGCACGCCCATCATCGCGAGTGCCCCAAACACCAGCACCCCAAGCCAGAACCAGGCGGAATGCGCCAGTCCGAAAAGGCTCGCGATGCACAGGATGACGCACAGCGCCAGCGGCAGGTAGCGCTTATAGAGCTTGCCCATGGGATCTCCTCACTTCCCGGCGGGCGGGCGGCCCGGCGCGGATTCGTCCTCCGGCCGGACTTTGGCCCGCCTCGGCGTCGGTGTCGAGGCGCGCAATGGCCAGCGCGGGGCCGAAACCGCCATTGCGGCAACCCCGGCTTGCCAGGACGGCAGGCGCGCTCAGGTCGCTTCGTGGTGGTGGCGGAAGCGCAGCGAGGAGAAGAAGGCCAGCCCGATCAGCACCGCGCCAAGCAGGCCGGTGACGACCTCGGGGACATGCATCATCGTCTGCAGGAACATGATCAGGCTGAGGATCAGGATCGACCAGAAGGCACCGTGTTCGAGATAGCGGAACTCGGCGAGGGTGTTCTTCTCGACCAGCATGATCGTCATCGAGCGCACGTAAAGCGCGCCGATGCCAAGGCCGATGGCGATCAGGAACAGGTTCTGGGTCAGCGCGAAGGCGCCGATCACCCCGTCGAAGCTGAACGAGGCATCGAGCACCTCGAGATAGAGGAAGGCGCCAAAGCCCGCCCGCGCCGTCTCGGCGGCGAGCGAGGCGCGGTCGAGCACCTGGCCCAGCACCTCGACGGCGAGGAAGGTCAGGAGCCCCGCCACCGCAGCGAACAGGAAATTGCCCTCGGTGCGCGGCGGCAGCAGCCACACGAAGAGCAGCACCACCGCCAGCACGAAGCCGATCTCGAGCCCGCGGATCGAGGCGCAGGCACGCAGCCGGCGCTCGAGCGCGGCGATCCAGTCGATCTCCTTGCCCTCGTCGATGAAATAGGTCAGCGCCACCATCATCAGGAAGGCGCCACCGAAGGCCGCGATCGAGACATGGGCCGAGCCGACGATGCGGGCGTATTCGGCGGGGCGCGTGGCGGCGAGGTCGAGCGCCTCGAGCGGGCCGATGCCGGCGGCGATCACCACGATCAGCAGCGGGAACAGGATGCGCATGCCGAAGACGGCGATGAGGATGCCCCAGGTCAGGAAGCGGTGCTGCCAGGCGGGGCTCATGTCCTTCAGCCGGTTCGCGTTGACGATCGCGTTGTCGAAGGAGAGCGAAACCTCGAGCACTGCCAGCACCGCGGCGATCAGCAGAAAGGAAACCGCCCCGGCGGCACTGTGCGAATAGCCCCAGCCCAGCCAGAAGGCGAGCGCGAGCCCCACCCCCGTCAGCACAAAGGCCCACCGGAAGTAATGATACAGGTCGCGCATGATGGCTTGCCTCGCAGTCTCGCTGCGCAGGAGATAAGAGCGCGGCCCCCGGGCTGCAAGGCTGGCGGCGCGACGGTGCGCCGGCGTGCCCTTGCCGCAACAGCCGCCCGGCCCGCTCAGTGCACCCCGGCGCGGGCGAGCCAGCCCTCGATCCGGGCGCGGTTGCAGCCGAAATCGAAGGGCCCGAAAACGAGATGACCGCGCACATGCACGCGGTCGCCCTCGATCCAGAGATTGGAGATGTCGGGCAGGCCCCAGAGCGCCGAGCGGGTGACCACGGTGACGAGCCCCTCCTCGACGCTGCCCTCGATCAGCGCGGTGCGCGGCGTCGCCTCGACCACGCCGACCAGGGCGGCAAGCGTCGCCTTCGGCTCGGTCACCTGCCGCACCGCCTCGAAGCCGCCGCTCGCCGGCCAGTCACCCACCCCATGCGCCGAATCCATCCGGTGATAGAGATCGGCCGGCAGCGGCGCGAGGCGCACCCAGGCCCCGAAGGCAAGCACGGCCAGAAGCAACAGTGCGGCGGCAAGGCGCAGGATCATGCGCGCCCCCGCCGGGTCCAGCCGTAAAGCGCGATCAGCTCCATCGCCACATGGGCGCCGGCGATCGCGGTGGCACCGGTGGTGTCATAGGGCGGCGAGACCTCGACCACGTCGCCGCCGACCAGATTGATGCCGGCAAGGCCTCGCAGGATCGCCGCCGCCTGCCACGAGGCCAGACCGCCCCATACCGGCGTGCCGGTGCCGGGCGCAAAGGCCGGGTCGAGGCAGTCGATGTCGAAGGTGATGTAGCACGGCCGCTCGCCCACCACCGCCTTGATCCGCGCCACGGTCTCGGCCACGCCCGCCTGATGCACGAAGGGCGCATCCAGAATGGTGACGCCGCAGGTGTCGGGGTTGTCGGTGCGGATGCCGACCGAGACCGTGGTCCCGGGCGCCACCACGCCCTGTTTCAGCGCCTTGTAGAGGAAGGTGCCGTGGTCGATGCGGCTCATGTCGTCATCGGCCCAGGTGTCGGAATGGGCGTCGAACTGAATCAACGCCACGGGGCCGAATTTCGCGGCATAGGCGCGCAGGATCGGCAAGGTGATGAAATGATCTCCGCCAAGGGTGATGCTGCCCACCCCCGCCGCAAGAATGCCGCCGATATGCGCCTCGACCCGCACCGGGAAGGAGGGCGTATGGGCATAGTCGAAGGCGAGATCGCCATAATCGACGACGGCCATCTCGGAGAGCGGATCATAGCCCCAGCCGAAGGGCGCATCGGGCGCCTGCAACGCCGAGGCCTCGCGGATCGCGCGCGGGCCGAAGCGGGTGCCGGGCCGGTTCGTCACGGCCTGGTCGAAGGGCACGCCGGTCACCGCCAGATCGACCCCGGTCAGATCCTTGGTATAGCGCCGGCGCAGGAAGCTCGTCGCGCCGCCGAAGGTATTCTCGAAGGCAAGCCCGCGCGCCTCCGCACGGGTGAAAGCCATGTCGACCTGGGTCTTCGCGTCCTCGAGTGCCATCTGCTTCTCCTGTCTCGCGCCCTAGCTGAACCGACAGTGGCAAAAGGTCAAGCATGGGCGCAGGGGCAGGCATCGGGTTGGGACGAGGATCGGTCGGCGGGAAGGGCCAAGAGTCGACGCTCGGTCCATGCGTCGGGCACCGTTGAACCCGGCCCGTTGCCGCCGGTCGCCCCGTTCGACACAAGCCGCCAAAGTGGCCGGTCGAGCGCGCCGCAGCGCGGGGACTGATCTGCCCGAAGCCACCCTCCACGCGGATCGCAGCACAAAGCTTGGCGCGGTCGCGGAGGGCGGTCACCGGACCTTCACAGGCCGAAAACGGGGCTCCCTGGCCAGGCGGACGGCGAAGAAACGAGCGCGCGGATGCAGAGGACTTCTGGCTCGGACCACTTGCTTTCCGCGCTCCGCGACCGGATATGGAAGCCGCGCGTGGGGCTAACGATTAACCGCTTTGGGTCACACTCTCGCCCCGATCCTCGTAGAGGTTACGCATCACAGGCATTTGTGAGTTTTTCAATGCTTAACGCAAAATATATTACCCTTCTCATCGCGTCGGTCTCGGCGGTCACCGGGCTTGCGCTGTTCGGAATCGCGTGGGCGGGTGTTCAGGCTGCCATTCTCCACGTCCGCAACGGCGATCCATCCGAGGCTCTGATCGTCGGCGCGATGGCGCTTGCGGCCTTTCTGACCTGTCTGATGTTCGTGATGTCGGGGATGTTGCGCCAGTTCATCGAGCTCGGCGCAAGGCCCGCCCTGCGCGGTCCGATCCGTTTCGGCGCAAGTTTCGTGCTGCTCGTTCTTCTGCTCGCCTATGCCGTCGTGCAGAAGGGGACGAGAGCGCTGCTGTTCGGCTTCCTGCCGCGCGATGCGCTTTTCCCGATGACGCTGATCTTCGCCGTCCTCTTCTGCGTCGTCTTCATCTATCCCGGCCTCGCCTACCCCAAGGGCGTCAAAGAGCCGCCTCGTGTCGTGGCGCCCAGGCCGCGGATTGTCAACGAGCCCGCTCAGCTGCCTCCGGTCCTGCGCGTCGCGCTGCTGATTGCGTCTATCGCAACCATTCTGCTCGGCCTTTTCGCCACCTATGCGTTCCTATTCGGCCGTGTCATTCCCGATCCCGACATCATCGAGGCAAACCGCAAATATCTGCCTTTGAGCGCATTTCTGGCGTCTCTGCCGTTCGGCCTCCATATCGCGACACGGCCGATCACAGATGGCCGGACGCTGATCGATCATCTCCGGGCAAAGGGGCCTTTGCTGCTAACATTCGTCGGGATCAACGGGCTTATCTGCGTCGCCCTTCCCGAGCGCGGCCTGCCGATCCTGGCCAATGCCGTGCTCGACGCGAAACCCGAAACCCAGTCTTATCGAGTGATTTCCGCGAAGCCGCGATCGGGCATCAGGTTCTGCGGCGCGAAGGTGGAGATCGAGCTCGACCCCGCGACCGGGCGCCGCTTCGACCTCTGCCACATGCCGGTCGAGATCGCCAAGCGGGCAAAGCCAGGCGACGCGCTCTATTTCCGCGGTAGATCGGCGGGCTTCGGCCTGACGCCCGAGGGGATCATGTTGCTGTCGGTTCAGGGCGGTGCCGCGCCGGGCGCGGTGCCAAACCCCTAGGCCCGGCTGCTTCAACACGCCACCATGCAGCGTGCAACGGGCGGCCTGGCTTCGAAAGGTCCCGCGAACGCCTGGCGGGGTCGGGGCCCGCTGACGACAAGCAATGTCGGCAAACTCCGCATCGCTGCCGCCTCAGAGGCGGTGGCGGAGGGCAGCGATTGAAGATTTCTGCGGATGCGATGCCACAGCGTCACAGGCGCCTACCGCCCTTGGCGTCACGGCACGCACGCCCCCGCGCCTCGCCCCTGAAAAAATCATGCATCGCGGATATCTGATCTGGGTCAAATCGCGCCGGCCCGGTTTCGCCTATGGGATGCTGAACAGAGGGCCTTGCCATGAGACTGACGACGCGAACCAACCTGGCCATGCGCACGCTGATGTGCTGCGCGGTCAATCCCGGCCGGATCGTGCGCAAGCACGAGATCGCCGCCGCCTGCAACGCCTCGGAAAACCACCTCGCGCAGGTCGTCAACACCCTCGCGCAGCGCGGCTTCATCGAGACCCAGCGTGGCCGCTCGGGCGGGCTGCGGCTGGCGCGGCCGATGGCCGAGATCGGCGTCGGCGAGGTGCTGCGCGCCTTCGAGGCCACGCTGCCCTTCGCCGAATGCTTCGACGCCGCGACGAACACCTGCCCGCTGAGCGAGGCCTGCCTGTTCCGCGTGGCCCTCGGCAAGGCGCTCGAAGCCTTCTATGCCTCGCTCGACAGCTGCACGCTCGCCGATCTCGTGGTCGACAATGCCGCGCTCGAGCGGCTGCTGAGCCTGCCCTCCGAGCGCACGATCCCGCTGTGTGGCCGGCCGCAGGACGCAGGCCCCGACAAGGCTGTGGCCGGGCTGTAACATCCTCGCGAGCCGACAGCGGAACGCGCAACTTCGCTTGACCGAATGGTCGCGCCAGCCTACCTCCCGCCAACGTCTCGCCGTTTTCAAACTGCCTCATGTCGAGGCATGACGGCGTTCCATGAGGCATGAGATGCAGACCACGCAACAGTCGGGCGCGGCCCAGCCCGCCCCGTCCGCGCAACCCGCCCCGCAGCAGCAGGCCCAGTCGACCCCGGTCGTGCAGCAGGGCGCACCGGTGAAGATCACCGACTGGGCGGCGATCTGACCGCCTGACCCGGGCGCGCGCAGGACCGGTGCCGGTGCCTGCGCCCGCCCCTCACGCCCGGCCCTGCCCGCGACGGCTTGTGCCCCGGCGTCGCTTCGGCAAGACTGCGCCATCTTGCGCAAGAGCCCGCCATGCCCCGCCCCCTCACCGACATCGCCGGCATCGGCCCCGCCACCGCCGAAGGCTTCGCGCGCGCCGGCATCCCCGATGCCGAGACGCTGATCGGGCTTGGCCCAGATGCCGCCTATTCGGCCTGGCTCGTGGCCGGCAACCCGCCCCATTTCATCGGCTATTACGCGCTCGTCATGGCGCTGCAGGGCCGGCCCTGGAACGATTGCCGCGGCGCCGAGAAGGACGCGCTGCGGCTCCGCTTCGACGCGATCAAGGCCGCGGCCCGGCGGCCCGGCGCCGGACAGGGCGGAGCCGGACAGGACAAGGGCCGCCTCCGGCTGGAAGCGGCCCTTGACGAGATTGGCGTGGGGCTGCGGCGCTGAGACGCCGCGAACCGCGGCCGGCCTCAGCCGACGATCTCGAGACCCGAGAAGAAGAAGGAGATCTCGACCGCGGCGGTTTCCGGCGCGTCCGAGCCGTGCACCGAGTTCTCGCCCATCGACAGCGCGAATTCCTTGCGGATGGTGCCGTCGGCGGCGTTCGCCGGGTTGGTGGCGCCCATCACTTCGCGGTTCTTCGCGATCGCGCCTTCGCCCTCGAGCACCTGCACGACGACCGGCTCCGAGGCCATGAATTCGCACAGCTCGCCGTAGAACGGACGGTCCTTGTGCACTTCGTAGAACTTGCCGGCCTGCTCGAGCGAGAGGTGGAGGCGCTTCTGCGCGACGATGCGCAGGCCCGCTTCCTCGAACTTGGCGTTGATCTTGCCGGTCAGGTTGCGGCGGGTCGCATCAGGCTTGATGATGCTGAGGGTGCGTTCGATGGCCATGAGAGAAGCCTTTCTGGGAGGGGACCGGGGGGCTGTCCGCCCGGTCAGGTTTTGGTCTGGCGCCTGCTAGCATGGGGAATCGGTGAAGAAAACCCCGTCTTTCGGGCAGGTATCGCGGCAAAACGCGATATCTGCATGACAGCCACACCATTTCGCACAGCCCGCGCCCGCGCCCCCGTTGACGCGCGCGCGCCGCTCGGGCATGGCTCGGCCATGCTGAAGATCGACACCATCTCCTATTCCGTCGAGGGCCGCCCGCTGTTCGAGGGCGCCTCTGCCACCATCCCCGACGGCCACAAGGTCGGCCTCGTCGGCGCGAATGGCGCGGGCAAGACCACGCTCTTTCGCCTGATCCGGGGCGAGCTCGCGCTCGAGGGCGGCGAGATCAGCCTGCCGTCGCAGGCCCGCATCGGCGGCGTGGCGCAGGAGGTGCCCTCCTCCTCGACCTCGCTCATTGACACGGTGCTTGCCGCCGATACCGAGCGCGCCGCGCTGCTGGAGGAGGCCGCCCACGCCACCGACCCGCACCGCATCGCCGAGATCCAGACCCGGCTTGCCGATATCGACGCCTGGTCGGCCGAGGGCCGCGCCTCGGCGATCCTGAAGGGGCTCGGTTTCGACGCCGAAGCACAGCGCCGCCCCTGCTCGGATTTTTCCGGCGGCTGGCGGATGCGCGTGGCGCTTGCCGGCGTGCTCTTCGCCCAGCCCGATCTGCTGCTGCTCGACGAGCCGACCAACTACCTCGACCTCGAGGGCGCGCTCTGGCTCGAAAGCTATCTGGTGAAATATCCGCATACGGTGATCATCATCAGCCATGACCGGGAGCTTCTGAACCGCGCCGTGGGCTCGATCCTGCATCTCGAGAACCGCAAGCTGACGCTGTGGCAGGGCCCCTACGACCAGTTCGCCCGCCAACGTGCCGCCGCCCGCGCCGCCCTGGTGGCCGAGGCGAAGAAGCAGGACGCCCGCCGCGCCCATCTGCAAAGCTTCGTCGACCGCTTCAAGGCGAAGGCCACCAAGGCCGCCCAGGCCCAGGCCCGGGTCAAGATGCTGGAAAAGATGGAGCCGATTACTGCGCCCGAAGAGGCGGCGAAGGTCGCCTTCTCCTTCCCCGCGCCCGAGGCGCTGAACCCGCCGATCATCGCAATGGAGGGCGCGGCCGTCGGCTATGGCGGCAAGCCGGTGCTGCGCCGGCTGTCGCTGCGCATCGATCAGGACGACCGGATTGCGCTGCTTGGCCGCAACGGCGAAGGGAAATCCACCCTTTCCAAGCTTCTGGCCGGAAAACTTCAGGCCTCCGAGGGGTCGATCACCCGTTCCTCGAAGCTGCGCATCGGCTATTTCGCCCAGCACCAGGTCGACGAACTCGACCTCGACGCGACGCCGCTCACGCATCTGCAGCGGCTGCGCCCCGAGGAGGCGCAGCCGAAGCTGCGCGCCCGGCTCGCGGGCTTTGGCCTCTTCGCCGATCAGGCCGAAACCCTCGTGCGCAAGCTCTCGGGCGGGCAGAAGGCCCGTCTGTCGCTGCTGCTCGCCACGATCGACGCGCCGCATCTGCTGATCCTCGACGAACCGACGAACCACCTCGACATCGAAAGCCGCGAGGCGCTGGTCGAGGCGCTGACCGCCTATCCGGGCGCCGTGGTTCTGGTCAGCCACGACATGCACCTGCTCAGCCTGGCCGCGGACCGGCTGTGGCTGGTGAAGGGCGGCGCCGTCGCCCCCTATGGCGGCGATCTCGAGCAATACCGTGCCGAGCTGCTGGCGGGCGATCCGGCGGACAAGCCCGCGCCGAAGCCGAAGAACAAGCCCGTGCGTCCCGCGCGCGACGCCGTCCTCGCCCTGCGCGCGGAGGCGCGCAAATGCGAGGAACGCGTGAACAAGCTCGCAGAAATGCTTGAAAAGCTGGACGAAAAGCTCTCCGAACCCGAGCTTTACGACACCTCCCGAGCGGTCGAGCGCGACAAGTGGCTGCGCAAGCATGCCGAGGCGCGCGACGCGATGACCCGCGCCGAGGAGCTGTGGATGGCCGCCCTCGAGGCGCTCGAGACCGCCGTCGCGGCCGGCTGAGCCAGCCTGCTTTCTTCTTGGCCCTAAATACCTCGGGGGGCGGCGCAGCCGCGGGGGCAGCGCCCCCTCTGTCCGTATCGCCCCGCGCGCCATTCCCGATTTCTTCACTCAGGTATTGACCCCCATGCCACACTCAGGCATAGAACGTCAAAACCTGACCAAAGGAGTCACCCATGACCGCGCGCATCCTTCTGGCCCTGACCACGGCGCTCGCCGCGACCCCGGCGCTTGCCGAGGAGGTCAACGTCTATTCCCACCGCCAGCCCGAGCTGGTGCAGCCGCTCTTCGACGCCTTCACCAAGGAGACCGGCATCGACGTCAACGTTGCCTTCGTCGACAAGGGCATGGTCGAGCGGCTGGTGGCCGAGGGCGCGCGCTCGCCCGCCGATCTGGTGATGACCGTCGACATCGCGCGACTGATGCAGGTGGTCGATGCTGGCGTCACCCAGCCGGTCGAGGACCCGGCGCTTGATGCCGCGATCCCGGCCGCGTTCCGCGACCCGGGGCACCAGTGGTTCGGCCTGACCACCCGCGCCCGCATCGTCTACGCCAGCCGCGACCGGGTGAAGGACGGCGAGGTGACGAGCTATGAGGATCTCGCCGATCCGAAGTGGAAGGGCCGGATCTGCACCCGCCCGTTCACCGCCGATTACAACGTCGCGCTGACCGCGGCCTATCTCGCCCATCACGGCGAAGAGGCAACGCGCACCTGGCTCGAGGGCGTGAAGGCCAACCTCGCGAAGAAGCCCGAGGGCAACGACCGCAGCCAGGTGAAGTCGATCTGGGCCGGCGAATGCGACATCTCGCTCGGCAACACCTATTACATGGGCCAGATGGTCGCCGACCCGGTCGAGAAGGACTATGCCGCCGCGGTGCGCATCGTCTTCCCGAAATTCGAGGGCGGCGGCACGCATATGAACATCTCGGGCGTGGCGATGACCAAGGCGGCCCCGAACAAGGACGCAGCGCTGAAGCTGATGGAATTCCTCGCCTCGGACGAGGCGCAGCGGATCTATGCCGAGACCAACAACGAATTCCCGGTGAAGCCCGGTGTGCCGCGTTCGGCGCTGGTCGAGAGCTGGGGCGAGTTCACCCCCGACGCGCTTGGCCTGGTCGAGGTGGCGAAGCTGCGCCCGGCGGCGCTGAAGCTCATCGAAAGCGTCAACTTCGACGGCTAATCATCTGAAACAAAAGGCCCTGCTTCGGCGGGGCCTTTTCCTGTTCCGGGCTCACTCGGCGGCAATCGCGATGGGCAGTGGCGCGGCCCCGACGCGCACGCAGGGCAACCCGGTGAGCTGGTCGAGATCGGCCGCGAACTGCCGGCGCAGCCGCGCCGCGTCAAGTTCCGAGAAGGCGGCGATCGGCGCCGGCTGCGGCTGGCGCAGGTGGAAGGCGGCGAGGCGCGAGAGCTGCCGCGCCGGCAGCGTGATGCCGCTGCGGTGCAGTCGCTGCAGCATCGCCAGCGCAGTGTCGGGCAGCTCGGGCTCGGCCGCGGCCGGGGCGGCAAGCCCCGCCTCGGGCACCAGCGCCGCCAGCGCCTCGGCGGGCGTCGGATCGACCAGCAGGATCGTCTCGCGCGGCGCCAGTGTGGCGATCAGCTCCGATACCAGATCGAACCAGCCGCGCGGCTCGGCCAGCAGATGCGGGGCAAGCGCGTCGAAGGCCGGCATGGCGCGGCGCGCGGCCTGTGCCCGCCAGAGCCGCGGATAAAGTGCATCGAGCGGCATCATCGGCAGCACCAGCCGGCCGACCGGGCCGCGGATCTTGCGCGAAAAGGCAAAGGCACGGGCTTCGGCGAGCGGGAAAAAGCCCTCCATTCCCGCCGCGGCGCGGCCGCAGATCGTTTCGTCGACATGCACGCCGCCCGAGGCCACCGGCCCCAGTACCGCCTTGCCCAGCCCCGTCGCGCCAAGCGCCGCCTGCCCTGCGGCCAGGCTGCGCGCGACAATGGCGCCAAGTGCCCCGGTGCCCGGCATCGAAAGAAACACCTGATGATCGTTCGTCCGCATCTGCCTGCCTGCTGTTTTTCTGGGTCCGGGCCGGAAGCCGGCGCCTGGTGACTCATCGTTAACCATTGAATATGGCGAAGATTGGGCCCGGGCGCGGCGGCGGGCGATGGACTTCGGGCATGCCCTGCGACACTCTGCCCGCCGAAGGAGACCGCCATGCCCCGCAAGATCATCATCGACACCGACCCCGGCCAGGACGACGCCGTTGCCATCCTGCTGGCGCTGGCAAGCCCCGAGCTCGAGGTGCTGGGCATCACCTGCGTTGCCGGCAACGTGCCGCTGGCGCTGACCTCGAAGAACGCGCGGGTGGTGTGCGAGCTGGCCGGGCGGCCCGACATCAAGGTCTTTGCCGGCTGCGACCGGCCGCTGGTGCGCCCGCTCGTCACCGCCGAATATGTGCATGGCAAGACCGGGCTCGACGGCATCGCGCTGCCCGAGCCGGGGATGGCGCTGCAGCCGGGCCATGCCGTCGATTTCCTGATCGAGACGCTGCGGCGCGAGCCCGCGGGCACGGTCACGCTGTGCCCGCTCGGGCCGCTGACGAACATCGCGACGGCGCTGCAAAAGGCGCCCGACATCGCCCCGCGGATCGCCGAGATCGTGCTGATGGGCGGCGCCTATTTCGAGGTGGGCAACACCACCCCCGCCGCCGAGTTCAACATTCACGTCGACCCGCAAGCCGCGGAAATCGTGTTTCATTCCGGCGTGCCCTTGGTGGTTCTTCCGCTTGACGCCACGCATCAGGTGCTGACCAACCGCCCCCGGATCGAGGCCTTCCGCGGCCTAGGCACACCGGTAGGCCATGCGGTGGCAAGCTGGACCGATTTCTTCGAGCGTTTCGACATGGAGAAATACGGCTCGGAGGGCGCGCCACTGCACGACCCCTGCGTCATCGCCTATCTGCTGCAACCGGACCTCTTCGAGGGGCGCCACATCAATGTCGAGATCGAGACCGTGTCCGAGCTGACGATGGGGATGACGGTTGCCGACTGGTGGCGGGTGACCGATCGCGAACCGAACGCCTATTTCGTCGGCCGGGCGAATGCCGAGGGGTTCTATGCGCTGCTCACCGAGAGGCTGGCGCGGCTGTGAGCGCGGCGCCTCCGGCGGGCGTCTTTTGCCAGCGAAAGGCGGCCGCCGCCTTCAACTCCGCGCGCGCGGGGCTTGACCCGGGCGCGCGGCGGCGCAGATCAGAGGGATGACGATGACCCTGCCCTTCGACAATTCCTATGCCCGCCTGCCCGAGCGGTTCTTCGCGCGGCTCGATCCCGCACCGGTGCGGGCACCGGCGTTGCTGGCACTGAACCGCGATCTCGCCCTGCGGCTTGGGCTTGACCCCGATGCGCTGGCCACGCCCGAGGGCGTCGCGGTGCTTTCGGGCAATGCCGTGCCCGCGGGGGCCGCGCCGCTCGCCCAGGCCTATGCCGGGCATCAGTTCGGGGGCTGGGTGCCGACCCTTGGCGATGGCCGCGCGGTGCTTCTGGGCGAGATCGTGGCGCCGGACGGGGCGCGCTTTGATCTGCAGCTGAAGGGCGCCGGGCAGACGCCCTTCTCGCGGCGCGGCGACGGGCGGGCCTGGCTCGGCCCGGTGCTGCGCGAATATCTGGTGAGCGAGGCGATGGCAGCCTTCGGCGTGCCGACGACGCGGGCGCTGGCCGCGGTGGCGACGGGCGAGGTCGTGGTGCGCGACGCGATGGGGCGGCCGGGCGCGGTGCTGGCCCGCGTGGCATCCAGCCATATCCGCGTCGGCACCTTCCAGTATTTCGCCGCGCGCGGCGACACCGAGGCGCTTTCGCTGCTCGCCGATCAGGTGATCGCGCGGCATTATCCCGAGGCCCGGGGGACGCTTGAGCTGCTGCGCGCGGTCGTCGCGGCGCAGGCGCGGCTGATCGCCGCCTGGATGGCGCTTGGCTTCATCCATGGCGTGATGAACACCGACAACATGGCGGTCTCGGGTGAGACCATCGACTATGGCCCCTGCGCCTTCATGGACGCCTACCACCCCTCGACGGTGTTCTCCTCAATCGACCAGTACGGCCGCTATGCCTATGCGAACCAGCCGCAGATCGCGGTGTGGAACCTGGCGCAATTCGCCACCTGCCTGCTGCCGCTGATGGGCGCGCGCGAGGCGGCGATCGAGGCCGCGACCGAGGTGGTGAACGGTTTCGTGCCGCTCTATCAGGCCGAGTGGCTGGCGCGCTTCGGCCGCAAGATCGGTCTGGCCGCGGCCACCGCCGAGGATCAGCCGCTGATCGAGTCGCTGCTCGGCCGGATGGCGAGCGAACGCGCCGATTTCACCCGCAGCTTCCGCGGCCTTGTCACCGGCACCGCGCGCGCGGAATTCGCCGAGCCCTTGGCCTTCGACACCTGGGCGCCCGACTGGCAGGCGCGGCTGGCGCGCGAGGCCGATCCGCAGGCGGTGATGGCGGCGGCGAACCCGGTGCGCATTCCGCGCAATCACCGCATCGAGGCGACGATTGCCGCGGCGGTCGAGGGGGATCTTGCGCCCTTCACGCGGCTGTCGGCGGCGCTTGCCAATCCCGTTGCCGCCGATCCGGCGCTTGCCGATCTCGAGGCCGCGCCGCGCGCCCACGAGATCGTGCACCGGACCTTCTGCGGCACCTAGGCATCGCCAAGCCCCCGGTGGCCGGATATGGATTTCGCATGACCCTGCGCATCGCCTCCTACAACACCCACAAATGCGTCGGCACCGATGGCCTGCGCGACCCCGAGCGGGTGCTGAGCGTGATCAACGCGCTCTCGGCCGATATCGTGGCATTGCAGGAGGTGGACCTTCGGCTGGGCGAGCGGCCCGCGGCGCTGCCGGCGAAGCTGATCGAGGCCGAGACCGATTTCCGCCCCGCCGATCTTCCGCGCACCGGGCCGGAAAGCCTTGGCTGGCACGGCCAGACGGTGCTGGTGCGGCGCGGCACCCGCATCCTTGCCACCGAGGGGATCGCGCTGCCCGGGCTCGAACCGCGCGGCGCGCTGCGCCTGACGCTTGCCCGCAGCGGCGCCGATCCCTTCGTGCTGATCGCCGCGCATCTGGGCCTGCGCCGCACCGACCGGCGCGCGCAATGGGCCCGCATCGCGCGCGAGCTCGGTCGCGAGGCGCCGGGGCCGGCGCTTGCCATCGGCGATTTCAACGAATGGTCGACGAAGCGCGGCTTCGAGGCGCTGACCGGGCTCGACGTGCACGCGCCGGGTGCCACCTACCCCTCGCGCGCGCCGCTCGGCCGGCTCGACCGGCTGGTGACGACGCCCGGGCTGCGGGTGCTGCGGATGGGGGTGTTCGACAGCCCGCTGGCGCGGCGCGCCTCGGATCACCTGCCGATCTGGGCCGATGTCGAGGGGCTGCAGGTCTGAGCCCGGGCCCGCGATTGTGCGCCACACAATCGCATGCTGGACGGCACGCGGCGCTTGCGTCAGAGCGGGCGGCAGGCGGACGGCTCCGCCGAAGTGGGAACTCTCAATGGAAAACCTTCGCGGCAGCCTGCTGATGGTGGGCGCAATGCTCGGCTTCGCGCTCGAGGACATGTTCATGAAACGGCTGACGGCGGAACTGCCGGTCGGCCAGATGATGATCGTGCTCGGCGCACTTGGCGCCGCGATCTTCGCGGTGGCGGCACTTGCCCGCGGGGAAAACCCCTTCACCCGCCGCCTGCTCACCGGCCCGGTGATCTGGCGCAGCCTGTCCGAATTCGTCGCGACGATGTTCTACATCAGTGCCATCGCCTTCACCCCCCTCGCCCAGGCCTCGGCGATCCAGCAGGCGGCACCGCTGGCCGTCACGCTGGGCGCGGCGCTGTTCCTGAAGGAGACGGTCGGCTGGCGGCGCTGGCTGGCGATCGCGCTCGGCTTCACCGGCGTGATGATCGTGATCCAGCCCGGCACCACGGGCTTTTCCGTGCTGTCGCTTCTGTCGGTGATCTCGGTGATCTGGATCTCGGCGCGCGACCTCATCACCCGGCGCATCGGCCGCGGCGTCACCTCGCTGCAACTCGCCACCTGGGGCTTTGCCGCGATCGTGCCGGCGGGGCCGATCATGCTGTGGGTACTGGGCGATCACCTCGTGGCGATGAGCGCGCTGCACTGGGCGATGATCGTCGGCGCGACCCTGTTCGGCGCCGCCGCCTATTACATGCTGATCGCCTCGGTGCGGATCGGCGAGATGTCCTTCATCACCCCCTTCCGCTACACCCGGCTGATCTTTGCCGTGGCGATCGGCTGGGTGGTGTTCCACGAGCCGCCGGGCCCCGCCACGCTGATCGGCGGCGCGGTGATCGTGGCCTCGGGGCTTTATTCGATCTGGCGCGAGGCGGTGCGGCGGCGCTGAGCCGCGCCGCTTTCGTCGCTAACATGCCGCGGTGCCGCCGATTTCACCCACTCGGCGCTTTTCGGATGCGCCGGCGCGGGCTATAGAGAAGCCGACTTCAGCCACCCAGTGAGGGCACCGACATGAGCACGATCATCGACATCCACGCGCGCGAGATTCTCGACAGCCGCGGCAACCCGACCGTCGAGGTCGACGTGATCCTCGAAGACGGCACGATGGGCCGCGCCGCGGTTCCCTCGGGCGCCTCGACCGGCGCGCACGAAGCGGTCGAGCGCCGCGACGGCGACAAGTCGCGCTACATGGGCAAGGGCGTTCTGGAAGCCGTGATGGCGGTGAACGGCGAGATCGCCGAGAACCTCGTCGGCGAGGACGTGACCGAGCAGGTCGCCATCGACGCCATGATGATCGAGCTTGACGGCACGCCCAACAAGGGCCGGCTCGGCGCGAATGCCATCCTCGGCGTCTCGCTCGCCTGCGCCAAGGCCGCAGCCGATTTCACCATGCAGCCGCTTTACCGCTATGTCGGCGGCACCTCGGCGCGCATCCTGCCGGTGCCGATGATGAACATCATCAACGGCGGCGAACATGCCGACAACCCGATCGACGTGCAGGAATTCATGATCATGCCGGTCTCGGCCGGCAACATCCGCGACGCGGTGCGGATGGGCTCGGAAGTGTTCCACACGCTGAAGAAGGAGCTTTCGGCAGCGGGGCTGTCGACCGGGCTCGGCGACGAGGGCGGCTTTGCGCCGATGCTCGCCTCGACCCGTGACGCGCTCGATTTCGTGCTGAAGTCGATCGAGAAGGCCGGCTACCGCCCGGGCGAGGACATCTATCTGGCGATGGATTGCGCCTCGACCGAATATTACAAGGGCGGCAAATACGAGATGAAGGGCGAAGGCCTGAGCCTGAGCTCGGCCGAGAACGTCGCCTGGCTTGAAAAGCTGGTGAACGACTACCCGATCATCTCGATCGAGGACGGCTGCGCCGAGGACGACTGGGAGGGCTGGAAGCTGCTCACCGACACGCTCGGCAAGAAGGTGCAGCTGGTGGGCGACGACCTCTTCGTGACCAACCCCGAGCGCCTCGCCCGCGGCATCAAGGCCGGCGTCGCGAACTCGATGCTGGTCAAGGTGAACCAGATCGGCTCGCTCACCGAGACCCTCGCCGCCGTCGACATGGCGCATCGTGCGGGCTACACCAACGTGATGTCGCACCGCTCGGGCGAGACCGAGGACGCGACCATCGCCGACCTCGCCGTCGCCACCAACTGCGGCCAGATCAAGACCGGCTCGCTCGCCCGCTCCGACCGGCTCGCGAAATACAACCAGCTGATCCGCATCGAGGAAATGCTGGGCGAAACCGCCGAATACGCCGGCCGCTCGATCCTGAGGTAAGCGGCCCTCCGCTTTTCCTTGGAAAAATACTCATCCCCGCCGGCGGCATCCGCTTCCGGCGGGGTTTTCTTTGACTTTCTCGCCTCCGGCGGGAGTATTTCGACCAGGGAAAGGCAGGAGGACGGCATGGACGAGGCAGAGCGGATCATCGCGGCGCTCGGGCTTGCACCCCATCCCGAGGGTGGCTGGTACCGGCAGACCTGGATCGCCGAGGCGGGGCCGGAGGCGCGCGCCACGGGCACCGCGATCCTCTTCCTGCTGCGCGCCGGCGAGCGCAGCCACTGGCACCGGGTCGACGCGGCCGAGATCTGGCATTTCCACGCCGGCGCGCCGCTGATCCTGTCGATCGCGGCGGAAGCGACCGGCCCTGCGCGCGACACCCGCCTTGGCCCCGACGTGCTTGCGGGCGAGGCCCCGCAGCGCATCGTGCCCGCCGGTCACTGGCAGGCGGCGCGCTCGACCGGAGACTGGACGCTCGTTGGCTGCACCGTCAGCCCGGGCTTTCGCTTCGAGGGGTTCGAGCTTGCCCCGCCCGGCTTCGAGATCGGGCGCTGATCACCAGACCTCGCGGCGGAACCAGCGCGACAGGGTCTCGAGCCAGCTTGCCGGCGGCCAGTCGAGCGCCGACACCGCGATCACGAGGGCGAGTCCCGCCACGGCCAGGGCCAGCTCGCGCCGGTGGCACAGGCTGCGTGCCGCGGCCGACCACAGCAGATGCGCGATCACCGACCAATGCAGCACGATGTGCCACAGCCCCGCGCCGAGGAAGAGCAGCCCCGTCGTCAGGTGCAGCCGCTCCCATCCGGGCCGCGACAGGCCGAGAACGGACCACTCGAGCGTGCCGGCAATCCGCCCCGAGGGCGCGATGACCAGCACCACGCCCGACAGCACCATCGCCAGAAACGCCAGCCCCACCAGAAAGACCGCCGCGGCACGCACGGAGAAACGTGCCGCGGCGCGGGCGGCCGGCGTGGGGCAAGGATCGGCGCCATCCTGCATCGCACATCCTCCCGAATTGCGCGGAAACAAGTCTGCCACGGATCGGTGCGGCGCGCGATGCGGCAGATCAAAGCGGACCGGAGAATTGCCGCGTCCGGGCGACACTCCCGGCGCGGGCTCTCAGCTCGGCGCGCTGAACTGGCCGCCGCCGACCAGCGCCGCGACCCCGGTGGTGCTCGGCCCCGAGGTCGGCAGGCCGCGCGCCACCCGCACCGCGAGATAGGCGAAGGCCTGCGCCTCGAGCATGTCGCCATCGAGGCCGAGATCCTCGACCGGGGCGACGGGGCAATTCAGCCGCCGGGCCAGCTCGACCATCAGCGCCGCGTTCATCCGCCCGCCGCCGGCGACATAAAGCGCCGCGGGCGGTTCGGGGAAATGCTCGAAGCCGCGGGCGACGGCGGCGGCCGCCGCCACGGTGAGCGTTGCCGCGGCATCGGCGTCGGAAAGCCGATCCACAGATTTCAGAAGATCCGGAAATTCGTTGCGATCCAGAGACTTCGGTGGGATGCGCAAGAAGAACGGATGGGCCAGGAAGCGCTCGACCAGATCCATATCGGCGCGGCCCGCAAGCGCGAGCGCGCCGCCCTCGTCGCGCGCCCCGCCAAGCCGGGCATGGACAAGATCGTTGATCGGCGCATTCGCCGGGCCGGTGTCGAAGGCGAGAAGCGCCCCCGTCACCTCGGGCCCTGCCGCGCGCGGGTCGAGCCAGGTGACATTGGCCACGCCGCCGAGGTTCAGAAACGCAACCGGCGCCGACAGCCCTGCCCATTGCGCCGCGGCGAAATGGAAAAACGGAACGAGCGGCGCGCCCTGCCCGCCGAGCTCGACATCCGTCGAGCGGAAATCCCACACCACCGGCCGGCCCAGCACCTCGGCCAGAACCCGCCCCGAACCCGCCTGATGCGTGCGCCGCGCGCCGCCGATCCCCTGCGGATCATGCGCGAGGGTCTGGCCGTGAAAGCCGATCAGCCGGGCATCGACCATGCCCGCCAGAAGCTCGGCATGGGCGGTCTCGACGACCTCGGCCGCCGCCTCCACCCCGGGCTCGCCCGGCCACAGGCCAAGGGCGGCGCGCAGCACCTCCTGCTCGGCCTCGGAATAGGGGCGGTAATCGGTGCGGCCGAAATCGAGGATGCGCTGCCCGTCGGTCAGCACCATCGCCGCATCGACCCCGTCAAGCGAGGTTCCCGACATCGTTCCCGCCGCCCAGACCGGCCCCGGCTTCAACATGGCTTCCCCTTTGGCTGCCTGCCGGATATACGGCAGGACGTGTAGAATAGGGACAAGCACGATGACCTACCATCCCCGATCGGACTTCCTCCGCATCATCATCGAGCGTGGCTTCCTGGCGGATTGCACCGACCTTCAGGAACTCGACGCGGCACTGACGAAGGGGATGGTCACCGCCTATATCGGCTATGACGCCACCGCGGCGTCGCTGCATGTGGGCCATCTGCTCAACATCATGCTGCTGCGCTGGTTCCAGAAGACCGGCAACCAGCCGATCACGCTGATGGGCGGCGGCACCACCAAGGTGGGCGACCCCTCCTTCCGCTCGGAAGAGCGGCCGCTGCTGACGCCCGAGAAGATCGATGAGAACATCGCCGGCATGCAGCGCGTCTTCGCGCGCTACCTCGATTACCGCGATGAGGCGAACGGCGCGATGATGCGCAACAACGCCGAGTGGCTTGACGACCTGAACTACCTCGACTTCCTGCGCGACATCGGCCGGCACTTCTCGGTGAACCGGATGCTGTCGTTCGAGTCGGTGAAGTCGCGACTCGATCGCGAGCAGTCGCTGAGCTTCCTCGAATTCAACTACATGATCCTGCAGGCCTATGACTTCCTCGAGCTGAACCGCCGTTATGGCTGTCTGCTGCAGATGGGCGGCTCGGACCAGTGGGGCAACATCGTCAACGGCATCGACCTGACGCGCCGGGTGCTCGACCGCGAGATCTTCGGCCTGACGACGCCGCTGCTGACCACCTCGGACGGGCGCAAGATGGGCAAGTCGCAGGGCGGCGCGATCTGGCTCAATGACCAGATGCTCTCGCCTTACGAGTTCTGGCAGTTCTGGCGCAACACCACCGACGCCGATGTCGGGCGCTTCCTCAAGCTCTATACCGAGCTGCCGGTCGAGGAATGCGAGCGGCTCGGCGCGCTCGGCGGGGCCGAGATCAACGGCGCGAAGATCATCCTCGCGAACGAGGTGACGACGCTGCTCCATGGCGCCGAGGCGGCCGCCGCGGCCGAGGCGACGGCGCGCGAGGTCTTCGAGAAGGGCGGCGTGGGCGAGGATCTGCCGACGCTGGCGCTGAGCACCACCGAGGTCGCCGACGGCATCAGCCTGGCCCAGCTCGTGCTGCGCACCGGACTGGCGAAGACCGGCAAGGACGGCAAGCGGCTGATTTCCGAGGGCGGGCTGAAGGTCAACGACGAGACCTGCGTCGATGCAGGCCGGATGTTCCACGCCGCCGACCTCGCCGAGCCGGTGAAGCTGAGCGCCGGCAAGAAGCGCCACGCCCTCGTCACCCTCGGCTGAGGACAGGCCGGGGGCGCGGCCCCCGCGCCCCCGGAGTATTTCGACCAGGAAAAACCAAGGGCGCCCCGATCGGAGCGCCCTTTCTCTTTCATCTTGGCGAAAATACCTCGGGGGTGCGGGGGCAGCGCCCCCGCCCGGCCTCACTCGATCGTCGCCGAGACGATGTAGTCCGGGTCCTCGACGAGGCCGTTCTGCGCCGGATTGCCCTTCTTCAGCCGGTCGATCACCTCCATGCCGGAGACGACATGGCCGACGATCGTGTACTGGCCATCCAGATGCGGCGCCGGGGCGAACATCACGAAGAACTGCGAATTCGCCGAATCCGGGTTCGCCGAGCGCGCCATGCCGACCATGCCGCGGCTGAAGGAGCGGTTCGAGAACTCCGCCGGAAGATCCGGGTATTTCGAGCCGCCCATCCCCGCCATCGAGGTGTCCGCGCCGCGCTTGCCGAACTGCACGTCGCCGGTCTGCGCCATGAAGCCGTCGATCACCCGGTGGAAGACCACGTCGTCATAGGCGTGCTCGTTCGCGAGCTTGACGATCCGCTCGACATGCTTCGGGGCCACGTCGGGGAGCAGGTCGATCACCACCTTGCCGCTGACCGAGCCACCGATCTCGAGCACCAGATTCGGGCCCGGGCCGTCGGGGACGGTGGTGCCGTCCTGAGCGAGCGCCGCGGTGGCGCCGAGGCAGAACGCCCCGGCAAGGAAGAACTTACGCGTCAGCATCGGCGGCGACCTTCACCTTGATCATCCGGTCGGGGTTTGCCGGCGGCTCGCCGCGCTGGATCTTGTCGACGAATTCCATCCCCGAGATCACCCGGCCGTAGACGGTGTACTGGCCGTTCAGGAAGTGGTTGTCGGAGAAGTTGATGAAGAACTGCGAGTTCGCCGAGTTCGGGTTCATCGAGCGCGCCGCGCCGAGCGTGCCGCGGTCATGCGGGATGCGCGAGAATTCGGCGGGCAGGTCCGGATATTGCGAGCCACCCGTACCGGCGCGGCGGGGGTTGTAATCCTTTTCCATGTTGGCGTTCTCGACATCGCCGGTCTGCGCCATGAAGCCCTCGATGACGCGGTGGAAGGCGACGTTGTCATAGGCGCCGTCGCGGGCAAGCTGCTTCATCCGCTCGGCGTGCTTGGGCGCGATCTCGGGCATCAGCTCGATCACGACATCGCCATCCTTGAGCGTCAGGATGATGGTGTTTTCGGGGTCTTTGATCTCGGCCATCGCTGGTCCTCCTCGAATGTTTGGCGCGACCTTACGCAGGAGCCCCGCCCAAGAAAAGAGCAAAGCGCCAGAGGCCGTTGACGGCCCCGTCACGGCGGGGCAAGTTTGCGTGAGCAGCATCGGCGGATGGTCCTTCGCCGGTCGCGCAATGAGGAGAGTGAAATGGCCTGGAAAACCCTCGACGAGATCGACCTTGCGGGCAAGGTCGTGCTGGTGCGCGTCGATATCAACGTGCCGGTCGAGAACGGTGTGGTGACCGATGCGACGCGGATCGAGAAGATCGTGCCCACGGTGAAGGACATCCTCGCCAAGGGCGGCAAGCCGGTGCTTCTGGCCCATTTCGGCCGCCCGAAGGGTCAGGTCGTGCCGGAGATGAGCCTGAAACCGCTCGTGCCGACACTGGAAAAGGCGCTTGGCGTGCATGTGATCTTTGCCGATGACTGCATCGGCACGCCGGCGAAGAAGGCCGTGGCCGCGATGCAGCCGGGCGAGGTGGTGCTGCTCGAGAACACCCGCTTCCACGCCGGCGAGGAGAAGAACGACCCCGAACTCAGCGCGGCGATGGCGGCGCTTGGCCAGGTCTATGTGAACGATGCCTTCTCGGCCGCGCACCGCGCGCACAGCTCGACCGAGGGCGTGGCGCATATCCTGCCCTCGGCCGCGGGGCGGCTGATGGAGGCCGAGCTGAAGGCGCTCGAGGCGGCGCTTGGCAACCCGGTGCGGCCGGTGACCGCGGTCGTCGGTGGCGCCAAGGTCTCGACCAAGCTCGACCTGCTCGGCAATCTGGTGAGCAAGGTCGAATATCTGGTGATCGGCGGCGGCATGGCAAACACCTTCCTCGTCGCGCAGGGCATCGACGTGGGCAAGTCGCTGGCCGAGCATGACATGGCCGAAACCGCGAAGACGATTCTCGCCAAGGCCGCCGATGCCGGCTGCCGCGTGGTGCTGCCCGCCGACGTGGTGGTGGCGCGCGAGTTCAAGGCAGGCGCCGCGAATGAGGTGGTGGCGGCCGATGCCTGCCCCGCCGATGCGATGATCCTCGATGCCGGCCCGAAGGCGGTCGCCGAGATCTGCAAGGTCTTCGAGGCCTCGAAGACGCTGATCTGGAACGGCCCGCTCGGTGCCTTCGAGATCGCGCCCTTCGACGCCGCGACCAATGCGGCGGCGCGGAAGGCGGCCGAGCTGACGAAGGCCGGCGCGCTGGTTTCGGTCGCGGGCGGCGGCGACACCGTCGCGGCGCTGAACAAGGCCGGCGTCGCCGCCGATTTCAGCTATATCTCGACCGCCGGCGGGGCCTTCCTCGAATGGATGGAAGGCAAGGAACTGCCCGGCGTTGCGGCACTGATGAAATGACAGGGGGCGGCCTTCGGGCCGCCCTTCCCCTGTCTGGCCCGCTGTTAGCGTTCTCAGAATTGCGCGAAGGGGGACATGGGGTTATCCGGGGACCAAGGCCGGGGAACCGGCGCAACCAGCTTGCATGGAGACCATGATGGCGAACGCGAAAATGCTCGAACAGATGAAGAAGGGGCAGGGTTTCATTGCCGCGCTCGACCAGTCGGGCGGCTCGACGCCGAAGGCGCTGAAGCTCTATGGCGTGAACGAGGACGCCTATTCGAACGAGACCGAGATGTACGACATGATCCACGCGATGCGCTCGCGGATCATCAAGTCGCCCGCCTTCACCGGCGAGAAGGTGATCGGCGCGATCCTGTTCGAACAGACCATGGACCGCACCATCGACGGTCTGCCGACCGCCACCTTCCTGTGGGAAAAGCGCGGCGTCGTGCCCTTCCTGAAGATCGACAAGGGGCTCGAGGCCGAGGCCAAGGGCTGCCAGATGCTGAAGCCGATCCCGGGGCTCGAGGCGCTGCTCGACCGCGCCGCCGCCGCCGGCATCTTCGGCACCAAGGAACGCTCGGTGATCTCGGCCGCCAATGTCGAGGGCATCCGTGAGGTCGTGGCGCAGCAGTTCGAGCTGGGCAAGACCGTGATCGCGCATGGTCTGATGCCGATCATCGAGCCGGAAGTGACGATCTCGATCGCCGACAAGGCCGATGCCGAGGCGATCCTGCTCGAGGCGATCCTCGAACAGCTCGAAGGGCTCGAGGACGGCAAGACAGTGATGCTGAAGCTGAGCCTGCCGACGATCCCGAACTTCTACAAGCCGCTCGTCGATCACCCGAAGGTGCTGAAGGTGGTGGCGCTGTCGGGCGGCTATCCGCGCGACGAGGCGAACCGGATCCTCGCGCAGAACCAGGGCATGATCGCCTCGTTCAGCCGCGCGCTGACCGAAGGGCTGAGCGCGCAGCAGTCGGATGCGGAATTCGACGCGGCGCTCGGCGCGGCGATCGACAGCATCTACAAGGCCTCGATCGCCTGATCGCCGTCTGCGACAACACGTCGTGTCGCCCCGCGGCACCGGCCGGGCTCCCTTTTGGGGGCCCGTTTCGTTTTCGCCGCACCCGGCCGGACAGGTCAGAAAAAGCAAGCCTTTCCCCACCTTTCGGGGATTCACAATCGGCTGCGGCTGTGGCATGATCCGAAGATCGCCCGACAAGAGGCGGATGCGCCGGGGCACCCCGGGGGACAGAGGCAGCAGCATGTTTCACAAACGCCCCGCCGTCGGGCCTTTCATCTTCTTCTCGATCGCCGTCGTGCTCGGCCTCTATTTCACCTTTGCGGCGGTGCAGGGCTCCTACGGCATCTTCCGCCGGGTGCAGATCGAGGCCGAGATCGACCAGCTCACCGCCGAGCGCGACGCGCTGCGCGCCGAGGCCGAGCGGATGGCGAACCTGACGCACCGGCTGTCGGACGATTACCTCGACCTCGACCTTCTCGACGAGCGTGCGCGCGAGGTGCTGGGCACCGTGCGCCGCGACGAGATCGTCATCCGCTGAGCCACTCCTTTTCCCGTCACGGCCATGGCCCCGCCTGCGGGCCAGGCTGACGCATGTGCGATTGCATCCCCATCCACCTTGTTGTATGAAATGGTTTAACGTTGAACTATTTTCTGCGCAGGGGAGGAAGCCGGATGGCGACTCGCAAGACCCCCGAGACGGCCGCCGTGGACGGCGCCAATGTCTCGAAGGACGATCTTCTGAAATACTATCGTGAAATGCTGCTGATCCGCCGGTTCGAGGAGAAGGCGGGCCAGCTGTACGGCATGGGACTGATCGGCGGGTTCTGCCATCTCTACATCGGCCAGGAGGCGGTCGTCGTCGGGCTCGAGGCGGCGGCGAAAGAGGGCGACAAGCGCGTCACTTCCTACCGAGACCACGGCCACATGCTGGCCTGCGGCATGGACCCGAAGGGCGTGATGGCCGAGCTGACCGGGCGCGAGGGCGGCTACAGCCGCGGCAAGGGCGGCTCGATGCACATGTTCTCGAAGGAGCGCCATTTCTACGGCGGCCACGGCATCGTCGGCGCGCAGGTGCCGATCGGCGCGGGGCTTGCCTTCTCGGACAAGTACAAGGGCAATGACAACGTCACCTTCGCCTATTTCGGCGATGGCGCGGCGAACCAGGGCCAGGTCTACGAGACCTACAACATGGCCGAGCTGTGGAGCCTGCCGGTGGTCTTCGTGATCGAGAACAACCAGTATGCCATGGGCACCTCGGTCAAGCGCTCGACCAAGTCGACGACGCTCTACGGCCGCGGCGTGGCCTTCGGCATCCCGGGCGAGCAGGTCGACGGCATGGACGTGCTGGCGGTGAAGGCGGCGGGCGAGAAGGCGGTGGCGCACTGCCGCGCCGGCAACGGCCCCTACATCCTCGAGATGATGACCTATCGCTATCGCGGCCACTCGATGTCGGACCCGGCGAAATACCGCACCCGCGAAGAGGTGCAGAAGATCCGCGACGAGCATGACGCGATCGAGCATGTGCGCGAGTTGCTGATCTCGGGCGGGCACGCGACCGAGGACGACCTGAAGGCGATCGACAAGGAGATCAAGGCGACCGTCAGCGACGCTGCCGAATTTGCCAAGGAAAGCCCGGAACCCGCGCTGAGCGAGCTCTGGACCGACATCTACGCCTGAGGGAGACTGACAATGGCAACTGAAATCCTGATGCCCGCGCTCTCTCCGACGATGGAAGAGGGCACGCTTGCGAAATGGCTGGTGAAGGAGGGCGACAGCGTCACCTCCGGCCAGATCCTCGCCGAGATCGAGACCGACAAGGCGACGATGGAATTCGAGGCGGTGGACGAGGGCACGATCGCGAAGATCCTGGTGCCCGAGGGCACCGCCGGGGTGAAGGTGAACACCCCGATCGCAGTGCTGGCCGACGAGGGCGAAAGCGCCGCCGATGCGGTGCAGAGCGCCGCCGCCCCCGTGGCCGCGGCCCCTGCCCCGGTCGCGGTCGTGGCCGCCGCGCCCGCCGAGACGCCCGCGGCGCCGGTCTCGAAGGCCTCGGCCGACTGGCCCGAAGGCACGCCGATGAAGACGATGACGGTGCGCGAGGCGCTGCGCGAGGCGATGGCAGAAGAGATGCGCGCCGACGAAAACGTCTATCTGATGGGCGAGGAAGTCGCCGAATACCAGGGCGCCTACAAGATCAGCCAGGGGCTGCTGGACGAGTTCGGCGCAAAGCGGGTGATCGACACGCCGATCACCGAATACGGCTTCACCGGCATCGCCGTCGGCGCGGCCATGGGCGGCCTGCGCCCGATCGTCGAGTTCATGACCTTCAACTTCGCGATGCAGGCGGTCGACCATATCATCAACTCGGCGGCGAAGACGCTGTACATGTCCGGCGGCCAGATGGGCTGTCCGATCGTGTTCCGCGGCCCGAACGGGGCGGCGGCGCGCGTCGGCGCCCAGCACAGCCAGGACTATGCCGCCTGGTATGCGATGATCCCGGGCCTCAAGGTGGTGATGCCCTATTCGGCGGCCGATGCGAAGGGCCTGCTGAAGACCGCGATCCGCGATCCGAACCCGGTCGTCTTCCTCGAGAACGAGATCCTCTATGGCCGCAGCTTCGAGGTGCCGACGCTCGAGGACTTCACCATCCCCTTCGGCAAGGCGAAGATCTGGCGCGAGGGCACGGACGTCACCCTCGTCAGCTTCGGCATCGGCATGGGCCACGCGCTCGAGGCGGCCGAGAAGCTCGCTGCCGAGGGGATCTCGGCCGAGGTGATCGACCTACGCACGCTGCGCCCGATCGACTATGACACGGTGCTGACCTCGGTGATGAAGACCAACCGCTGCATCACCGTGGAAGAGGGCTGGCCCGTGGGTGCGATCGGCAACCACCTGTCGGCGGTGATCATGGAGCGCGCCTTCGACTATCTCGACGCGCCGGTGATCAACGTCACCGGCAAGGACGTGCCGATGCCCTATGCGGCGAACCTCGAGAAACTGGCGCTTGCGACCTCGGACGATGTCGTCGCGGCGGCGAAGTCTGTCTGCTACCGCTGAGGAGGAAAAGATGGCAACCGAAATCCTGATGCCCGCGCTTTCTCCGACGATGGAGGAAGGCACGCTGTCGAAGTGGCTGAAGAAGGAAGGCGATACGGTCAAATCGGGCGATATCCTCGCCGAGATCGAGACCGACAAGGCGACGATGGAATTCGAGGCCGTGGATGAAGGCGTCCTCGGCAAGATCCTCGTGGCCGAGGGCACGGCCGGGGTGAAGGTGAACACCCCGATCGCGGTACTGCTGGAAGAGGGCGAAAGCGCCGATGCGGTGCCCGCGGCGAAGGCTGCTCCGGCCGCCGCGCCGGTGGCCGAGGCCCCGGCCGCAGCAACTGCGCCGGTGGCGCCCCCCGCTCCGGCGACCCCGGTGGCGGCTGGCAAGCGCATCTTCGCCTCGCCGCTCGCGCGCCGGATTGCCGCCGAGAAGGGGCTCGATCTGGCCGCGCTCGCAGGCTCGGGCCCGCACGGGCGGATCGTGAAGGCGGATGTCGAGGCCGCGGGCGCCGCGCCCAGGGCCGCGGCCCCTGCCCCGGCGGCTGCCGCTGCCCCCGCCCCCGCGGCCCCGGCCGTCTCGGCGAGCGCGGTGGCGAAGCTCTACGAGGGCCGCGCCTATGAAGAAGTCACGCTCGACGGCATGCGCCGCACCATCGCGGCGCGCCTGACCGAGGCGAAGCAGACGATCCCGCATTTCTACCTGCGCCGCGCCGCGCGGATCGACGACCTGCTCGCCTTCCGCGCGGAGCTGAACCGCAAGCTCGAGGGCCGGGGCGTGAAGCTCTCGGTCAACGACTTCATCATCAAGGCCTGCGCGCTGGCGCTGCAGGCGGTGCCGGATGCGAATGCCGTCTGGGCCGGCGACCGGATCCTGAAGATGAAGGCCTCGGACGTGGCGGTGGCTGTGGCGATCGAGGGCGGGCTGTTCACTCCGGTGCTGTTCGACGCCGAGGCGACATCGCTTTCGAAGCTGTCGGAGCAGATGAAGGACCTCGCCAAACGCGCCCGTGACCGCAAGCTCGCGCCGCACGAATATCAGGGCGGCAGCTTCGCGATCTCGAACCTCGGCATGTTCGGGATCGAGAATTTCGACGCGGTGATCAACCCGCCGCATGGCGCGATCCTCGCCGTCGGTGCGGGCCTGCGCAAGCCGGTGGTGAATGACGCCGGCGAGATCGAGGTGGCGACGATGATGTCGATGACGCTCTCGGTCGATCACCGGGTGATCGACGGGGCGCTCGGCGCACAGCTCTTGGCGGCGATCGTCGAGAACCTCGAGAACCCGATCGCGATGCTGGCCTGACCCCCGCGCCCAAAAGCGACGAAAAGCCCCCCGTTTCCGGGGGGCTTTTTGTTTTGCCTCAAGGCGCGCCACCATCCCGATCGCTAGGGTTGCAGCCGGATGCACTCCTTTGGAAAGGAAACGTCATGGACTGGAAGGCGGAAATTGCGACCATCAAGGCCGAGATGGGGGATTACGCGAAATGCCAGGAAGCCTCGTATCAGGGCTTCGGCGCGCTGCACGGCGCCTCGCTTGCGCCGGGCGCGCTCTCGACCAAAGAAAAGGAGCTGATCGCGCTGGCCATCGGCATTGCCCGGCAATGCAGCTATTGCATCGGGCTGCATGTACAGGCCTGCATCGCGGCGGGCGCGAACCGGGCCGAGATCGAGGAAACGGTGAACGTCAGCGTGTTGATGGGCGGCGGGCCGTCGCTGATGTACGGGGTCAAGGCGCTCGAAGCCTATGACCAGCTCTCCGCCTGAGATCCGAGGGGCCGGGCCCCGCCCGGCCTCGTTCCCGGGCCTCAGCCCTCGCAGTTGCAGTTCTTCAACTGCTGATCCATCCGCACCGCGGGCTGGTCGCAGCCGGCTTCGCCGACGATTTTTGCCGGCACGCCGGCGACGGTCTTGCAGCAGGGCACGTCGCTCAGCACCACCGAGCCCGCGGCGATGCGGCTGTTGTCGCCGACGTGGATATTGCCCAGCACCTTCGCGCCTGCGCCGATCAGCACGCCGTTGCCGATCTTCGGGTGGCGGTCCTCCTCCTCCTTGCCGGTGCCGCCGAGCGTCACCGAATGGAGCATCGAGACATTGTCGCCCACCACCGCCGTCTCGCCGATCACGATCGAATGGGCGTGGTCGATCATCACCCCCTTGCCGATCCGGGCCGCCGGGTGGATGTCGACGCCGAACATCTCGGAGGTGCGCATCTGCACGAAATAGGCCATGTCGCGCCGCCCCTGCCGCCACAGCCAATGCGAGATCCGGTAGGCCTGCAGCGCCTGATAACCCTTGAAGAACAGGATCGGCTGCAGGAAGCGGTGGCAGGCCGGGTCACGGTCATAGACCGCCACCAGATCGGCGCGCGCCGCACCGCCCAGCCCCGGGTCCGCGCCATAGGCCTCGTCGGCGATCTCGCGCAGGATCTGCTCGCTCATCTCGCCGGAAGCAAGCTTCAGCGAAAAGCGATAGGCAAGCGCGCGCTCCATCGTCGGGTGGTGCAGAAGCCCCGCATGGATCAGCGCGCCCAGAAGCGGCTCGTCGCGCACGGCATCGCGCGCCTCGTCGCAGATCCGGGTCCAGACCGGATCGACCGCCGTCACCTTCGCGCGCATTTCCGCCATCACCACGCTCCTTCGCCTTCGGGCAAACCTATCACATAGGCTTGCCCACACATAGGGGAAGGCCGTCCCGGAGAAAAGCCCGCAGCGTCAGGGCGCAAGCGCGATCCGTGCGGCCAGCCCAGGGCCGAACACGTCCGAGACCTGCATCACCTCGACGGTGAAGGGCCCCGCGATCCCATCCGCTGCCGCCTGCGCCAGGCTGTAGCTCCAGGCGGGCGTGCCCACCGTGACCTGTCGGCGCACGGCCGTGCCCTCGCTCACCCGCACCAGGTAAAGCTCTGAGGCCTCGCCCAGCGGCACCTCATAGCCGTCCCAGCTGTCGCCGTCGATCCGCGTGCGCCGGACCCAGCTCAGATCCCAGCCCGCGGCCCCTCGCGCCGCGCGCAGATGGCACGGGCTGAGCGGGCGCAG